>Ga0123336_10003104_pt1 | contig 14110 bp, 10 predicted proteins | sample SSSSmetaG_FD_96466 | JGI IMG/M metagenome (GOLD analysis project Ga0123336, IMG submission 96466) | Glacier valley bacterial and archeal communities from Borup Fiord, Nunavut, Canada, to study Microbial Dark Matter (Phase II) - ​SSSS metaG | ecosystem: Environmental > Aquatic > Freshwater > Ice... | reverse complement strand
TAATTTTAAGTGTTACTTATTTTATACTCTCATTTTGTAGCTCTTGCTTTATAACTTCTACTCCAAAAGGTTTTAGGGTAATCTCCATGCTCTCTGGATATTCTACTGAAATGGTTCTTGATTCCTTACTGTAATTTTGAATAAACAAGTATTTCTTTCCGCCCTGTCTTCTTTCATTTACAGTGACCCCTTCTGGTAAGGTGTCTTTTATAGGTCTATATAAATTTTCACTATCAATAATATTGTTATAGAAGTCTTTAAAAAATGCACTATCATTTTTAGAAGCTATATAATAGGCTTTTCCCTCACCATACTTATTAACCGTAACCGCTGGATAGCCTTTGTAAAAGTCATCTGTATATTCAGCAATAACTTCTGCACCTCTTGTATGAATAATTTCACAGAGCTCAGTTGCTTTATACGTTTTATCTACTTCGCCATAAACCTTATTTTTTATTCTTACACCATTAAAGTCCTCATCCGATATAGAATCTATTTCTTCTGCCCATATGCCTACTATCTCTCCGATTTGTCCGGGGAACCCTCCTAAGAAACATAAGTCGTTTTCATCAACTATCCCCGACCAATAAGTAGTAACAAGTGTACCTCCGTTTTTAACAAATTGATGAAGTTTTTCTCCAAAGCCTGCTCTAAGCATATAGAGCATAGGTGCTATAATGACTTTATACTGGCTTATTTCACATGCCATATCGACCGCATCTACGGCAACGCCGCTTTTCCATAAAGGAGTATAGTGGTCTAAAATAGCATCTATATAGCTTAGTCCACTATTTCTTGGCCCTTGTGATTCCTCTACCGCCCATTTATTTTCCCAGTCATAGACTATCGCAACTTCCGCCGCAGTCGTACTGCCACGGACTTCTTTAATATCTTGAAGGTCTTGTCCTAGCTGCATTACCTCTTTAAATACTCTTGTATCAGCCTCACCATAGTGATCTACAACTGCGCCATGAAATTTTTCTGAGGCGCCTCTTGATTTACGCCACTGAAAATATTGTACTGAATCAGACCCGTGTGCAACAGCCTGCATGGAGGATAAAATATGCATGCCTGGCCTCTTAAGTTTACTAACTCCTTGCCAATTAGTCTGACTTGGCGTGCTTTCCATAAGTAAGAAAGGTTGGTTTTTAATGCTTCTCATCATATCATGCCAAAAAGCTGTCTTTAAGGCTATTCTTTCATTGTCTTTGGCATGCCACAGAGGATAATTATCCCAAGAGACAATATCAACTATCTCCTTAAATTTAAAGTAATCTAAGCCATCATAATAATACATAAAGTTAGTTGTAATCGGTAACTCTGGATTATACTTTTTAAGAGGCTCTATTTCTGCCTTCACAAATTCAATCGTTTGATAAGTTGTAAACCTTTTCCAATCTAACTGCAACGCATGTAAGTTTGTTTCTCCGTTGGGCGCTGGCGATTCAATTTGCTCCCAATCAGTATAAGTATGGCTCCAAAACTTTGTCCACCAAACCTTATTTAAGGCCTCTAATGTTTTATATCTAGTCTTTAACCACTCTCTAAAAGCCTTTTGGCATAAGTCGCAGTGACAATCGCCGCCAAGTTCATTAGATATATGCCATAATATAACTGCTGGATGCTTTGCGTATCTCTCTGCTAACTTTTCGTTGATTATGGCTACCTTTTGCCTATAGATAGGAGAAGTATAGCAGTGGTTATGTCTTTCGCCATATAGATTTCTCTGTCTGGTGCCACTTACACGTAATACTTCTGGATACTTCTGTGCCAGCCAAGCAGGCCTTGCGCCGCTTGGTGTTGCTAAAATCACCTTTATATCATTTTTATGCAGTCTCGCGATGATTTCATCAAACCAAGCAAAGTCAAACTTGTTTTCCTGTGGCTCAAACTGTGACCATGAAAAAATACCTACACTGACACAGTTAACTTTAGAAAGCTTCATTAATGCGACATCTTTCTCTAGTATTTCCGGAGAGTCAAGCCATTGTTCTGGATTATAATCCGTGCCGTGTATAAGCTCTGTAAAATGGATAGTCTTATTTTGTGTATTCATTTGCAATCACCTTTTTTTATGAATTTAATAGTTTAAAATACTTTTTAAGAATAGGATGGTCCCACTTATTATCAGTAAACCAATGACTATTTTCCGCGTTGTTTCTTCTTTTATACGTGCATCAACTTTTAAACCTATCATCATTCCCAAAATAACTGCTGGTGAAAGAAGGATTGTTAAAAAGAGTATCTCTTTATTCAATAGGCCTGTCATCCAATAGAGTATAAATCTAAAGAAATTATCTACTAAAAAAACACAGCAAATATTGGCACGGAATTGACTTTTGTTATCTGTAGTTCTGCTGATATATGCAACTAGAAGAGCTCCTATGCCATAAAGTCCTGCCATTACACCTGAAACAAGCCCTATTACCACTAGAATATAGGGATTATTTTTCTTCTTTATTGCCTGTTTAGCAGGCTTTCTGATAAGCATTTCTATGGCTAAGCCTATGACTACAATGCCTAAACCGGACTTCAATACTCTTTCATTTCCCACTTTGAGTAAAAGTGTTCCTGGAATGCTTCCAACCATCAGCATAAGAGACAAAGGTATAACGATTTTCAAAGAAATATTTTTTCTCTCTTTAAAGACGATGTACATATTAGTTGGTATACTAAAAATCAGATCTATCGGAGTCGTTAGTCTGTTGCCTACCACAAATGAAAATAAGGATCCCATAACAAGTGTATTCCCAAATCCTGTTATAGCTTTCACAAAATAGGCTATGAAAGTAAAAATAAAAAGCAATATATTTTGCATGGTATCCTCCGAGACTTGCCCCTACAGAAGGGTAATTTCATTAACTGATTTAATCTTTATAGCATCAATACGGCCAATGATACCGTCTATTTCTTCAATTCTAGCCGCCATTGTTGAGTCCACCTTCACATTAACGCCTTCTTTAATCGGGGTGATGTAAATCGTAATAGGGTTTTCTTTTAACCTCTCCTTGAATTCGCTAAGTCCGATCTCCCATATATCACCATTACAGAAGTTATCTGCTATCATATCTCCGTCAATAAAGGCTTGGCCTATATCTCCTATATAATTGATTTGCAGTAAGGCTTCTTTAATATTCTCAAGCGTATCACTTGGAATTTCAATGGTGTATCTGGTAGGACCTACTTGCTTTAATTTTGGGATAATTACTTTTTGCATAACTTTTATACTAATACCTGTGAAAATATCTTTAGGCGCAAGGCATTTAATAGCGCCTTCATCATTATATCTTATTTCTGGGAAGCTATACACCGAAAACGCATCATCCTCTGTTTCAACTCTTATGCTGCCTCTATCTACAAGGAGTGCACCTCTCGTAATCATCATTGTTTCCTGACCCTCTATATTTGCCTTATAGAGCTCAAGGCTTATCTTTCTGCTCAAAGTAACGATGATAATCGTTTTATCCTGAGCCTCTACTTCAAAAGAACTTATCTCTTCTTCATTTGGCAAAATAATATAATGGTCTGCTTGCGTTTCTTTGTTTACAGCGTTTATGCTTGTTATATTTTCTTTATTAAGTACATACTTAGGTTTCATACCTTCAATCTTCATGAAGAAATAATACTTTTTGCCCTCAGCTTCTAAATAAGTAACAGGTTGCACCGTTGCATATTTTAATAAGACATTCCCTAGCTCTAAATTAAAAGGCAGGATACAATTCTCGTCTTTTTCTATACTTAAATCACTTATCACTATCTCTTCATGCTCTAGCTCTAAAGTAATACTACAGTTCTTTTTGGCCTCTGCCACCGCATGGTCTTGATAATTATTAATAAAGATGAACCCTTTATTGTCTGCTACTCTTACCGCATATCTAAGTGTTTTTGTATCGGTTGGGGCTATATCCTGTGAACCCTCCGGCAGTACTGTCTTGGTCACGCATAATTCTTCTTTAAAAGCTTCGGCAAACATATGAAGCGGCTTTAGTCTTCTGTAAGACTCTCTTATTTGTCCATATTCGCCTAACGCCGCCTGGTAATCATACGAAAGTTTTGGGACCTGTCCCTCGTTGAGGTATTTAGAGGTTTTTCCTGTTGGGTTAGTACCTCCTTTAAAGACATAGTAGCCTAGAAAGTTACAGCCAGAAGCCATCTTTACATTAGCCATCGCATCAACACTCTGATAATCTAATTTAAATCTATAATTATAAGAGCACATCATGCCCCCTCCCATTTCACAGCAGGCATAGGGCATTTCCTCTGGCTTATACATAGGTTCAAAATTATAGGTTTTGGTCACCTTACTATTATGGTTGTCACGATAAATATATTCTGGTGTTGCAGGATGCTCGCCTTTATGTGAGTAAAAAATCCAAGGCCAAAAAGCATAACCTCCCCAGAGTGGCATCATTTCCTCTATTGGAGTAGCTGCCCCTCCCCATCCTGTGCAGGTATAAAAAGGCACATCAATGCCTACTTCAACAGCAAGTTCTTTGAGTGCTAACATATAGGTGTTTCCCTCTGAACCTGCTGGCAGCCATTCATTCGCTATACCTGTTGTGATTTCCCACGGTGCTGATGAATGCATATACTCATTATCAATTTGAGCAGCTATAATAGGTCCACCATCTTTATAATACTGGCCTGTCATTTCTTTTGCAAGTGTTGTATAAAACTTTTTGGTATAGGATAAAAAGCCTTCATTCATTGCTCTTACCTCAAAAGGTTTTCCGTAGAGCCAATCTGGAAGTCCGCCGTTCCTCACCTCGCCGTGGTCAAAAGGACCAATACGCACGATCACATAAATATCATGTTTACAACAAAGTTCTATAAACTTCCTGAGATTGCGTCTGCCTTCAAAATTAAATTCTCCTTCGATTTCCTCATGATGAATCCAAAAAATATAGGTAGAAATAACATTAATGCCGCACATTTTCATTTTGATGATTTCGTTTTCCCAGTACTGATCGTCACATCTTGAAAAATGAAATTCACCGCTCACGCCATAAAAAGGTTTATCATTTACTTTCATAAAATAATTCGTGAAAGTAATTTCTTCTCCTTCTGGATTTTTTCCAGAGAATTTTTCTGATAGATTGTAGATCTTCTTAGTCTCTATGTTTTTTAAGTTAATGTTATATTTCATGTCTTTTTCCTCTTTTCTTAGCCTTTGACTGCTCCTGCAGCAAGCCCTTTAATAAAGTATTTCGACCCTACTGCAAAGATAATAAGGAGTGGTATTACTGCAATAGCAAGTGCTGCCCCTCTTGCTCCCCAGTCTTGTGTATAAGCTGTTGCTAAAGTTTGAATGCCTAGTGGCACTGTGAATTTAGAGCTGCTGCTAATAATAGTACTTGGCATAAGGAAGTTATTCCATGACCATAAGAATACTAACATAAACATGGTTCCAACAGCTGGCCTAATAAGCGGCAATACAATACGTGCATAAATCGTGAATTCATTACAGCCATCCATTCTTGCGCTTTCAATGAGCTCTGTAGGCACTGAGCTTTTCATATATTGCATCATAAAGAATACGCCATAAGCACTAGAAGCCCAAACGAGAATCAGCGGAAGATGTGAATTAATAAGGCCTAAATTTTTCATCTCAATAGTATAACCAATAAGGCTTATTTGAGAAGGAATCATCATTGTTGCAACAATAAATGATGTTATGAATTTCTTAAACTTAAATTCATATTTTGCAATCGCATAGGCTGTTAAAGAACTTATAAAGATACATAGGATTGCTGATAATACGGAAGTGTATAAGCTATTCCAGTAATATCTCAAAAATCCACCTGCGACAATAGTCTTTACATTATTTATCAGATGACTTCCAAATATAAAAACATTACCTTTATAGATCTCACTTGTTGTATGTGTTGCCATAGAGAGCATAAAATAAAAGGGTATGATAGAAAATATACTGACTAAAATAAGTGGTATCATGTACTTGAGATGCTTTATATATTTCATTTTATTCATCCCCCTTATTAATGACTTTAGCTACAATTAAACTTACAATAAGAACAACTATGAAAAGCCCATAAGCAACAGCTGCCCCGTAGCCCAGTCTTGTTGAGCTTTTAAAGGTTTGATCAAAGAAATAGATCATACTTGTGAGGCAAGATCTTGCAGGTCCTCCAACAATACTACTGGCTGTATTACTAAATAACAGATAGGGTTCATCGAACAATTGAAACCCACTGATAATACTTGTTATCACCAAGAAAGCGGTAATAGGTCTAAGAAGTGGTACTGTTATTTTGAAAAAGATTTGTCTGTCATTCGCCCCATCGACATAAGCTGCCTCAGTTACCTCTTCTGGAACAGTGGATAATCCTGCAAGATAAATAAGGAGATAATACCCCATGTTTTTCCATACAATAAGCAGTATCACAACAATCCTTGCCATCGTGCCATCGCCTAGCCAGTTAATCCCTTCTGTTAAAACACCAAGGTTTATAAGAAGGTTATTAATAATGCCTGTTGACCTGTCAAAAAGAAAGGCAAAGATAATACCAATTGCAACGGGTGTTGTGATATACGGAAGTACATTGATAGTCTGGAAAATTCTGCTCCCTTTTTGTAACTTGTAGAGAAGTACTGCAAGCAGTAAGCCACCCACTATTAAAATAGGAATATAGATAACCATAAACATCATTGTATTTTTAAGAGACAGATAAAATAATTTATCTCTTGTAAATAATTTTATAAAGTTAACGAGCCCTACAAAATGTCTTTTATCCACTCCCTTTAAGCTATCCCAGTTGGTTAAGCTTATTACAAAAGAATAAATCGTAGGATAGACAAAAAAGGCTAAGTAAAATACAAAATAAGGAATTAAAAAGATATAAGGCCATTTATTAATACTTTTCTTTACTTTTAAACCAGTTTTGTCTTTTAAACCAATTTTGTCTTGTAAACTTGTAGTCATCTCTTCACCTTCTCAACTTTATTTTTAAAGGCTGCCTAGAATATATAGGACAGCCTTTGGATATTGCTTTTTTATTCAACCGTATAATCTGGAAGCTGTATTTCAAGTTCTTCCTTTAGGAGTTTCATAGCTTTTGCAGTATCAATAGTCTTATCATTATTAATAGCTGTTGTAATCATATTAAGGGAATCATGAATAATGTTATCATCTACATTCATAGCTCTTAATTTAATGTTTGGAATTACTGTATCTATAAAGAATTTTCCTGTATCTTGATCGCCAAACCAAGCATCTTTAATGGATTTAAGCGTAGCATCTTCCTCATAAGGTGCTTTTGCTGATGTAAGGAGTCCAATTGTATTTAAAGCCTTAGCGCCTTCTGTTGAAACAGTTGCAAATTTAATAAATTCCCATGCAAGTGGTTTATCTTTAGCTGTCTTTGTAATACCAAGTGTTGTACCACCCCAGCTGATATTGCCTTCTGGTGCACTCATAAGCCCCCAATGTCCTTCTGTTTTACCAGTTGTGTCATTTGGCTGAATAACAAATTGTGATGTCCATGTTGCACAACCTGCAAACATATGTTTACCTTCTCCAAAAGATGCATACCAAGCTGGTGACCAAGCTTCAAGTGTATCTACAATGCCCGCATCTCTAAATTTAGTTGCTAAATCTATTGATTTAGTAAGGCCAGCAGTCATATTAATCTTATCATCTTGTATCCAAGGTGTATCATTTTGATTTCTGATAAATTGTTGTGCATCTGCAATACCTGTCCACATATAAACTTTTCCGGCGCTTTTTTCCTTAACTTCAATTCCTTTTTCAATAAAGGCATCCCAAGTTGGAAGCATTTCTGCAAGCTTTTGTGGATCATCTGTTCCGAAGTATTCCTTAGCTAAATCTTTTCTATAAGCCATCCCTGCTGGTGCAACGGATTGCTCAATACCACATACATCTCCAGTTGAATTAACCATGATTGGTTTTAAGTAATCAAAGACGCCGTTAATATCAAAATTATAAGGCGCTTTATTAAGTGGTTCCCACATATCAAGTTCATATACTTTCGCTCTTGAATCGACTATAGACCACCCAATATCAGGTAATTCTGTTCCTGCAGCAAGTGCTGTTTGATATTTTTGTAATAAATCACCATTTGCAACAGGTGTATATTCAAATTTTACATTTGGATAAATTTTGTTAAACGCTGTTGTCATTGTTTTATAATAATTTTCATCCCATCCCCACATGGTAAGTGTTCCTTCATAATCTTTTGGTAAGGCCGCTGCCTCTGCTGCTGGCGCTTCAGTTGCTACAGCTACGTCTTTTGTATCTGTAGTTTCTACTGTAGTTTCTGCATCTGCGGCCTTATCCGTTTCTGCTTTTGCACCACAACCTACGAATGCTGTGCAAGCTAATACAGTCGCAAGACCAAGTGTAGTCATTTTTCTAAAATTTTTGTTCATATAATACCCTCCCTTTATTGTCTTTCTGTAATCTAAGAGTACCATTTCACTTGGCACTTTGTAATATAACATTCTTAAGAATTTGTTCACATTTTAAATATTGTTATGTTTTAAGGGTAAGATTATAGTGAAAATAGTGTACTGATTAACTCTGCTTTCTACATTTATGCTACCTTTATCCGGATAAAGGTAATTAATTCTGTCACGTATGTTAGCAATGCCAATGTGCTTTCTGTCTTCTTTATTCAGTATGATTGCCTCGCCCGTCATAAACTTATCAATCATTTCTTTGTCCATACCTATGCCATCGTCTTTTACTTTAATAACTAGGTTATCCTGCTCTTTGTAGATATCTAAATAAATATTCCCCTTTTCTCCTTTTTGACTAATACCATGAAAAATTGCATTCTCAATAATGGGCTGAATAATAGTCTTAGGGATTTGGCACTGCATGAGCTCTGTATCCATATTATAGTGCATCCTAAATACCTCTGGATAACGATATTCTTGTATTTTCAAGTAACTCTCTATAATATCAATTTCTTTTTCCACGGTTGTATAAATACTCTTTTCCCCAACCTTTAGGCTCTCTTGCATAATCTTTATAAGTGAATTAACAATACTCACGATTTCAGTATTATTATCAGCTGTAGCTTTATAAACCACAGTATTTAAAACGTTGTATAAGTAATGCGGATTAATCTGTGCAAGCATGATATCAAATTCCATTTCTTTAATTTGTTTTTCATGATCTAGCTGCTCCTGCATATAATGCTTGATATTTTTAAGCATATGATTAAAACCCTTGTAGAGTTTTTCGATTTCATCCCCGCTGTCAATATAGACCTTAACATCCATACTCTCATTACCCACTATTTCCATCGTTTGCGTAAGCTCAGTGATAGGCCGAATCATATTAGAGAGAACAGAGTTCATCATCGCGACGATAAGTATAAGACTTATGATAAAAAACAATATAAAGAAATAAGCGCTAAACATTGTCTTTTCACTAATTTTATGATTGCTGATAAAACCACCGAGTACCCATTTGGAATGCGGGAGACGTTCGCCAATAATATAGCCTTGTTTCGTTTTTTTAATAAGGGTATTATTCTCTCCTTTAAAATCTCCATAAGAAAGCATTGCTTCATTACTTTTGTTTTTTTGATAAAGCATCTTACCTTGTCCATTCATCCATTCAAGTTCTTCATAACCTTCTTTATTATCTGCTAAAACCTTTTCAAAGTAGGATTTATGGACTTCAACAATCAAAATCCCTATTGTTTGTGTAGGACGCTTAATATTTTTGATGGCCATCTTATAGGCTATTAAATCTCCCTTGATTTCTACTTCTATTGCTTTATAAGGACCTGAAAAAACCAATTGCTCGTTGTCCTCCCCCATTGCATAGTCCCTGTAAACCTTATCTGCTTGTTTACTGATAAAATATTTGTCATCAAAAAAAGATCTTGAGTTATATTTAAGATCATTTACGGAAAAAATGGTTGTGGTGGCTATATATTGTCTCAGGCTATTATAAAATTTTAGTTTGTCATTAACCACTGTTTGATTTTTAATTCTTAGAAAATAGTTTTCAAAATCCTTTTGTTGGATATTCTTTTGAATAACATCATCAACTGCAATATTTTTAGAAAAACTTATAATATCTTCTGCCATTAAATCCATTTGACTTGCTAATTGAACGTTTCTTCTTTGATACTCTTTGATAGTCTCTTGTTTGGTTGTGTCAATAAAATAACCATAGGCTACAGCTGTACTAATAAAAAGGGCTAGGAGGAGCAGGATAGAAATATTAATCAGAATACGGTACTTTAAGCTTTTAATTTTTTTTAACTTCATTTCTTTCTTTCCCCCCAATTCTTATATTCTTGAGGCTTTATGCCCGCTGCCTTATAGAAAATCTGACTAAAGTACTGAGCTGTTTTATAGCCAACCCTTTCTGCAACTTCTGATACATTATACTTGCCAGTAATTAATAATTTTTTTGCTCCTTCAATTCTATAGTTGGTTAAGTATTTTAAAAATGTAATGCCCACCTCTTTCTTAAAAAGCTGTCCTAAATAAATACCATTAAGCCCGAACTCCTCACCCATATCCTCTAAACAAATTTCCTGGTTGTAATGCTTAATAATATATTCTATAACGTTTTGAACAGGTTTCGAATATTGCGCTTTACTCAGTTTACCAATATGTTTTATATAGCGCTCGTATTTTGTTATATAGTAATCCTTTATTTCTGAAACAGAAAAGGAAGTATCGTCGTCCTCATCATGCATCATATTATATTCCTCTGCTAGCTTAGATAAATCCCTATTAAGTCTGATTGTAACATGGCGAAGCTCTGATAAATTCCAATAAGGGGCTGTAAGTTTTTCAAATAGTTCGATCACTATCGGATTCACCCCTTCACTGTCTGCTTCTCTGGTGCAAGTCATTAAACGCGAATGGTAGTCCTCCAAATCAAGTTGCTGGTCCGGTCTTATGATAGGGAGTTTATCTAGCCCTAAAAAACTTTCCTTACCTTTAAATACTGTGTATCTGATCGCATTTGAAGCCTCCCTAAAGGCGTCTGCTAGTTCATCTATTGTTTTATAACCTGTAACCACTACGGAGATTGTATTCTGATAGGTTTCTTTTATATTTTCTTGCAACGCACCTATAAATTCATAAAGAAGCTGTGCTAATTTTAGTTCACTATATATTTCATCAATTCCTAATAAAATTACGCAAATATCATTATTAATTTCTAAATTCGTTATATACTTCATCTTCTCATCTAACGGAATACTTACTTGATTTAAGCTATCTATTAAACGAAATTCTCCCTTAGCTTTATCATTATTTTTATCGGAGAAGAAATAAGACTTATCTGTTTTTATAACCAATAACACAAACTTCTCTCCAAGCTTACTCCTATCAAAGTCATCTATTTCCCCTAGATGATAATTGCCTTCGAAAATATTTTTGATAAATCTCGCCCTAACTATTTTATCAATTTGTCTATCCTTATCAATTTCTTTTTTAACTTTTTCGAGTTCCTCAGTAAGTGTATTCTTATTAATCTCATGCTTGAGGAGATAATTGGATACGCCATACTTAATCGCCTCTTTAGCATATTCAAAATCCTTGTACGCTGTAGTTAATAGTACTTTGGCCTTATTGCCATTCTCCATGATATGTTTCGTTAACTCTAACCCATCCATTATAGGCATCTTAATATCGGAGATAACAAGCTGTGGCTTTTTTTCTAAATAAATTTCTAATGCTTTCTTCCCATTTGTTGCCTCTCCAATTATTTCGAAGCCCATCTCATTCCAATCAATCATATTTTTTAAATAATTAATAGCTAGCACTTCATCATCTACAAGCAAAACTTGTATCATATGACTTCCCCCTCAATCTGATCTATTTAAAAAACATAAAAAGAACCTTTAAGAGTTTATTAACTCCAAAGGTTGTTTTAACTTATAGCTTCTTAAGATATTCACCATAACCTTCTTCTGCCATTTTTCCTTTAGGTATAAATCTTAGTGCCGCAGAATTAATACAATACCTAAGACCACCTGCCTCCATAGGACCATCTTCAAACACATGTCCTAGGTGAGAATCTGCATGGGTACTCCTAACCTCTCGGCGTGTCATGCCATTTGTTAAGTCTGCTTTTTCTCTGACATGATTTTTAGCGATAGGGCTTGAGAAAGCAGGCCAACCACATCCAGAATCAAACTTGTCTCTAGATGAAAACAAGGGTTTTCCACTGACTATATCTACATAAATACCTTCTTCAAATGCGTTAGAATAGCTATTTGTATAAGGTGCTTCGGTACCATTTTGCTGTGTTACCCTGTACTGCACATCTGTTAATCTTTTCTTAAGCTCTGCTTGATCATAAGGGCTACGATGTCCGTTTTCTTTAATGAATGCTTCCCTTCCTGAGCCTTTATAATAGGCATTGTATCTGAGCGGATTCTGTTTATAATAATCTTGGTGGTAGTCTTCTGCTGGATAATATATCTCTATAGGCTTAATATCTGTTGCAATAGGTTTATCAAATTTGCCACTTGATTCAAGCTCAGCTTTATAACTTTCAGCTATTTGCCTTTGATACGTATCATGATAGAAAACAGCTGTTTTATAACTCTCTCCTCTATCTTGGAATTGACCCCCTTCATCTGTTGGGTCAATGCTCCTGAAAAAGGCATCTACTAGCTCTATATAATCTAGCTTTTCTTCATCATAGGTAATCTGTACAGCTTCATAATGTCCTGTTGCATGTGAACATACGTCTTCATACGTTGGGTCCTTTTTATGTCCTCCAGTATAGCCAGCTATAACACTTATGACCCCTGAAAATTGGTCAAAAGGCTTTACCATACACCAAAAACATCCTCCTGCAAAAGTCGCTTGTTTTATTTTACTCATTTTTATCACCTCATCCTTAGAATTACCCTAATTGTATCTCTTCATACTGTTTAAGCATCTTAAGAAGTGCTTCCCATAGAACATGTTCTGTCATTCTTGCTTTTCTTGGTTCACATAGGTAACGAACTGTTAGTATGATCTTGTTGTCTTTAAACTCAGTGTAAATAATTGGTGTTAGATTTGCGTAATAAATGAGATAGTCCTTGCCTGCTGCATCAATTTGTGCCTGAGCCTCTTCTATTATCTCTGCATTTTGCTCTTCAACCAGCTTATAAATAAGCTCCTTAGCAAGCTCCCAGTTACTGTTTCTATCAATAGGAATCATAAGCTCGTTCCATATAAACTTAAAACCCTTCTCATAGTTAGCAAGTGGAAAATTAAAAACAAACATATTGGGAATATGTATAATTCTTCCCGTGCTTTGCTCCCCATTAACACGCTTGCCGACTTCTAAAATACTAAATTGAAGCAGTCTTATATCAATGACATCTCCTATTTGCTCTGAGATCTCAATACGGTCTCCTATCTTAAAAGGACTTCCATTTAAGATATAGAGATAACCTATTACATTAAGGATCACATCTCTCATAGCGATGGCAAGCCCTGCTGTAATAAAGCCAATGGAAGACAAAATCTTGCTTGATGAACCTTGCCAAATAATGGGTAAAGAAATAAAGAACAGTGTCATAACGACAAATTTAACTATCTTTTGAAGTGTAAAGTGCTTCGCTGGGTCATACTCTTTCTTACGAATGATTCTCATAGTATAACGGTTTATAATATAAAGACCTACTAATACAGCTAGCGTATAAAAAATACGATTGAGTAATACTGTATCTTGCAAGAGATACTTTTGCATCCAATCCACTTTTTTACCTCCATCTTAAATCTATAATATTTTATAAGTACTATTATATACCTATATTATACCTTTGAAAACATCATTCCTATTCATTACAAAAAATACCCTAGAACTATGTTGCTTAAGTTCTAGGATATTTTTTGTAATGAAGATATTTATAAGCACCTAGCAAATAGGCATTTTTATCTCTACTTTAAACAAGTCTCCATCAATATCATTAGTAAATATTCCACCTTGGATTTTAACAAGACTCTCTGCAATAGCAAGCCCTAATCCTGATCCTTCAGTACTTCTTGCCTCGTCTCCTCTTACAAACCTTTTAGTCAGCTCGCTTGGATCTATATTCAGATACTCTCTAGATACATTTTTAATAGCTAGTTTGCCGTATTCATTGTCTTT
>Ga0123336_10003103_pt1 | contig 14116 bp, 9 predicted proteins | sample SSSSmetaG_FD_96466 | JGI IMG/M metagenome (GOLD analysis project Ga0123336, IMG submission 96466) | Glacier valley bacterial and archeal communities from Borup Fiord, Nunavut, Canada, to study Microbial Dark Matter (Phase II) - ​SSSS metaG | ecosystem: Environmental > Aquatic > Freshwater > Ice... | reverse complement strand
GTAGTCGGCCGTTATTTCGGCCTCGGTGGCTTCGCCGGCGCGGAAAAACTCGTAGAGCGTCTCCGTGTCGTCCATCGCCTGCTGCACGGCCTCGTAGTCGTCGGTCCAGACCTTGATGCCCTGAATTTCGCGGAGCTTGATTTCGGCCGCTTTCGAGTCGTCCCAGAAGTCGGCGGCCAGCGTTTCGGCCTGGGCCGTAGTTACTTGGGTTTTGCGGGTGTCGTAGTCAAAGATACCTCCTCAGGGCCTCTACGCGGCCCCTCAAGTCCTTTACCTGGTCCTGAGTCATAATGGTGAATGAGCGACTGAGTGAATGAGTGATGGGGTCAGTCGCTCGGCAAAGGTCGGCACGAAAGCGGGCGTGGTGGCCACGGCGGGCACCAAAGAGCACGCGGCGGCTGCGCGGCTGGGCCAGTCGCGGCGCCGGGTTTTATCCGCGCTGGCGCGGAGGCGAAAAATACCGGCTGGCCCGGATTGCGGCGCGCGGCGGCGGCCGAGTCCTTTGTACTGACCCCTGAGCGCGACGTTTGGCGCGGTGGCGGGGTATAGTTCGCTCACTTTTTAGCTCCCCGTTTTATGTCGCGCCAACTCAGTCGCTTCCTCTGCCTGCTGGCCGCCGGCTGGCTCCTCATCGGCCCCATTGCCCGTGCCGCCGGCCCTGACAAACCCGCTACCGGCCCCGCTGCCCGCTCCGCCCGCGCCCCCGGCGACCCCACCTGGAAGGTCAAGCTCAAGCAATCTATTAGCTGGCAGAAGCTCACCCCGGCCGGCGTGTTCGTCATCGGCTGCCCCGACGCGCTCTATGGCCTGGACCCTGCCACGGGGACCGAACGCTGGCGCATCGAGGATTTCAGCAAGCTGGCCCAGAACAACTTCGACCCCATCCCCGGCTCGCCCTTCGTGGCCGTGGCCGACAAAGTGGGCGGCAAGGGCGCGGACAAGCTCGGCACGAAATACGTCATCCTGGACGTGTTCACGGGTAAGGCCGTCGTCAACACGGCCACCCTGGGGCTGACCAACGCCAGCAAACGGTCGTTTTTGCCCGAAATCGAGGCGTTTTTGCTCTTCGGCTCCACGGCCGCCAGCCCGGCCGTGCTCATCGCCACCAACGCCAGCACGGGGGCCGAAAAATGGCGGCTCGCGCTGGACAAGACCGGCAAAAAGCCCGAAGTAGCCGTCGGCGAGCCGTACCTGACGGACGGCAACCGGGCCTTCGTCTGGGCCACCGACCAAGCCATCTACAAGCTCGACGCGGCCAGCGGGCGCGTCATCTGGCGCACGGCCAGCGCCACGACCGACGACGCGGCCAAAGTCGGCTTGCAGGCGGCCAACCCCAACGCGGCGGCGGACCGGCGCAACCCGCTGGCTGGCTTCAAGAGCATGGGTGCGGCCTTCAGCGCGATGAATGGCAAGGCGGCCGTCGATGCCGGCGCGTCGGCGCGGGCCACGTATTCGGCCCTGCACTACCTGGCCGCTCCCCAAAGCCCGGGCGTACTCTACGTGTTCTCCAACGACTACCTCACGGCGTTTGAGCTGGCGACGGGCCGCGAAACCTGGACCCGGCAGGAACTCAAGTCGCCCATCTCCAACATCATCTACACCGGCCGGGGTCTGCTCGTGGCCACGTCCGAGTTCGACGACGATGCCAAGCGCAACGGCAAGCTGCGCGGCGGGCTGGCCCGCGTCAATCTCTACGCTTACGCCGGCGGGCAGCCGCAGTGGGGCAAGGACGGCGTGGAAACCGACGGCACCGTGCAGGCGTACTCGTTTGCCAACCACGACGCGGACTTTGTCGTCGCCACGGCCCGCGCCAACGGCCGCAACCGCCTCGATGTCATCGCGCTCGACCAGGGCAAGTCGAAGCTCAAAAAGGCGATGACCGTGGACGGGGCCATCCGGCGCGTGATGCTCGTGCCGCAGGGGCTGCTCTACATTACGAACCAGGAAATGAACATCCTCAACCTTGAAACCGGCAAGGACGACTGGGCCAAGAGCGTCAAGTTCAAGAAGGAAGCCGGCGTAGTAACGGCCGTGAAGGGCGAGCAGTGCTACATTTTGTCCGACACCAAGCTCTACGCCCTCAATTGCCAGACGGCCGATTACCGGCTGCTGGCCGACAACATCCCGTTCAAGGGCAAGGAAACGCCCACCGATTTTGAGCTGCTGCCGACGGGCATTGTCGTCAAGTCGGCCCAAAACCTGCAGCTCTTCGACTGGGCCGGCAAGCCGTAGTACAGCTACTTCACGCCCGCGCCGGGCCGCACGATGGCGGGCAAGATTTTCTTCGGCACGCTGGGCGTATTCAACGCGGCGGCAGGCGCGGCCTCGATGGCGGCGGCCGCTTCGGACGGCTACAAGGCCGGCTACACCGGCTCCTCGGATGCCCGCCGCGCCGCCGACAACAGCCAGGCCAACGCCAATGCCTTTTTGGGCGGCGCCGGCGCTTCGTTCAAGGAAATGAACAAGCGCTTTAAAGCCACCCGCGACGGCACGAACCTGGTCACGATGCTCACCACCATCAGCGGCGGCGAAGCCAGCGACAACGGCGTGGGCATCAAGATGGTGGACAAGCGCACCGGCCAGGAAGTAGCCAGCCTGGTGCTGGACAGCAAAAAACCCGAATACATTCTCGATGACATCGGTCGCTTCGTGTTTTACAAAGCGGCGGATAACGAGGTGTATGGGTATAAGTTTTAGAGCTTAGAGCTTAGTGTTGGGGTTGAAAAAAGGGGCGTAAAATTACCGGACACCCAATACTGAATACCCAACACCGCTGCGAAAAAAACCGAACCCCTCGCTACCAACGTCCCTGGCCGGGGCGTTTGGAAGCGAGGGGTTCAATTATTCGTCGGACGAGAGAAACTCACTCCTTCGCTCCTTGTCAAACGGCCACCATCCAGCCGTGCGGGTCGGCGGCTTCGCCACTACGGATGGCCGTGAGCGCGGCCCCGGCGCGGCGCGAAAACGCGTCGGCCGGCACGGCGGGCAGCTCGTAGTCGTGGCCCTCGTGGCCGATAACGGCGATGGGGGCGATGGTGGCCGCCGTGCCCACGCCGAACGCCTCGCGCAAGCGGCCGGCGGTCAGTGCTTCGATAATTTCGAGGCCCGACACGGGGCGCTCTTCCACGGCCAGGCCCCAGTCGCGGGCCAGGGCCAGCACCGAGCGGCGGGTGATGCCGTCGAGGATGGACGTGGACAGGGCCGGCGTAACGAGCTTGTCGTCAATGACAAACAGCACGTTCATCGTGCCCGACTCTTCGATGAACTGGTGCGCGGAGGCATCGGTCCAGAGCAGCTGGTGGTAGCCCTGCTGCTGGGCCAGGCGGGTGGGCAGCATGGCCGCGCCGTAGTTGCCCGCGTTTTTGGCGTAGCCGGCCCCGCCCGCCACGGCCCGCACGTAGTGCTGCTCGAAGCGCACCCGCAGCGGCTGGGTGTAATAAACCCCCACCGGGCAGGTAATCACGCCGAAATGGTAGCCGTCGGAAGGCCGCACGCCGAGCAGCCCGTCGGTGCCGAACATAAACGGCCGCACGTAGAGCGCGCTGCCCGGCGTGCCCGGCACCCAGGCTTCGTCGAGCCGAATCAGCTCGCGCAGGCCCTGCGTAAAAATCTCCTCCGGCACTTCCGGCATAGCCATGCGCGCGGCCGACGCGTTGAGCCGTCGCCAGTTGTCGAGCGGCCGGAACAAAGCCACCCCGCCATCGGCCTGCCGGTACGCCTTCATGCCCTCAAAAATGGCCTGCCCGTAGTGCAGCGCCGAAGTCGCCGGACTCAGCGCCAGCGGCCCGTAGGGCACGATGCGCGGCGTGTGCCAGTCCCCGTCGTTGTATTCCACGGCCAGCATGTGGTCGGCAAATACTTTCCCAAACTCGACGCGGCTGGGGTCGAACGAAGTCAGCCGCGAAGCGGTGGTCGGCTCGATGACGATGGAAAGCAGGTCAATCATAGTTTTAATGTGCTAATGTGGTTTTGATGTGCTGATGTGCGAATTGTTTTCTGGTAACAAGAGAAGTTCAAGATGGCAACTCATGCTATTTCAGCATCTTGCACATCAGCACATTCTCCACATCAGCACATCAAAAAAATCAGATTCTTGGTTTCCACGTCACTTCGGCCACGCCCAGGTCGTGGGCCATCGCCCGGCTCAGCACGAAAAGGTAGTCGGACAAGCGGTTGAGGTACATCACGACGAGGTCCTCGACGGGAGATTCTTCGCGCAGGTGGACGGCCAGGCGCTCGGCGCGGCGGCAGACGCAGCGCGCGACGTGGCCGAACGAGACGGCCGGGTGTCCGCCGGGCAGGATGAACTCGCGCAGTGGGGCCAGCACCTGGTCCATGCGGTCCATCTCGGCTTCGAGGCGGGTGATGTCGGCCGGCAGCAGGTCGGGCAGGCGGCGGGCGGCGCTGCCCGCCGCGCCGGGGTCGGTGGCCAGGTGCGAGCCGATGGTGAAGAGCCGGTCCTGAATTTCCTTGAGCACCTCGCGGCGCGACGCGTTCACGTCCTGGTCGCGCAATAACCCCACGTACGAGTTCATCTCGTCCATCGTGCCGTAGCACTCGATGCGCAAGCTCGACTTGGGCACCCGCGTGCCGCCGATGAGCGAAGTCAGGCCGGCATCGCCGGTTTTGGTATAGATACGCATACTTTCAATGAGCAATGAATAATGAGTAACGAGCAATTCTCGTCAGTTTTAAGCGGTCAATTTCGGTCGGTTTATTCGTCCTGACAAACCGAGCCGACGGGCATTGTTCATTGCTCATTATTCACTGCTCATTGAAAACCGCGCGATTTCCTGGTTCACCGTGTCGCTTTCGACCAGGCCGTCGCGCAGGCGCACGATGCGGTGGGCGTAGCGGGCGATGTCTTCCTCGTGGGTTACCATGATGATGGTGTTGCCTTTGGCGTAGAGCGCCTCGAACAAGCCCATGATTTCGTAGCTGGTCTTCGAATCGAGCGCGCCGGTGGGTTCGTCGGCCAGCAGCACGCTGGGCGTGTTCACCAGGGCGCGGGCGATGGCTACGCGCTGGCGCTGGCCGCCACTCAATTCGTTGGGGCGGTGGCCGGCGCGGTCGGCCAGGCCCACCGAGCGCAGCGCTTCGAGGGCCATTTCGGTGCGCTCACGCTTGCCCAGCCCGGCGTAGATGAGCGGCAGGGCTACGTTTTCGAGCGAAGTCGAACGCGGCAGCAGGTTGAACGTTTGGAAAACGAAGCCGATTTCCTTGTTGCGCACCTCGGCCAGCTCGTTGTCGCTCATGCGGCTCACGTCCTGCCCGTTGAGAATGTATTGACCCTGGGTCGGCGTGTCGAGGCAGCCGATGATGTTCATCAGCGTGCTTTTACCCGAGCCGGATGGCCCCATGAACGCCACGTACTCGCCGCGCCGGATGTTGATGGTGACCGACACCAGGGCGTGAATGTGCTCGGCTCCCATCACGTATTCTTTGGCGATGTTGGTGGTTTCGATGACGTTGAGCGAGGGGGTCATGGGCGGAGTAGTTAGCCCGCAGAGGGCGCAGAGGGTCGCGCGGAAGGCGCGGAAGACAGACTTTATTTGAACGCCGCGACTGCCGCCGCGCGGGCAGCACGGCGACGGTTGAATTCGGCCAGCAAGTTAGCGTACTGGGCGGGGCTGAGGCGGGGCGGGCGCAAGTCGGTCAGCGTGGTTTGGGCCAAGCCAGCCAGGCCCGCGTCGGCGGCGGCCAGCGCGTACGCCTGCAACAGAGCGACGGAAGCAGGGTTTTCGAGCAAGCCCCGGCGCAGGGCCTCGTAGGCGAGCAGGTAGTCGTGGCGCGTGGCGTAGAAACGGCCGGCGGCCAGCACCACGGTTTCGTTGAAAGGCGCGTTGTTGAGCGCTCGCTGATAAGCGTTGGCGGCCTGGGCCGTGTCGCCGGCCATTTCGGCGCGGCGGGCTTCGGCCAATTCAACAGCGCCAGTAACGGGTGCGGGAGCCGCCGGTCCCAGCTGCCCCCCGCGCAACGCCTCAAACAACTGCGCCAAACCAGCCGGTCGCTGGGCAATGGGCAGCGCCGCGAGCCGGCCGTGAGCCGCTCGCGCCGAATCAGCCTGCCCGGCCAGCGCCAGCGCCCAGGCGCGGGGCAGCTGCGCCTGAGCCGTGCCGTGGGTGGTGGCTAGGCCCAACTGACCCGCTGCCGTAGCGTACTGCCGCTGCCGCAACTGCCACATTCCCAATACGAACTGGTAGTAGCCGGCCGTCGGGCTGCTGCCCGCCGCGAGCGGGGCCAGCGTCTGGCGGGCGGCCACTTCCTGGCTCGCCGCGTGCCAGCCCATGGCGAGCACGAATTCGAGCTGCCCGGCGTAGGGCGCGTTGGCGGGCAGCTCCGCGAGGCGGTCGAGCTGAGCAAACAGCCGGGGGTTGGGCCGCGCCCGGCTGGCGGCGAGGTGGTAGTGGTAAAGCTCGGCGAAGGTGGCCGCGTCAAGCACAGGCACCGGGTCGGGGTGGGCAGGGTCGCTGGTTTCGCGGGCGCGCAGCCCGGCCGCGGGGAAGGGCAGCGAGTCGAGCCGCGTAGCCGGCAGCGGCCGCCCCTGGTGGCGCAGCAGTTGCAGCAGACGCACGTTGCTGGTCAGGGCCGGACCGGGCGCGGCCGGTTGCCGCGCCTGCTCGGTGGCGGCCGGTAGTTGATTTTGACTGAGTAAGAAGCCGAGCGCGTTGGTCTGGCCCACGTAGCTTCGGGGCCGAAGCTGCTCGGCCAGGCTCAGGTAGTAGGCCACGGAGTCGGTGAGGTTCGAGCGGGTAAATAATTGCGCCATATCCGAAGCCAGCTCGAAGCGGCGGGGCTGGGCGCGGCGGCCCCGGCGCAGCACGTCGAGGCAGTCCAGGAAGTCGGCCGGCCCGCTGAGCAGCGCGGCCAGGCGCAGGGTGGTGCGCTCGTCGGCGGGGTCGCGCAGCAGGGCGCGGCGCAACGCGTTCAGCTCGTTTTGCCGCTGCTGGCGGGCGCGGTAGAGCGCGGCGCGCCCCAGCTGAGCGGGCCGGTTGAAGCGGTCGAGCACATCGCCGCTCTCGGCGTAGTAGCGCTCGGCGAGCAAGGCCAGGGGCAGGTCGTCGGGCGCGGCTTCGCTTTGGCGGCGGGTCAGCTCGCCGAGCTGATTGTACAATCCGGCCTGCGTGAGCCGGGCCAGCGGCCAGCCCTGGCGCAGCTCCGTCACGAGCAACAGGCCCAAGCCCAGCACATAGACCACGTAAAACGGCAGCCGCCGCGGCGCGAACACCACCCGGTACACCCGCAGCCGCTGCCGGATGAGCGGCCCGAAATTGACCAGCACGTACAGCAAAAACGTCGCCCCAAGCAGCCCCAGCGCCCGCGCCGTAAAGTCGCGCGCGGCCGCCAGCAGCGGGGCGTTGTCGGTGGCGAACGCATACCCCAAAGCCCCGGCGGCGGCGGCCGTCAGCAGCCCGTACAGCGCCCGCGCCGCCGGGTACGGCAGCCACCCGCCGTAGCTCGGCTCGCGCAGGCGCAGGCCGAGGCCGCCCGCCAGCGCGGCCGGCAGCAGCAGCACCAGCGGGTCGAACCGAATACCGCCCAGCAGCTTCAGCTCGCCGTCGTTGAACCAGTACAGCCCCAGCGCGCCCAGATACAGCCCGCTCGCCGCCACGAACGGCAATAGCCCAAACCGGCTTTCCGGCCGCTCGGCCTGGGTATTGAACCAGAGCAGGCCCCGGATATTTTCGACTGCTACCCACGCCACGAGCGCCGCCACCAGCACGGCCCCGGCCGGCGTGGCGTAGGCGGCCAGGTGCAGCGCGGTGTCGGCGGCGGGCAGCGAAGTGCGCCCGGCAATGACTCCGGCCAGCCCCGCCACCAGCCCGCCGAACAGCGCCACCCGCCCGGCTACCCGCACCCGCTCGCCCAGCAGCTGCAAGCCCAGCGCCGCCGCGCCCAGTGCCGTCAGGCTGCCGTACAAAAACCAGGGCCGCGCCCCGCCGAACAAGCCCAGCCCGTCGGCGTTCAGCTCGCGCAGCAGAAAAATAACCGGCACGGTGGCCGCCACGAACGCCGGCCGCCGCAGCATACTCGCCACCGTCAGCCAGCCGGCCAGCCCTAGCCCCAGCACCGCCAGCCACAGCCCGGCCGCCAGCGGCTGGGTCAGCGGCCCGCCCGCGTCGTGGGTCAGCGTGGTGATGAAGCCGCTCACCGGCAGCGGCAGCCGCGCCGGCCCCACGGCCACCGAGTCGAGCGTGAGCGGCACCGCGCTCAGGTGCGGTACCAGCTCCCAGGGCCGCGTACTTGCCTCGCCCGTGAAGTAATAATAGGTCGCGCCCACTACGGCCAGCGCCGCCAGCAGGGCCGGCAGGTTGGGTAGTCGGCGCCAAAAAGGGAAAATTACTGAACCAGCCAAAGCCAATGCCGCGCGGTAAAAAGGGTTGTTCAGGACTACTCGGAAGCCCGGGAAGCTTAGTCAGAGGTCCCGGAAGCTTTGTTGGAAGTCCGGGAAGCTTAGTCGGAGGTCCAAGATGCTTAGTCAGAGGTTCAAGATGCTTGGTCGGAGGTCCAAGATGCTTAGTCGGAGGTCCAAGATGCTTGGTCGGAGGTTCGGGAAGCCTAGTTGAATGCTCAAGATGCCTGTTCAGAGGTCCGGGAGGCTTAGTCAGAGGTCCGGGAAGCTCAGTTGGAGGTTCGCCGTGGCTTATTCCAGCACCTTCGGCACCCGGAAGTAGTCGGAGTCTTTGCGCGGGGCGTTGCGCAGGCCGTCCTGGTGCGAGACGGTGTTGCGGGCCACGTCGTCGCGCAGCACGTTGATTTCGTGCGAGAGGTGCACCAGCGGCTCTACGCCGGTCGTGTCCACGGCTTCGAGCTGCGCCACCCAGGCCAGGATGCCGTTGAGGTCGGCGAGCATCTGCTCCTCGCGGGCGGGGTTGAATTCGAGGCGGGCCAAATGGGCCAGGCCGCGCAGGGTTTCGGTGTTCATGCGGTGAGGTGGTGAGGTGGTGAGATGGTGAAATGGTGAGGTGGTGAGTTTCTGCTTGTCGTTTACAGCGAGAAAAAACTCACCACCTCACCATTTCACCATCTCACCGCTGGTGGAATCCCCCGGCCTTCGGGGCGAAAGTCGGCACTAATAATGGCGGCGACGCGGGCTTTGAGGGCGGGAATGTCGGCGTTGGTGAGGCCGGTGGTGGCGATGGGGGCGTGGAAGACGATGCGCAGCCGGGCGTAGCGGACGCGAAAACCCTGAATCGAGGGCATGAACTTATGATTGAACGGCATGCCGACCGGCACCAGCGGTACGCCGGCGGCGATGGCCAGCTGAAACGCGCCGTCCTGAAACGGGAGCAGCTCCTCGCCGGGCTTCGGGCCGATGGTGCCCTCCGGGAACAGAGCCAGCGAGCGGCCCTGCCGCAGCGCCTCGCGGGCCTGGGTGAACGCCCGGCCCCGGCCCACGGCGCTCCTGCGATTCACCGAAATATAGGTCTTGGCGAACATCGGCCCCCAGAGCGGCACCCGCGCCAATGAGTCCTTGCCCATCATGTTGAGGTAGCCGGGAATGGTGCGGAAAAGCAGCATGATGTCCACGTACGAGCTATGGTTCGAGACATAGACGCAGGGCTGAGCCACCGGCGCGCCGCTTTCATGGACGACTTCAATCGGGATGCCCCACAGAAACATCGAGAATTTCGACCAGCCCCGGTTGAAGCTGTGCCAGTAGTGGCGCGTAGCGGGCCGCCGCGTGAGCAGCCATTGCACGGGGTAAGTCGTGACGAACGGCAGCACGAACCAGAACGTGGCCCAGGTAGTGTAGAGTCGGTGGCCGAGGTAACGAAACAGCGCGGGCATATGGGCAAAACTACGCCCCAGCCCGCCGACCACCACCCGGCCCGCGCCGGCAGCCGGGCCGGGCCGGGGCCGCTCGAATTACGCTAACGTTACCGGGCAAGGGCGTGTGTTTCGGAGCCGTTATCATTGGGTGTGAAGGACGTGAAAAAGCCGTTTCAGCTGCCGGCAGCCGGTACTTTTGGCGCTGCCTAACCCACAGTAATGTCCCTTCACTACCGATTCTGCCTGTTTTTGACACTGCTTTTTGGCCTGCTAACTGAAGCGGCATTGGCTCAGGTGGCGAGTACGGTCGCGGGCACGGGCACGGTGCGGGGCACGGCCTTCGACGGCAAAACCGGCGAGCCGCTGGTGGGGGCCACCGTGCTGCTGCTCGACACGCAGCTCGGGGCCACCGTGGGGCTTGACGGTACGTTCCTTCTCAAGCGCGCGCCGGCCGGGGCGGGCCGCGTGCAGGTGCAGAGCGTGGGCTACCCCACCCAGGAGCTGCCCGTGGAAGTAGTGGCGGGGCAAACGGCCAGCGTCAGCTTTCGCTTAGCTCCCAACTCGCGTCAGCTCAATGAGGTAACCGTGACCGGGCAGCTCGACCGCGAGTCGGATGCCAGCGTGCGGCGCGCTGAGCAGAAGGCCGATAACGTGCTCAACATCATCTCGTCGCGGGCCATTGAGCTGTCGCCCGACCTTACGGTGGGCAACGTGCTCCAGCGCGTGTCGGGGGTGTCGGTGGTGCGCAACGGCTCCGGCGACGGCCAGTACGCCATTATCCGGGGCATGGACCGGCGCTACAACTACACGCTGGTCAACGGGGTCAAGATTCCGTCGCCCGACCCCAAGAACCGCTACGTGCCGCTCGACATCTTTCCGGCCGAGCTGCTCGAACGGCTCGAAGTAGTGAAGGCCCTCACGCCCAATATGGAGGGCGATGCTATCGGCGGAGCCATGAACCTGGTGATGAAGTCGGCCCCCGACCACCTCGTGGTGGCGGCCACGGCGGCCGGCGGCTACAGCGACCTGCTCGCCAAGCGTCCGTTCGCGGGCTTCGCCACGGCGGGCATCCCCAGTAAAGACCCGGCCGAGCAGCGGGGCGAAGCTTATCAGCCTACGTCCACCGACTTCGCGCAAAGCCGGCTCAGCTATTCCAGCTTGCGCGCGCCGGTCAATTCGCTGTTTGGCCTCACGCTCGGCAACCGGTTTCTGGGGCAGCGGCTGGGCGTGCTAGTGTCGGGCAGCCTGCAAACCACCTACCGCGGCACCAACACGCTCTACTACCAGCCCAACGGGCAGCCCAGCCCCGACCCGCTGCCGAACACGTTCGCGTTCGACCAGCTCCAGCGGCGGCAAACCTCGACGCTGCAAAGCCGGGGCGGGGTGCAGGCCCGGCTCGACTATCGCCTGAACGAGAACAACCAACTCAATTTTTACGCCCTGGGCCTGCAGCTCGACGAGGCCCAGCACCGCCACATCGAAACCGACAACGTGGGCCAGGCGGGCGACGTGCCCATCCGCGACCGCTCGCGCTGGCAGCAGCTGCGCTTGTCCAGTGGGACGTTGCAGGGCGAACACCAGCTGCGGCCGGGCCTGCGCCTGACCTGGACCGGCTCTTACGCGCTGGGCACCACCGCGCTGCCCGACCTCACGGACGGCGAAGTCGTGAACTCGACCGGGGCCAGTACGCCCAAAGGCATTTTCGTCTCCTCCATTCAGCACACCTGGGTGCATAGCCGCGACCAGGACCGGACCGGCCTCGCCAACCTGGCTTACGCCCCGACCGAGTGGCTGGAGCTGACGGCCGGGGGGCTGCTGCGCGACAAGCAGCGCGGCAGCTACTTCAACTACTACCTGCTCAGCGCGCTCGATGCCAGCGGCGGCTTCGGCACGGGCACCGCCAACCGGCAGCCCTTCACCAGCTACGAGCAGGCGCGGGTGGCCTTCGACAAGCCCGGCTCGGAGCTGGCCAAGACGACCGACGGTAACAACTACACCGCCAACGAGCGCATCACGGCCGGCTACCTGCAAGCCCGGCTGACGCGCGGCGCGCTCTCGGTGCTGGGCGGGCTGCGGGCCGAAGCCACTCACCAGGACTACTATTCGCAATTGCCGGTGACGGAGCCGGGCAAAACCGCCGTCATCAGCTACCTCGACCTGCTGCCGAGCGTCCACGTCAAGTACCAGCTCAGCGACCAGCAGAACCTGCGCTTGTCTTACTTCAAGGGCATCAGCCGGCCCAACCTCGCTGAGCTGATACCGGCCCCGTTCAGCACCAACGAGTTCTACACCGAGAAGGGCAATTTCGACCTCAAGCACACCCAGGCCGACAACGTGGACCTGCGCTACGAGCACTTCGGCCCGGCCAACGCGCAACTGCTGGTCGGGGCCTTCTACAAGCGCATCGTTAATCCCATCGAGTTTGGGTTTACGCAGCAAACCATCGGCCTCTACTACTACCAGCCGCAGAATTTTGGCACCGCCACCAACTTCGGGGCCGAGCTGGTTTTCACCAAGTACGTGCGGCACTGGGGCGTAACGGGCAATTACACCTACACCAACTCGTCTATCACGACGGCCAAGCGCGTGTATTACCGCGCCCCGGCCGGCAACCTGGTCTATGCCGATGCCGGCCAGCAAACCGCCGAATACCCGAAGGCCCCCACCCAGACCCGGCCCCTGCAAGGCCAGTCGGACCACATCGCCAACCTGGCCGCACTCTACAAAAACCCCGATTGGGGCCTCGACGTGCAGCTGGCGGGCGTGTACACCGGGCGGCGCATCAACATCGTGTCGGCTTACCGCGACCTCGACCAGTGGCAGCGGGCCACGCTGCAGCTCGACTTTTCGGCCGAGCAGCGCCTGCCGGGCCACCTCACGGTGTTCACCAAAATCACCAACCTGCTCAACACGCCCACCATCCTCGAAATCCCGACCACGAACAACCTCTACGGCCAGGGGCTGCCGGGTCAGGACCGCGCCGACCGCGTTTTCATTCAGCGCGACGACTTCGGCCGCACCTACCTGCTGGGCCTGCGCTACCGCCTCTGATGGGTAGTAAGCCAGTGGCTTTTAGCTGCTGGCCGATAGCCTTTCGCCTCGCAAGCCCGCGGCTGTCCCACGCGCCTGGTCCAGTCAGCTCAACCCGACTACTCATCTGCTGCTCCACCTAATTCAACCCCCTTCAATTCATGAAAAACCTAGCTAATCCGTTGCGCCGCCTGGCGCTGGCCACCCTGACGGCCGCCGCGCTGGCGGCGTGCTCCAAATCGACCGAAGACGTGCAGGTATCCGTGCCGCTCTTCTCGGTGGGCAAGCCGGTGGATAATACGGCCCCTATTGCAGGCTCCATCAAGGGTACCATGAAGCAGGACCTCTCCTTCGACGTGAGCGGCAACGTGTTCATCAATGAGAAAGACACGCTCGTGATTCAGCCGGGCGTAAAGGTCAATTTCCTGGGCAACTACAGCTTCATCGTCAAGGGGACGCTGCTCGCGCTGGGCAGCAAGGACAAGCAGATATATTTCGCGCCGAAGGGCCTCGTCAAAACCGACCAGCCGGGAGCCAGCCCGGCCACCGACCCGGCTTACCAGGGCAAGTGGGGCGGCATCTTGGGCGACGTAACCAGCCCGCTGCTGGTGCTCAAATGGACCCACGTGGAGTGCGGCGGCGGCATCCTGACCCAGTCGCCGGTGTCGGCGGGCCTGGCCAACGGCGACAACGCCTACCAGGTGCTGTTTCAGAACCCGACCGGCCTGTTCGTGCTCGAAGACTCGTGGGTGTACGGCGGTACCGACGACCCCATTCGCACCCTGGGCGGGCGGATTCACATCATGCGCAACACGTTTGAGAAGAACGGTAAAACCGGCGGCGAGTCGCTCAACATCAAGACCGGCACGGTGGGTAACATCGCCTATAACCTGTTCATTGGGGCGGCTACCAACGGCTCGAAAGCGTCGAACAAGGGCGGTAAGAACCCGCAGGTCGAGATTAATATGTACAACAACACCTACATAAATTGCGGCTACCGGCGCGCGGCCGCTGGTCGGGGCGGCTCCATCAACTACGAGGAGGGTGCCAAGGGCAAATACTACAACAACCTGATGGTGAACTGTCGCTACGGCCCCCGCGTGGTGGGCTCGGGCAACTACTCGGGCAACGTGCTCGTGGTAGCCGACACCGCTTTCCTGCGCTACGGCAACAACCTGAACTACGCCGACTCGCTCTACCTCGCCAACGAAATCTACCCCACCAAGTTTCTGACCAAGCCACAGGCTACCGACTTGCCGCTGCCCTCGTCCTTTCTGCCGGCTGGCTATAAGCTCGGTGACGTGTACGACGG
>Ga0123336_10003099_pt1 | contig 14117 bp, 7 predicted proteins | sample SSSSmetaG_FD_96466 | JGI IMG/M metagenome (GOLD analysis project Ga0123336, IMG submission 96466) | Glacier valley bacterial and archeal communities from Borup Fiord, Nunavut, Canada, to study Microbial Dark Matter (Phase II) - ​SSSS metaG | ecosystem: Environmental > Aquatic > Freshwater > Ice... | reverse complement strand
TCGGGGCTGATATGGTGGTTGAAGGGTGAGGGAGTATTATCAACCGGGAGCGAGCGGCTCTGGCGGCTGAAGGTTTCAAGGTCGGCGCGGCCCTGATCCCAAAAGACGGACATGAGGGTGAGGATGAAGTCGGCTTGTTTGAGAGCAACACCTTTGCTGTTGATGCGGACGAAGATGTCGGATACTTGCTCCTCATTTACGGTGGAGGATATTTCCATAGCGGTGAAGGGGTATTTCTGAAGGTCGAAGAGGCGATCAATTTTTTCTGATAGGTTATCCGCTTCATCTTCGGATACAGGGCGGGATTGTTGCAGACGAGCGATATAAGTTCTGACAAATCTTGTACGGGTGGTAGTGGTGTCCCAGAGTTTGGATATATCGGTAATGAAAACAGGATCGCGCTCGATGGCAGCGTCAGTTACTTCAAAGCGTTCTTCGACGGGATTGAAGGCAATTTTGATGTTGACATGTTTGTAGTCCCGGTTGTAGACGGGTTGGCCTTTGAGTACCGCGTAGAGGGAGGTGAGGCGCTGCTGACCATCGACGATGAGCAGGCGGGGGATTTTGGCCTGGTGATGGCCGGAACCGATCTGGCGGGTGCCGCTGTTATGGTCGTTGGCCCAGAAGAGCAGGTAGCCAACCGGGAAGCCTTTGTACATTGAGTCGAAGAGGTCACGGACACGGGCCGCTTCCCAGATGAAGGGGCGTTGAATGTCAGGGAGGCCAATTTCACCCTGATCTATATCGAGGATTAGTTTGTCCAGGGAGTAGTCTATTTTTTTGAATAGAGTTGTGCTCATATTTTACCTCGTTTGTTAAAAATTTAGTTTGACCCCAAAATAGGATCAGGCATGGAATGGTCGGTGAAGCTTGATATACTCAATGGCCTCTTCAATAGTTAGCTTTCGCTTTTTGTTGCCTTCCCTTAATGCAGCAAGGGCTCAACCCACTTTAGCAGCAACGGAATAGATTTAAACAATCACCAGATATCTGAGTACAAGTTGTTGAGTGCTGTCCCATTTTATTCCGTTGAAATTGGACGAATTCCGTAAGTGGGTTGACCCCCTGATAATATTGTCTCGTTTTATTCTGGTATTTGTACGAGTGGGTTGAGTGCCTGGTTAAATCAGTATTTTTAACCGTTTTTCTCTATACAATCGTTTGAAGCTTAAGACTCATCGCCACCCTCAATGCTTCTAAGTTCATTCTCAAGCTGATTTGCTCCAAAAGCATTGCGTAGCCTGAATTCGTAAAGGTCAATCAATTTATCAACACTTACTTCCTTAACCGCAATATCGTTTCGCATTTCTATCAAGCGGCTTTTGCCACGAGTAATAATCCAGACCTGTTTCTGGTGATGGTGAAATTCTTCAAATATTTTAGGAGCAGCTTCAATCACACCCACGTCAAGTTGCTTACAATAGTTTTCGATCTGAATCTTTTTAAGATCCACATAATTGGTGCGTAGGGTACAATCATATAAAACGGCCAGATTATTGAATTTAAAGAAACCATCAGCCTTGCCACTCTGACTATCGGGGTCAAAGCGGTAGGCATTGTGGATACCCAGTAGCTTTATCAAATAATAGGTAAAATTTTCAAACTTTTTCCAATCCTGGGTTTGGAGAAGCTCATCAAAAATGGCAGGGCGGATTTCAGATTGGACAGTCCTGGGGGCAACCTGTAGCTGGTTAAGTGGAGCGTTAACCGGCTGACTACTATTCACCTGCTTATCTTCTACCGCTCGAACATACCAACCAGTATCTAACCGATGCTGGGAAGCTGGGGTAACAACCCGATCAATTTTTACCTTGAAAAATATGCGAGAGGTGGTTTTTCTAAAGCCATAAACACTACCTTCCCACACTCCCTCTGGTTGATGGTTAGCGGCACTCAACTTTACAAAGGTGGTAGGGCTATTTCCCACAAAAATATCATCGCTGGCGGTTTCCCCTTTGAGCATTCGTAAAGGGTAACTGGTTTCATCGTCACCCAGCTTATCCCAATGTTTGTCGAAATTTGTAACCATAGTATAGCGATATAACATTAGCCTTATCCTTTAATCGAAGAAAGCCAAGTCAGCTTTGTAAACGGTTTGAACTAAGACTGAACGATCAAGGTATTTATTGCCACGTTCGCAGGAGGTTTCCGGGGAAAATAAACAGGCGTGACAGACCGCCCCATGTAAAGTTTCTCCCATATCTCCGGCATGTTCAGCACATAACGGATCAGAAGCACAGAGTTGCATTTGTTCCAATGCACCATCAATATGGCGGGCTAATTCTTCAGGCTTACCTAAACCTACCATACCGCCCAATGTTCCTTCGCTGTCGGAAGCGGCAGTATAAAGTAATATCCCGGCCATTGGCCCATCCTGGTCGGTTGGTTCTAGCGAATAAATCCGTTCGCGGATACTGGCAGCACTATAGCCACATTCCAAAGCTAACTGGCGCATTAAAGCGTGGGAAAAGGAATGGAGCAGGATGTAACGCATCCCGGCATAGCTAGCATCGGCTGGTTCAAGCTTGCGGGCGCGTCGCCATTTACGATTAGCGTGTCGGAAGTAAGCATCGTGTTTTTGAATGGCTTCTCGCTCCAACCATTTGGTAATAGTTTCTTCCTTAAATTCAATAAACAAACCCTCCCCTCTGACTTCCGCTGCTGGTATCCAGGTCGGAGATAGGCGGGAGATTGGCACTTTGAAATCGGGGGGGATTTCTTCTACATTGGTATAGTTACTGGGAGACTCTATTCTGGTAAAGGCGGTCAAGACCTGCACTTCCCGTAAACGCTCGACCAATACCACTTGTTTAATCTTGTCCTGGAAACCATCCGGCGGACTAACCACCGTAGCCTCGAAATCACGAGTAGCTAGTACCGTATGAGGGCGGGTTATTACTTTCCACTCCGGGGCCTTCAAATTACCTGAATCTGCCGAAATTGTGGTGTTCAGGGTAGCTTTGGTTTTTTCTACCATTTCCCAGATTTCAGCATCGCTGTATGCCGCCAATTGTATTAAAGGCTTGCGGGCAAATTTTACCTCACGAGAATTTTCCGTTTCCTTTAGCACATGCCAGTATTCGGTAACCAATTGCTCAAGTTTACTGGCAGAACTTACTGGTACCGAAAGAGCCGACAATATCACCGGAAACCAACTATTTGAAGCTCCCAAAGATATAGCCCGCGAGGGCAACCCACACTCTTTCTCCTCATAATCCCGCAGGTGGGGGCGATGACCCTGACAAGGTGGTAAATTGTTTGAACCTTCTCGACCAAATGCCTCCGACATACGCCGCCGTTTACCACAAGTTATACACTCAACCTGGATTGTAGCGGCCTCCCCGGAAGGGCTTAATTCCTTCAACCTTAAAATATATGGGCAATTAGTTTCTTCGCCATCTTTCTGGTTGTGAACAAAATGCGCCCAGGGGAAATCATCCATATGCCCATTTTGACAGGCCACCAAAAAACGGGCCGGAACCGCTACCGGGGATTTGCCGCGCGTCCCGGTACAGTTATTATGAACATATTGAGTACGGTCAGGGCGATAAGGGTCAAGTTTAAGTTGGAACGGCCCATTTTCCACCGTACCCAAAAACCGACAACGGGGGCAAACCATCCAGCGTGGAAAAGCCGCCACTGGTACACCCACCAGCACATTTTGATCAAATGATTCTGGATTATCCTGGTCAGCCGAGGCGGGTGGGGCTAAAAACCGGCTGACCTTTTGCAACCCTTCCTCTTTTTTAACCGCTTGCAAAAGTCTATTCTCGCCAATTTCGCGGGAGTAGCTAATTTCCCAATCTTCCAGGCCCATAACCATCGCCGAAATATAGGGCAGGTCAACAATCGCCCCCACTCCGTAAGTGAAAAGCAATTGGCTGGGCCGAAGTTCGCCAACTTCATATTTTTTGAATTTTTGGCTCATTCGGTCACCCCCTGGCTACTTTCGATGCTTCCTTCTACATTGGTTTCTGGACTTGTTGTTTCCTGTTCTACTCCAACCGTAACCGCCGCCTTTTTCTCACCCAGACTGCGCTCATCAATTAATAACTTCACGGTAGGCTCCACATCCCGTAAGGAATTAAGGCAGGTAAAATCCTTCCATTCTCCACTACCAGCTTGCGACAACAAACCGATTACCGTGCCGCTTGCATCCTTGTAGCCAAGTTGCCGACCTTTGACCTCAGTTTCTTTAACCCAACTAGCACCCAATGTTTGCAGGCGGAGTTTTATCTGGTTAGCCGCCTCTTTATCTTTAACCAGTTCAGCTCGTTCGCCTATTTTAGTAATGGCTAGTTTGAAGTAGGGGTTACTTAACTGAAAATCCCCGGCTTTGGTGTTCTGGTTATAGTCGGCCCCAGCTAAACGGATATAGCTCACCACTAAAGCACTTAGTCCCCGGTCAATCGCCCGCGCTGCAAAGGGGGTGACGGATAAAGCTTCGACATATTGGTAATAAGTGGCGTGATAATGCTCAAATTGCTCATAGTGAGATAAGTCGCGGGGGCGCGCCCAGTTATAGACTACACAAACCAGCCCCGGATGATTACGACCCACCCGGCTGGTGGCCTGGATATATTCGGCGGTGTTTTTGGGCTGGCTGGTAACAACCATCAACCCTAACCGTTTAACATCTACCCCCACCGAAATCATGTTGGTGGCAAGTAACACATCCAGGGGCTTTTTGTCATTTGACTCAGCCGAACTTACCCGCTCAAACGGTTTTTCCAGTTGATCCAATAGTTTGGGAATATCTATTGAGCTGCGCCGGGAAGTTAATTCGTCCAAATTTGAAAGCTTTCGCACTGCCAGACCGCGTTTATCCATCTGGCTCAGACGGGAGCGCACATCATCTTCCACCAGACGGCGGGTACCACCCAGTTCATTAAGGGAGTTAAAATACCCTACCAGGGTCATCCACGGATCGGCATGCACCCCGTACTTTTCAAATAGGAATTGCCCTGCCGACAAATAGGCCACATAAACCCGGATAAGGGCCGCTTTCAAGCGTCGTCCGCTGGCGCAGATCCCGATATATTTGCGTCCCGGCTTTTCCACCGAAGGCGTAATCTGACGGGCGAAAAAGTTATCGCTGATGTCCAACCCGGATGGGGGGAAGATATTAACCTGCCTTAAAAACAGGGCTTTCATCTGCCGTTCGGCACGCCGGATAGTGGCGGTAGCGGCAATGACTTTGGGTCGCACGGTTTTTCCGTCAACCTCCCAGCTACATAGGGAGTCTACAACAGTTTCATACAGACCGACCAGCGTTCCCAACGGCCCAGAAATCAGGTGTAACTCGTCCTGAATAATTAAATCGGGCGGACGAAGCGGAGCATGAGCCAAAACTCTGGCGGCGGGTAAAGTGGTGGTAGCGGGATGGCGGTCAGGTTCTTTGGTCATCTCAGGGCAACAGAAACCGTGGCGTTCGCACTTCCGATTCACCTGCCCAAAAAGCATCTGGGTTTCGCCTTTCCAGGGCATCTGAGCAAACTTATCTACCGTGGCAATCAAAAGGGACGGCAGTAATCGGTATATTTCTTCGTCTACTACCAATACTGGCAAGCCTTCGCCGGGAGATTTCTTTTCGGTAAAGGGACAACTGCCCATTGGGTCAGCACAATACATCAGGGTCCGGCCTCGCCCCTTATCTACGCTGGCCTTAATTTCGTTGCCACACCAGGGACAATTGGTAAGCTGACGGGGCGTGCCGATACCACCGATGGCACTGCCTCTACCGCTATCATAACTTATAGCGTTATGGCTTTGCTCGGTAGTGTTGGGGGTGGTGCGTTGCCCGACCCAGAGGCCAAGCCGAAACGGGGTGGATTTATAAGAGTTATCGCCCGCTGCCAGGGCTTCACGGCGCAACATCTCGCAGGCACACATCAAGGCACTGGCTCGTTGGAATTGTTGCAGGGTGAGCAGACGGAGGGTATAGCGCATAATAACCGCCACCCCTTCCTCGCCGATTCTGCCGTTAACGCTACCTTGTAGACGGCGAATACCTAGCGTATAAGCGGTTAGTCCTAGATAAGCTTCGGTCTTACCACCCCCGGTGGGGAACCACAACAGGTCGGCGATAGCATCCTGACCTTCGCCCCGATCAGGATGGTGGAGGTCGGTCAGGGATGGTAAATTCAGTAAAATAAAGGCAAGCTGGAAGGGTCGCCAGGCCGGGGGTTCAACCTTATCAGGGGCAGATTTCTTTCCCTGCCGTTGCTGCTCTGAAACGCGAGTCTGGACAAACTGGCGGTGCATCGCTTCATTCATAAAACGGAAAGCTCGCAAAGCCTGCCCATTCCCTAATATCAACTCAATCCCTTCTTCAATACGCTTCAGGGTCTGGCGACAATTTTTTATCGCTTGCTGGGCGTATTTTTTGTAGAGACCCAATAGTTCCAGGGGGTTACTAATCCGGGCCTCCTGGGCCTTTATCCAGCCCTCATAAGCCGCGGTCAGTGGGGATAATTTCCCGCGCAGTTCGTCTACGGGTGTCTGGGCTAGTTCCAGCATTTGCAAGACCAGACCGTGTGTGGCGGGGTTATCAGCTACGGTAAAATGTTCGGTAGAGGGTATCTCATAAGCTGGCACCACACGAGTGGAAATCCGCCAAGCTTTGATAGGGTTGCCGTTAACGGTATCGGCATGCACCCCCACCCCATGCCCGATAGCAAAAGCTACCTGATTGCGGTATAACATTCGCATGGCCTGTTCCTCTTCCAGGTCGGGGCTGAGACGGCCCGGACGCTGGGGCTGGCGTTGCTGGAAAATCCCGTCGCCGTCGGGGGACTCGACCACCAATTCGGGCTGGAATATCCAGGCACTATCCCGGTTCTTTTCTGGTTCGTTTTGATTATTGACCAAAAAAAGGGTGACTGACCACGACCATTCACCACTAAACTTATCTTCTGACTTCCGCACCAGACCGCGCACCATTACATCTGGCTGCTCCTGTAGGGCAGGTTGCCAGACTTTTAGCGGGCCTTCCTTCAGGCTAAAAACTTTTTCGCCCTGGCGTTGCGTCCGTTGCCAGACCAGCCGGGCCGTGCCCTTATCCGTCGTCAGGGTTTCGCTAGGTTGACGCTGGTAGTGACCCCAACGGGCTTGCACCTTGAATTGTATGGCTTCCTGGGCCACCGAGAAACTAAGGCCAAAAGAGGAAGGGCAAAGGCTGATTAGCTGCTGGCTAACCGGGTCACTTGCGCCATCCTCACCCACCCGGCTACCTTCCGCCGAGCTAATATCTTCCTGTTCGTCAATATCAAAATGCTCGTCCTTTTCCGGCTTATCCTGCAACTTGCCGGGAGCCAGCATTCCTACCAGATAGCGGTCACGCACTGGCTCAGTCAATTCCTCTTTTGGCCCATTCACCGGGCCATGCAATTCCAGAAAGGCCAGTCGCTCCAATTCCGCCCGCAGAGCTGCCGGGGATGGCACTTCCAGCAGGGGTTTTGGGACAGTGTCGGGGGCTTTTAATTCACCAGTCTTTACTTTCGGGGGCTGCCAGACCTCCGGGGCGTTACCCTGAACTTCGGGGCGGGGTGTTGTGGGTGAGTTGGCGCGGGCTGGTTTGGACAATATTTTCAGCACCGTCAGACCCAACTTATCGGGAATGGTCTCGATATTTATTATGTCAGCATCGCGCACTAAATCCAAACCGACTAACAGAGTTTCCAGCACTTCGGGGGTGGCTTCCTCCACCGCGTTCCAATTCAGCAGAGCTTCCCCGGTCTGTAGTTGGCGGTTTGTTCCGGCAAGATCAAAATCAGCCGTGAGTTTTGACGGTAAGTTTACGACTTTCAAAGACTTTCCCCTTCTTTTCCAACGTTCCAGTAAGTGCTATTAAAACCTTTCAGTAAAGGCGAATTTTGGGAGGATGGCACTATCAACATCAAAGCCCGCATCGCCCTGGTCATCCCCACAAACATGGTACGGCGTTCCCGACCCAATATTTCCTCTGTTTCCTCTGCCGAAAGGCCAGCCGGGAGGTTAGGATAGCGGCTATCCACAAACCCGGCTAGGGCCACTATCGGGAATTCCAACCCTTTGGAAGATTTTAAGGTCAGCACCTTAACCCCCTGCCGCGACAAGTCTAATTCCTTGCCCGACATGAAATTGGCCGCAACCCCCAGTTTAGTCAGACGCTCGGCGATAGCCCGTCCGGCATTTTCGGTGGGGCAAAAGACCGCACAGGCACTTACCCCCAACCGATATTCGCGGGCCGCTCCCGGCAGGAATCGCGCCAGTAACAAAGCTTCATTATTGGTATTTTGGACGGCTCGTACTACTGGCATTGGCCCCGAATTGATATACTCGCGGTCTACCGCCTCCGCGTCCAGCATATCCGCCGCCAGATAAGCCTGAGCCGCTTCGCCTACCTCGCGGGTCGAACGATAATTGGCCCGTAATATCCCGGTGCGCCCCTGGAATCGGAGGTCTTGATGGACATCGCTCCAATTAAAACCGCTATTGTAAATAGATTGGTTGGCATCGGCGGTGATAAACAGGCGGTTGGGCGACTCACACAGCTCTACCAGAATTCGCAACACACTGGGGTCAAGGTCTTGCGCCTCGTCTATCACTACCGCCTGAAATCGGTCTAAGATGCTGGCACTTTCCTGCAAGGCCTGGGCTAAATCGCGGGCGTGCGAGAAGGTGGTCAGGCCGGACTGGTTGAGCAACTCATTCAAACACTCCTGTACCTTCCAGATGGCCTTGCGGTGGCTGGCATACAGAGCCATCTTGCGACCAGCGCGGGTCGCGGTTAGATATGCCTCTAATGTCCCAAGCTGGCGACCCACAATCACCATCAAAATTTCGTCCAACAAATACTGGATACTTACGCGCTCGATGGCAACGACCTGGGCGGCCTTTTGCAAAGCGTTCCCTTCAAAGCGACTCTTAGCCAACTCTACCGCCTGTCGCAATAGTCCCCGCAATTGTTCATTATTAGCGTAGTGGGGTGCTTCCCCGCTTTTTGTCAGAATACTCCAGACCAAACTATCCGCCGTCTGTACCTCTACAAAACGGGCATCTTTGCCTAACAGTTGCTCCAACAACTGGCGGGAGGATTTTACCAGGGCGTTAGTATAGGTGGTGAACAGAATTCGAGGGTTTTCCACCCCTCTTTTACGGAGCATTGCCAGAATCGAGCGCACCCGATAGAGCGCGACGGTGCTTTTGCCTGTCCCCGGCCCACCTTTAACCAGGGTTGGCCCAGTGGCGTTCACCCCCCAGCTAACAAATTTCTCCTGTTCCGGGCTGAGTTTCAACAAAAAGGCCAGTAACTCGCCCTCTTTGAAGCGCAACAGGTCGTTAATATCGCTCAACAGGTAGTCGGGCTGCTGCGTTACCAGCACCAACGGACGCTCAAACAGATACTCGTCCAGTTTGAGCAGAATCTCGTCAGGGATGCCGGGGCAGTTCAGCAAGTCCTCGCGATTTTCCAGCCGAGTCAGACGGGTAAAACACTCTTTTGGCACGCGCAGGCTAACCAGCAATTCCTGGGTGATGGGTTCGGGCAGACGGGTTTTTGCCTGGGGCTGGGTGGCGAAAATCTTCTCCCAATCCGGCCCTACCGCTTTACTTGACCCACCGCCAAGTTCTACTTCCAGCCCACCCAAAAACTCTACGTCATAATCTTCGTCGTAGGTCTCGTCAGAGCGGCGGCGCAAGGCTAACAGGCTGACGTACTTTTCGTCAAAGGTGTAGAAAATGCGGTAATCGCCGCTGCGGATGCGGTGCAGATTGCCGTTCAGATATTTGAGTTGTTTTTTAACCTTTGCGTCCGAGTGGGGGTCTTGCGCCAACAGGCTGATTTTTTCCAATACCTGATGCGAATCTTTGGGCGGTAAGGCCAGCCACTCGGTCTGGAAGGATGGTTTCATGGTAGTTAACCAACCACCAGCCATAGATTTAGTCCCTTCTACGGTTTTGTGCTAACCAGTTTAGCGGTTTTGGTAATGTTGCCCTTGCCGTCCAGCGTAACCACCAGAGCCAGAGCCTGGGATTCGACCAGCATCTGGGCGTTGACCTTTTGGACGACCTCGTTCAAGCCCTTATCAGCCTTTTCATAATCATCTTTGGCTTTGGCCTTACCCTTGGCGACCAAATCCTTGAACTGATCCTGAGTTTTGGAGTCGGCAAACATGCCCGTCATTTCGGGGATACGCTTCTCCACCTGAGTGTAAAACGCATCCTGGGTCTGACTTAAAGTTTTCAGGTCTTTGCGTACATCTTCAATCCGGCCTAACGCCAGTTCCCGGCTTTCGGGCAGGGCGCAACGCACCTGAGAGGACAACCCCCGCACCATCAGGGCAAACAGGTAGCTGGAGGATTGGGCCTGATAATCAGTCACATATTTTTGCAACTCTTTGATTTTGTCCTCGCTACGGAAGAATAACAGGGTTTTATCCAGTTTCACCTGATTAAAGCTATCATTGGTGCGGCCCATGCGGGTCTTGTAGAATTCGGTAATCTGTTGCGACTCCCGTTCCACGCTCTCAAGCTGGTTGCGAAAGGCTTCCAGGTCGGTAGGGGCGATTTTGTGCAGGTTCATGGTGGAGCGGATGTCGTTCAGGTATTTCAGGTTGCCCTGCATGATGGAATATTCTTTGTCTTCCAGGAAATTCTTTACATCCACAATATTCTGGTTCAAAATCTCGAATTGTTGGTTAATTCCTGGCAAAAATTGATCTAATAGTACCCCACTGAGCAGCATAAAAACCATCACATAAGGCGGCCCGATAGTAGGTTTTAAGGTCGAAATAAGGGAGCCGTGCCCTACAATTTGTTTAGTAGTGCTATCCACTACAATTGCCCGCATGCCTCCTTCCAACGACTGCATTTGTTGCAAGGAGCCGCTAGTGAGCCCTTTGGCAATAGCGGGGCTGAATTCAAGTTTGTAAGTATTCGCGCTAAAAGATGCTCCTTTGGTCAAGGCCACCAGGGCTGGCGCACCCACAAACATTGCCGCCATTGAGTTGTTTACCTCTTTGTTGACGTTGACATCCTCGAATTTGTCGAAGGGGTTTGGCTCGTAGCGCACAATCTCGGCCCAGGGGCTATCTTCGTCCCCAATAACGATTTTGTTGGGGTTGGGTACTGGAGTGGGGCTGGGCGGCGGTGGTTGGGTGGCGACTACTACCGTTGGTGCGGCGGTGGTAGTGGTGACCAGCACTATTTTTGGGGTGGCGGTAGAGGGGGTGATTGCTGAATCCCCACAGGCCGCCAATGCCAGCCCGCAGAGTTGCAGTACCGCCAGCACTAACCCTGCTTTGCCGACTTTACCCTTTGTTTTGATGTGTAGTCCCATGCTTGCTTGAACTTTTCCTAACATTGCTATCTTCCTCCCCAGCATAATGATGTATATTAGCGTATATACCAAACTTTAGGATTTGTCAGTAAAATCCCCTAACACAACATTTCTCAGCAATAAAGTTATTTAGTTTTACTCGTAATCACGCATTACCCAGCTGAATGATTGCACATCAATCATGTCGGTTGCTCCATCGGGTGCTAATTCTTTAAGAATAACCCTGGCAAAGCGCTGTATTTCGGCATAAAAAGCCGGGTTGGTAGTAAATTGCCAAACAAGTTTGCTACCTACGGCCTTTATTAACTTGCCAACAGTTCCAGGCTTAACATAGATATGAACCTTTGGATCAAGTAACATCAAATGGTAGGTGGCAGCAGGCCAGCATAAGTGATTTATCTTGCTTAATAGGTCTATCCAGTTCTGAAAACGGGTTGTAAAAGCTCCTTCTCCATATAATAGTTCGTAAAGGGCATTTACCAGCGGCTCAGGTTTATTTTTCAGGAAGGGCAAAATCTCCCAGGGTTTATAAAGCAAATTATCATCTTTGCGATTGAATAAAGTTTGGATTATTTTGAAAGCTTTCTCAAATTCTTTGGCCTCAATCCAGCTTTTGAAATGCTCCCCATTCTCACCAAAGGTTTCATTCATTACCCTTGAAGCTTCAACCTTGTAATTTCGCTCATCCTCCAGATAAAAACTGTGGGTAAAAGATTTATGATCGGACTCGGCGAATCGGGCCAGCCATATTTTAAGCAGCGCAGGGTTAAAAAGTTGATCTTCGGGAACAAAAGCTGGAGGAATAAGCGATGTTTTACTTTTAACGCTTTTATTCCCAGTAGTTTTTGTTGAAACACGCTCCCGTTCCAATTGCTTGGCAGCACTGACCACTTGTAACCCATGTTTAGGTGCGTAGTTAAGAGCTTCCAGATAGTCTATTTCGCTATCTTTCTGCCCGGTTGCCAGTGCCAGAATATGTTTTAGCGGGTAGGCATTTTTTGCGTTTTCATCGAAAATAATAAACTCATTACCAGGCTGTTCCAGCCAATCCTTCCATTTTGAGCTGGTTCTTTCCAGTTGGTCAAATTTTTTAAGGGCTTGCTCAAACCTTATTTGAGGGACTTCTGGTATCATTATTCTACCTTCCCATTCTTACCCTGGTTTAGTGGTTGTTTCACTCATTTGCTTCTCAATCAGAAACCAAAAACTTAGAGCATATTTGTCACTGCTTCCTAATCCTGTCAGGAATGGGTGACTCTATCATGTAGCGAATTAGTCCAGGATATGTATCTTGAATTCTTGCCTGATTTCTTAAAACTTTAAACCAACCCTTTAATTTGGTTTGCTCATCAACGGTTGGAACATAGTTTTTGGTTATAACCTCCTTGTTAAGCTCAATGGCCCATAATTCAAACTCATATTCAAGAATCTCCTGTAAACTATCCCTACCTTTATATTTCCTTCCTAGCTCATCAAATCCTTCAAAAGTTTTCTTTGTAATGTAAGCTCTGTTGCCGCGCACTTCCTCATCATCATAGTTGGGGCCGGATTCATGTGGAGTATCCTTCAGGTGGTCTATCCCTAGAATATACTTCTCTACAGCATATTCCAGTTTTCCATGCTCCGTTGTAAGGGTGGTGCGATCTTTCAAATAATAGAGTACATCCGCCACGGTAAACTCAGTGTTAGATTCATCAATCTCGGATGTGGTGGCAATTATAGTTGGCGTACTCACTGGAGAGGTGGGTGATTGAATTTGAGAAGTTGATAGTATAGGCGGCTTGAAGGTACACAAGCATTTCTCATAACAGATTTTACGTTTGATAAGAGTCGTAGACAATGTTTTGCCACAATGTGGACAATTATGTTTTCCCCACCAAGGTTTAAACTTATTATGATTAACGTTTTGTACTCTTTTTACCCAAGTAGGTGTTTCCTGCCGTGTTTGTGGCGATGTTTGTGGCGATTTGAATTCAAACAAAGGATTAAGTGAAGGGCAGTTTTTCTCTAAATGTTTTCTCAACGAAGACCGATTAAGTTTTACACCACATTTTGTACAGTGAATCTTATTATCCATCGTTAACACTCCCCATTGAGCTAATAAACCCTTTTGCGATTCTGAACGAAGTGAACGCTTGACTGGTTTTAGTAGATTCCTCGGCTTCGCCTCAGAATGACAGTCTTTCCTTTATTTTTCCCCTCATTTATATATTCCGCGAATCTTTCAAAAGTTCGACTCAGAGCTACCCCTCACCCTAGCCCGTAAGCTGGATTCTCCCATTGGGAGAGGGGACGGATTACTCCCTCTCCCGCTTGTGGGAGAGGGTGGGGTGAGGGTTTCCTGGCCTGACCCATTTTTCAGCATTCTCCTGATACCGGGCGGGGCGACCCCGCGCCTACGAAATTCCCTTTTCATCCTTCATCCTTGTTTTTCTCCCCCCACTCCCACAGACTTCCGGCGGGCTCGACCTCAAACAGTTTCGGTTGTCGGTTGTCGGTTGTCAGTTGTGGGTTGTCGGTGGTTATAACCTGAACCCCTACGCCATTCTGACTGCTTTTCCCCGCCCCCTTCTTGCCTGTCCCCCGACCCCCGGCCCCTGACCCCTTCTTCTTATCATGCAATCCGGCGGCGACCTCGGCGGCGTAGCGTTGGTGGTTGAGGGTCAGGAGGCGGCCCAGCACTTCCCGGCGGGCGGCCTCGCTGATGGTGTAGCGCAAACCCTGTTTGGTATGGTGGAAACCGTGTTCCAGGGCCAAATCCGACCAGCCGTAGGCCACCGCCACCGCCTCGTCCATT
>Ga0123336_10003098_pt1 | contig 14123 bp, 14 predicted proteins | sample SSSSmetaG_FD_96466 | JGI IMG/M metagenome (GOLD analysis project Ga0123336, IMG submission 96466) | Glacier valley bacterial and archeal communities from Borup Fiord, Nunavut, Canada, to study Microbial Dark Matter (Phase II) - ​SSSS metaG | ecosystem: Environmental > Aquatic > Freshwater > Ice... | reverse complement strand
CACCACCAAAACCCAGCCTACTGGCCCCTGGTCCCTGAATCCTGGCCCCTACGATTTGAGCCCTGCACCCTGTCCTTAAGGCGCCCGTCGTATTATCAATCGTATCTAATAAACAACCCACCCTGGGGTTCAACCGCATGGCACTCGAACCAGTCACCCACCCCGGCGCCGACCGCAAACGCGTCGTCATCCTTGGCGGAGGCTTTGCCGGCATTAACGCCGCCATGGGTCTCGCCAAGCTCCCAGTCGACGTCACCCTCGTCGACCGCAAGAACTACCACGTCTTCCAGCCTCTCCTCTACCAGGTCGCCCTCGCCGTGCTCTCCCCCGCCGATATCGCCCAGCCCATCCGCTCCATCCTCCGCGACCACCGCAACGTTGAAGTCCTCATGGATGAGGCCACCGGCTTCGCCCTCGACCAGCAACGCGTTATCCTCAGGACCGGCGCCCACCTCGAATACGACTACCTCATCCTCGCCACCGGCTCCACCCACTCCTACTTCGGCAAGGATGAGTGGGCCGCCATCGCCCCCGGCCTCAAAACCGTCGAAGACGCCACCGAAATCCGCCGCCGCGTCCTCCTCGCCTTCGAGCTCGCCGAGCGCCAGATGATGGAGACCGGAACCCATCCCGCGCTCAACTTCGTCGTCATCGGCGGAGGCCCCACCGGCGTCGAACTCGCTGGGGCCATCAGCGACATCGCACGCCTCTATATGTCCAAGGACTTCCGTCACATCTCCCCCGCCTCCGCCCAGGTCCTCATCCTCGAGGGATCCCCCCACATCCTCGCCGCTTACCCCGAAGACCTCCAGATCATGGCCGCGAAACAGCTCGACAAGCTCGGCGTCATGATCCGCACCGACTCCCATGTCACCGACGTCCAGCCCGGTTACGTCATGGTCGGCGACGAGAAAGTCGACTCCGTCTGCACCCTCTGGGCCGCCGGAGTCCAGGCCTCCCCCCTCGGCAAGCTCCTCAACCTCCCCACCGACCGCCGCGGCTGCGTCGTCGTTGACCAGCACCTCAACCCGCCCGGCCACCCCGAAATCTTCATCTGCGGAGACCTCGCCCACGTCGAGCAGGACGGCAAACAAGTCCCCGGAGTCGCCCAGCCCGCCATGCAGATGGGAGCCTACGCCGCCAAACGCATCGGAGCCCTCATCGCCTCCACCCTCCACACAGACGGCCGCGGCATCGACAAGGGCTTCCGCTACTTCGATAAAGGCGACATGGCCACTATCGGACGCAAAGCCGCCGTCGCCAAAATCGAGTGGCCCTTCAAGGCCCACTGGTCCGGCTTCCCCGCCTGGATCACTTGGCTCGTCGTCCACATCTTCTTCCTCATCGGATTCCGCAACCGCTTCGCCGTCTTCCGCCAGTGGGCCTGGACCTATCTCACCTTCAACGATGGAGTCCGCCTCATCACCGGCTCCCAGCTCCTCCCCGGCTGGGAAGTCCAGGACGGCATGTACGGCCACCAGACCTCACGCCCACTCGACATGGGCCCCCTCCCGGCAGTCGTGGAGCCTCCAAAATCCACCCCGCAAAACTGAACCTTCGCCTCTTGAACCTGTTGAAACCTCAAGACATCCTTAAGCAACCACCGTCTCATTTAGTCAAAAGATCGCTCAACACGTAACAGCACGCAGAAGGATTCTCGAACGCGTGCATGACCTATCCAAAATCCAGCTGAAGGAGATGATTCTCGCTGGCCGCGAAATCCGCTCCCTCGGACGCAATGCCAGCACCATGGAAGCCGCAGCCAAAGAGGTCACCACCTTCCTCTATAACTGCTTCCGCATCCGCGGCACGCAGGATCACTGCTGCGCCCTCGTCCGCTGTTTCAAGACCCACCCCTACGATCAGCTTCCGCCCACCCTGCAAGCCATCGCCGTCAACAGCTCCAGCCACTTACCTTGTACCCCGACCTGCGCTGCCTCACCCTCCTCGCCAGCCGCGGCGATCAACCCGGATGGAACGACCCTCAATCCTCCAGAGCCCACCAGGCCATCCCACTCCCCTCCACGGAAATCGTCGGCCAGGAGCACATGATCTCGCAGCTCATCCGCCAGATGGGCCTCGACCTCTCCGACGTCGTCGAACCCGCCAATCAGCTCATCGTCGACGCTGTCCAGCGCAGTTTCAATGTCTTCCACGTCGAAGACGCTCAGGGTAGCCCCTACGTCCCGCCCAGCCCGACTTCGTCATCCCCACCGGCATCCGGTCCGTCCTCGGCTTCGGTGGCCTGCTCACCTCAAGAGAACTCTTCACCTTCGTCATGTTCTCCAAGGTACACATCTCTCGCGAGACTGCCGAGCTCTTCAAGACGCTTGCGCTCAACGTCAAACTCGTTCTGCTCCCCTTCTCCGGTCGCCGCGTCTTTGAAAACACGTAAACTTGGAACGCACTCTGGCAAGGGAATCTTTCATGCACGACATCAACCGCGAGCCCGCTCAGCTTGACACCAACTCGGAGCACCTGGCCAGCGAAATCGCCACCCTCCGCCTCCTCCTGGAGGTGCAGGAAGCCACTGCGCTCGATCAGGCCGCCCGCGCCGAACGCGCCGCCCACGAACTCCGCATGCAGGCCGCGCAGGTGGCCCAGCAGGCCCACCTCATCCAGCAGGTCGTCGACGCCTCCACCGACTGCGTCCTCGTCTTCGACGCCCACTGGAACGTCACCTACCTCAACTCCCAGGCCCGCGTCGAGCTCGATAGCGGCAACAAAATCATCGGCACCAACCTCCTCGAATCCTTCACCGGCCTCCTCGACGACGCATTCATCACGCGGTATTGCCGAGTCATGGCCACCCGCCAGTCGGAAGTCTTCGAAGACTTCCACAAACCCCGCAACAAGTGGTACGCCGTCAACGCCTCCCCCGTAGGCGACGGCATCGGCATCTTCTTCACCGACATCACCGACCGCCGCCGTCAGGAAGACGCCCTCCGCAAGACCGAAAAGCTCGCCGCCGTAGGACGCCTCGCCTCCTCCATCTCGCACGAGATCAACAACCCGCTTGAAAGCGTCGTCAACCTCCTCTACCTCATCGAAACCGCCTCGCCGGAATCCATCAACGACGTCAAGACCTACGCCGCACTCGCCACCAATGAGCTCGCCCGCGTCTCTCACATCGTCACCCAGACCCTCAAGTTCCATCGCCAGTCCATGAACGCCACCGAGACTAGGATGGTCGAGATACTGGAAAGCGTGGTCAGTCTCTTTCAGGGGCGCGTCGCCACCCGCGACGTGCGCCTCAGCCGCCGCTACACCCAGCACGATAAGGTCGTCTGCTTCGCCGGAGACCTCCGCCAGGTCTTCGCCAACCTCATCGGTAATGCCCTCGACGCCACGGCCGATTGCGGCCGCATCTGGCTCCGCACCCGCCTTTCCTGCGACTGGAAGACCGGACGCCCCGGCCTGCGCGTCCTCGTCGCTGATAACGGCTGCGGCATGAGCGTCGCCACCCAGAAAGGCCTCTTCGAGCCCTTCTTCACCACCAAGCCCGCCACCGGCACCGGCTTAGGCCTCTGGGTCTCCGAAGAGATCGTCCGCAACCACCGCGGCACCATCCACGTTCGCAGCGCGGAAGCCATCCCGCTCGAAGCACGCCGCCCCGGCTGCCTGCACCTCAACGGAACAGTCTTCTCCATCTTTTTTCCAGTAGCAGACTAGCTTCTCCCTTCATAACTCATTGCCTTTCAACATCCCCCCTCCCCAAGCAACCTTTTCTCTTGGCATCCCCTTCGCTCGCATAGGCGTCGCACTACCTGAGCTCAGTAATTGATCTGTAGAAAACGTATGTCGCGAAGGAGCATCAACATGGCAGCACAGAACACCACAACCCCCAAAGTTCGCTACGCAATAGTAGGTCTCGGCTGGATCGCCCAGGCAGCCTTCATGCCCGGCGTGGAACATACCGGCAACAGCGAAATCACCGCCCTCGTCACAGGGCACGAAGAGAAGGCGGAGAAGCTCGGCGAGAAGTACGGCATCTCCCGCCACTACACCTACGACGAGTATGACGAGCTCCTCGCCTCGGGAGAAATTGACGCCATCTACTTGGCCCTCCCCAACTTCAGCCACGTCGACTACGCCGTCCGCGCTCTCAAGGCAGGCATCCACCTCCTCCTCGAAAAGCCCATGGCCGTCAGCGTCGAGCAGTGCGACCGCATCATCGCCGCTGCCAAATTAACTGGCGCCAAGCTCATGCTCGCCTACCGTCTCCACCACGAGCCCGGAACCCTCGAAGCCCTACGCATCGTCCGCGATGACGAGCTTGGCCGCGTCCTCCTCTTCAACTCCACCTTCTCCCAGCAGGTAGCTGCCAGCAACCATCGCGCCCGCCACGGCTTCTGGGCCGGCCCTGTCCCCGACATGGGCCCGTACCCCCTCAACATGGTCCGCAACCTCTTCGGGGCCGAGCCCGTCGAAGTCACCGCCACCGGGGTCTGTACGGACCCCGACCGCTTCAACTTCGACGACACAGTCTCCGTCACCCTCCGCTTCGGCGAAGGCAAGGTGCACGATAGCCGCGTAGTCTCCTTCACCGTCAGCTACAACGGCGGCGACGTGGACGACTTCCGCGTAGTCGGCGAAAAGGGCGATCTCTTCTCCCAGCCCGCCTATCAGGTTGGCTCTGCTATGCAGCACATCAAGACCATCGCAAAGAAGAGAACTACCCAGATCTTCTCTAAGACCGATCAATTCGGCGGCGAGCTGAAGTACTTCTCCGACTGCATCCTCAACAACAAACACCCCGAGGCCGATGGCGAGGAAGGCCTGCTCGACGTCCGCGTCATAGCCGCCATCGAGCGTTCCCTTATTACAGGCGAGCCTCAGCGCCTCGACCCGGTTCATCGCAGCCGTCGTCCTGTAGCCAGTCAGGTGCAGGAACTCAGCGCAGTAAAAGAGCCCGAACTCGTCGGCGCCAAAAAACCCAGCGAAGGATAATCATCCTCGCCAAAAACAAGAAAGGGACGGTCATAAGCCGTCCTTTTCTTGTTTGCACACAGCAGGATTACTTCGCGGCCGCTTCAATCTCCGCCCACTCCGCATCACTTAGCGTCACACCCGCGGAAGCAACGTTCTCCTCAAGATGCTTCACGCTCGAAGTCCCAGGAATCGGCAGGATCACTTTACTCCGTTGCAGCAGCCAGGCCAGCGACAACTGGCTCACGGTTGCGCCATGCGCGTTGGCCACAGCGTCCAGCTTTCCACCCGGCTCCGCCAGCGGCCCGCCCGCCACCGGAAACCACGGGATAAACGCAATACCATGCGTATCGCAATAGTCCACAACATCTTCATGCGCGCGATCTTCAATGTTGTACTTGTTTTGCACGCTCACAATCTCAATCACCTTCCGGGCCTGATCGATCTCGTGCGGCTTCACCTCGCTCAGCCCCACATGTTTAATCTTCCCCTGCTCCTGCAACAGTTTGATAACGCCCAGTGACTCCTCCACCGGCACTTTGGCATCGATCCGATGCAACTGCCACAGATCGATACGCTCCACCTTCAGCCGCCGCAGACTCATCTCCACCTGCTGTTGTAGATACTCGGGACGCCCCACGGGAAGCCATTTATTTGGCCCCTGTCGCGTAAGCCCAGCCTTCGTCGCAATCACGACATCCTTCGCATACGGCGCCAACGCCTCGCCAATCAGACGCTCACTCACCTCCGGCCCATAGGAATCCGCCGTATCAATAAAGTTGACACCCAGCTCCACCGCACGCCGTAGCACGCGCTTGCACTCCTCCGCATCCTTCGGTTCGCCCCAGATGCCTTCGCCCGTAATGCGCATCGCGCCAAATCCCAGGCGGTTCACCGTCAAATCGCCGCCGAGCGCAAACGTCCCGCCCACCTTCGCCGTCAGTTCCGTAGCCGTACCTTTGTGGTTGCTCATATTCCGATTGGATGCGCCTTACCCGCCCGAAGCATCTTCAAGCAACCACACATTCTTTAAAGCCGCCGTGCCCGCGATACGATAAAGACATGGTCTCCGCTCCCCAATTCGGTCCGCACCCCGAACTGACCACGAAACAGATCAACGCCATCGCCCGATGTCTCTCTGACCCGCGCCGCTTCGAAATCCTCCAGAAGGTCGCTGGCAACTCCTGCACCGCCTGCTCAGACCTCCGCACCACCTTCCCCATCACCGCCCCCACCCTCTCCCACCACCTCAAAGAACTCGAGTCCGTCGGCCTCATCGACTCCTCTCGCCGTGGCAAGTTTATGGACATCACCTTCCATCGCGAAACCTGGAACGCCTACCTCGCTGCACTGCAGAAGATTTAGCCTCCCTTTTATGCTTTGAAAATACCTGCATCCATTCCAACCTTCGCGTAATCAATTAGATGGTTATCAAAGCGTCATACGGAATGAAGTAACACCATGAGCAATCTCGCAGGAAAAGTCGCCGTCGTCACCGGGGCCTCCAAGGGCATCGGAGCCTCCATCGCTGAACATCTCGCCAGCGCCGGCGCTTCGGTCGTGGTCAACTAGGCCACCAGCAAAACCGGTGAAGACAAAGTTGTCGCCAACATCACCCCCAGGGGCGGCAAGGCCATCGCCGTGCAGGGCGACGTCTCCAAACAGGAAGACGTTACACGCCTCTTCGCCAAGACCGTCAAGGCCTACGGCAAGGTCGATATCCTCGTCAACAACGCGGGCATCTATGAGTTCTCCCCGCTTGAGGCCATCACCGCGGACCACTTCCACAAGCAGTTCAACCTCAACGTCCTCGGCCTCCTCCTCACCATGCAGGAAGCGGTAAAACACATCCCTGCCACCGCCGGCTCCATCATCAACATCAGCTTGGTTGTAGGCCCGATGGCCGTTGCGACCGCAGCCGTTTACTCCGCCACCAAGGGCGCTGTGGACTCCATCACCATCGCCCTCTCCACGGAACTAGGCCCGAAGAAGATTCGCGCAAGCTCTCTCAACCCCGGCCTCATCGAGACCGAAGGCGTCCGCACCGCTGGCTTCATAGGCAGCGACTTCCACAAGCAGATCGAAGCGCAGACGCCCCTCGGCCGCACCGGCCAGCCTGACGACATCGCCAAGGCAGCCGTCTTCGTCGCCTCGGACGACGCCCAGTGGGTCACCGGACAGGTCATCCTCCTCGCTGGCAGACAACGCCAGTAAGCCCCACCGAAACAAGAAGCCCCACTTCAGACCGAATCAAGGTCCGACGTGGGGCTTTTCTTCTCGACCAAATTACCGGGAAACACCCGCCAGCGCAGTCTCCGCATCCGGAGCCTCCGCACCATCCACCCGCAGCGTCTCCCCCTCCTCCAGCACCCGCACCTTATCCGCAATTTCCAGCCGCAGCGCCTCCGCCATCAACCGTATCGGCGGCTCCTCCACCGGCTCCCGTCCCAGCAGAAACGTCCCGAAGTGCATCGGCACCATCACACTCGCACCCGTCTCCACAAATCCCCGCACTGCCTCCTCCGGACTCGTATGTACCGCCCGGTACGCATCGGGGTAGTAGGCCCCAATCGGCAGCAGCGCCACATCCGGCCGCAGCCGCGCCCCAATCTCCGCGAACCCCTCAAAGTAAGCCGTATCCCCCGAGTGATACACGCTCACGCCACCCCCCGTCGGAGCCACCACGTAGCCTCCAAATCCCCGGTGCGTATCCTTGAACATCCGCGCTCCCCAGTGCTTGCAGGGCGTCATCGTCACGTCCAGTCCCTGAATCTCCAGCCGTTCCCACCAACGCATCGTATGCACCGCCGAAAACCCCAGCCCCGCCACCAGGTCCTCAACCCCCCAAGGCACCACCACTTCCGGAGCGCTCCCCGTCAACCGCCGCGTAGCCCGAATCACCCGACGCAGCGACGGCAGATTCAGATGATCCATATGCGCATGAGTCAGCAGCACCACGTCGATCGCGGGCAATTCCTCCACCCGCAAACCCGCCACCCGCATCCGTCGCAAAACTACCAAGCGCTTCGAAAACACCGGATCCACCAGCACGCACCGTCCCGCCACCTGCAGCAAAAAAGACGAGTGCCCGATAAACGTAACCCCCACCTCCTCCGGTCCCACGCGCTCCGCCATCCGCGAATAGCCCGTCATCGGCACCGCATGGCTCTCCTCCACCACCCCCCACAACTGCTTCAACTTCGTCACCGCAAACGAGTGCTCTCTCAACTCAGCTCCTTCGGCGCACAAATACCGCCACTACAGTAGATGCCCTGCATTGCCCCCGCGTTACATCTCCATCAAGCCCCGCAAAACCACCGCAACGCCGCTCCCCGCATCTATCTCAAAAGAAACCTATAGGACACCCCCCATCGCCCCCTCCATCCAACCCGCCGCCGACCCCACCATATGGCAGTACGTCTCCCGCTCTCCCCTCGGCTCCCTCTGGAATCTCCAGGGTATCCCTTGGCGCACCGTCGCCAACCGCACCTGGAAGTCCTTTCTCGCCGACAACCTCCTCGGCCGCTCCGCCGAACTTGGCTTCTACTTCCTCTTCGCCCTCTTCCCTACCCTCGTCAGCGCGGCCTCCATCCTCGGCCTTGCCGCACGCTCCGCCGCCACCATCTACGACAAGCTCCTCCACTACCTCATCCTCGTAGTCCCCAGCCAGGCCCTCGGCACCGTCCTCGAAACCTTCAACCAGACCACCGCCGCAGCCACCCGAGGCAAGATCACATTCGGCCTCGTCGCCGCCCTCTGGTCCGCCTCCGTCGGCTTCTCCGCCATTCAGGAGGCCCTCAACACCGTCTACAAGGTCACTGACACGCGCCCCTACTGGCACGCCCGTCTCTCCGCCATCGGCGTCACCTTGCTCCTGGCATCCCTCGTCACCCTAATCCTCACCGCCATGCTCGGGGCCGACTACTTCAGCCACCTCGCCCACCGCGTCCTCGACCACCCCTGGATCGCCAACGCCTTCGCCTTCCTCTTCAACCTCGCCGGCTGGACCCTCGCCACCACTCTCCTCACACTCTCCTTCGCCGTCATCTACTACTTCGGCCCTGACGTAAAACGCAGTCAATGGCGCTGGCTCACCCCCGGCTCCGCCATTGGTATCCTTGGATGGCTCATCGCCTCTCTCGGCTTCCGCCTCTACCTCCATCTCTTCAATAGCTACACTGCCACCTACGGCTCCCTCGGGGCCGTCACGATCCTGCTCATGTGGTTCTATCTCACCGGCCTTATGCTCCTCCTCGGAGCCGAAATCAACAGCGAAATCGAAGCCGCCGCAGCCGAACAACGCCTCGCCCCAGCAAATGCCACGCCCGCCCCCACCGCAACGCAGCCTCGGTAAAGCGTCAACGCCCGTCCTTCCCCTTAGCCGCCGACACCGCCTCCGCAGCCTTCATCTTCGCCGCCCACGCCTCGTACGCCAGACTCGTCTCCAGCCTCTCCCAATCCTTCTCCGGAAGCACCATCAACTCCTCCCGCGTCACCCCTGGAATCCCCGTCCCCACTGCCATCAACCCTCCTTCGCGTTCCTCCCGCCGATACGCCTTCGCAATATCCACCCCATTCTCCTTCGCCCACTCGCTCACATGCGTCAACGGAGCGTTCGCAATCGCCTTCGCATCCCAGTTCGCAAAATGAAGCTCCTTCCCCAGCCACGCCACGCCCTCGCGGTCCACCCAAGAGGTCCGATGATCGATCCCCGGAAAAAACACCGTCGTAAACATATCCTTCTCGGTCCCCCGTACCGCCACCGCCCGCTCCCGCAGTGCCGCAAACCACGCCGCATCATGCCGCGGAATATCCATCACCTTGTCCGCCGCTCCATTCATCACCAGCATCGGTCCACGCGACGCATTCAAAGCCATCAGCACCGCACCTCGATCCCCCAGCCCCAGCCCCGGTCCCTGAATCAGCAACGCCCGGTACACCGGCGACTGGCAAGGCAGCGGGTTCGCATCAAAATACCCTCCCGGCCCGTCATACACCCCACCCCCACTCAGCACCACCGCATGAATCCGCGTATCAATCGCCCCCGTAATCCCAGCGATAAACGCCCCCATGGAGTACGCCACCACCCCAATCCTCTTCGCATCCACCTCTGGCCGCGCCGCCAGGTAGCTCACCGCCTGCATCAGGTCCACCTGCATCAGCCCGCCCAGCCTCTGTCCCCAATCCGTCCGCGCCAACCCCGCCGGCGGATCCACCCACGCATCATGCGACCCCGCACGGCTCTTCTTTTCGATATTCCGCTCCCCCTCGCCGATAGGGTCATACGTCACCACCATCGCGCCCGCCTGCGCCAGCATCATCCCGCTGTAGAACGCATACCAGCTGAACTTGTCGCCCCCATGCCCATTCACCACCACAATCCCCGGCAGCTTCCCAGTCAGCTTCCCGGTTACCCGGTCAGGCCGATACACAATAGCCGGTACCACCATCCCATCAGCCGTCCGATACGTCACCCGCTCCGCCACCACCCCCGCCATCGGCGAAAACGTCGACCACGTCTTCGCCGCCAGCGCCGGCAGCTTCGCCGGAATATAAAGCTGCTTCCGAATCATCTGCCGCCACCCCTCCAGCCGAGCCGCCTGCTGCCGCACCGTCAACTCCCGCGCCGGAACCTCTGCCTTCACCACCGCACCCACCCCAGCCCGAGCCCGCTCCTCCGCCGAAGGGGCCTGCGCCCCCATCACCCACCCACCGCCAACATCATCCAAACCCAAACAAATCCACGCACAAAAACCTCCCTAACCCAACGAAGCCGTTCTACCACACCACCGAAAGCCACGAACCGCTACTCTTGCTCTCACTCTTGCTGTTGCTCTTGCCTTGCCTTGCCTTGCCTTGCCTTGCCTTGCCTTGCCTTAAATCCGCACTCGCCTTTATCTCGCAGTTGCTTTATCCCACTCCTATCCCGCTTTTATCCCGCCTTCATCCCCGTTCCTATTTTGTTCTTGTCAGCTTGTATTTCTTTTATCCCCGTCACGCCTTTGCCCTTATCCGCCCTTGTCCGTGCCCGTCCGTGACCTCCGTGTTAAGCCTCTGCCCCGGTACAAGCTACAATCGCTCTCACCCATGAATCTCTACGCTATCGTCCTCGCCGTCATCGTTCTGACGCTTCTTGCCGTCTCCCTTGGCCGTCTCGGTAAGGTCAAGACCAAGGCTGACTATCTCGTCGCCGGGCGTTCTCTCCCCGCCTTCGTCCTCGTCTTCACCCTGCTCTCCAGTTGGATCGGCTCCGGCTCACTCCTCGGCGGAGCCGAAAACGCCTATAAACATGGCTTCGCAGCCCTCTGGCAAGGCGGCGGCGGATGGGCCGGCCTCCTCCTCATCTACTTCATCGCCCCCCGCGCCCGCAAGTTCGCCCAGTTCACCATCCCCGACCTCCTCGAAACCCGCTACAACCAGACCGCCCGCCTCCTCGGCGTCATCGCCGTCCTCTTCACCTACACCGCCATCACCAGCTACCAGCTCATCGGCGGCGGCGACATCCTCCACCTCATCTTCCCCACCATCGTCTCCCCCGTCCTCGGACGTTACATCCTCGCCGCCTTCGTCATCCTCTTCACCGCCATCGCCGGTATGTCCTCGGTCGCCTACATGGACGTCGCCATCGGCCTCCTCACCACCATCACCATGCTCATCGCGCTGCCCGTCCTCATCCATCAGGCCGGAGGCTGGTCCGCCGTCCACGCTGCACTCCCAGCCACCCACTTCCAGTTCCTCGGAGATCTTCGTCTCTTCAACCGTGACATTTCAACACCCGTCGGAAGAGATACTCAAACTGCTCTCGAACTCTTCCTCCCCACCTGCCTCCTCATGCTCGGCAACCAGTCCATGTACCAGAAGTTCTTCTCCGCCAAATCCGAAAAGGACGCCACCCGCGCCGTCACCGGCTGGATTATCGGCACCGTCATCCTCGAAACGGTCATCGTCGCCATCGCCGTCACCGGCTCCGCCCTCTTCCCCGCCGGCGAAGTTCACGATCACCCTCGCGAAATCCTCGCTTACACCGGCCTCCACGGTCTCACCGGCCCCCTCGCCTTCCTCGAAGCGCTCCTCGTCGGCGCCATCTTCGCCAAGATCATCTCCACCGCCAACAACTACCTCTTCTCCCCCGCCACCAACCTCGTCAACGACATCTTCGTCCGCTACCTCAAGCCCGAAGCCTCCAACAAACAGATCCTTATCGTCTCCCGCCTCATGGTCGTCCTCCTCGGCCTCTGGGCACTCTACCAGTCGCTCCACACCGAATCCGTCCTCAAAAAGTCCCTCTACGCCTACACCATCTACTCCGCCGCCCTTACCCCGGTCATCCTCGCTGCCTTCTATTGGAAGCGCGCGACGGCCAGCGCAGCCGTGGCCAGCATCGCCGCCGGAACCTTCATCACCATCTTTTGGGACACCCCCTTCGTCCACCGCACCTTCCCCACCGTCATCGCCGAGCGCGACGCCATCTTCCCCGCCCTCCTCGCCTCGCTCTTTTGCCTTCTTGTAGTTAGCCTTGCAACCAAGCCGCCCTCCGAAGCCCAGCTCAAACCCTTCGCCGAGGCATAAAGACCACTCGTCTAGCAAATCAGAAAATAGGCCACCAGCTTGCCCGGACGCATTTCATCGCATATTGTTGCAACATCGTTACACCGCGGTAAATTATCCGAAATCTATACTTTAGCGTCCAAAAATTAGTCGTATGGGCCCGGCAGTCAACAAATGATCTATCCCTTTATCCCCGATCTCATCGCGCTCGCGACCCTTATCGCCATCCTCATCTTCTTCCGCCGTGGACGCTCCGGCGGACAGGTGGATATTTGGCTCATCGGCCTCTCCTTCATCTTCATCGAAGCCCTGGCCCACGCCTACTACGAGTCCCACGGCACCTGGCACCGTACCCTCCACGTCGTCCAGCTCGACGCTTACGCCATCGCCGGTGTCGTCTTTACCTGGTCCTCCGGCAAAGAGCTATACTCCCGTTCCGCGCGCCGCCTCTACCTCATCCTCAACGCCATCCCCCTGCTCACCCTCCTTACCCTCTACGGGCTGTCGATTCACACCCCCACCATCTACTACTACACCGCGGCCACCGGCCTCGTTCTTGGCGTCATCACCTCACTCTGGATCCGCCGCAGCCCGGCGCTCATCTGCGCCCATCTCGCCATCTGGATCTCCGTCGCCATCTTCATCGCATTTCATCAGTGGCGTGCCGCGGCGTATTGGACTCTTGCCTCCCTCTACCTCGTCGCCGCCATCGCCTTCCAGCAGACCGAAGCCGTCAGGTTTCCGTACTCTTCTCTCGACTTCACCAACTTTGACGGCGCACCCAGCGACGCCGACCGTCGCTCCGTAGGCAAGGTCACCATCCTCGCCGGTTTTCTCATGTGGGCCCTCTGCTTCCTCGTTCACCCCTTCATCACCCACTATCCCCTCTGGATGGACGTCGCCTCCAACACCTGGGACCTCCAGAAATTCGTCATCTCCATCGGCATGGTTCTCGTCATGCTCGAAGAAGAGGTCACCGCCAACAAATACCTCGCCCTCCACGACGAACTCACCGGCCTCCCCAACCGCCGCCTCTTCGAAGACCGCCTCACCCATGACATTGAACGCTCCCGCCGCCTTCGCACCCGCATCGGCCTGCTTGTCATCGACATCGACAGCTTCAAGCGCGTCAACGACTCCCTCGGCCATCACGCCGGCGACCAGATGCTCCGCGGCTTCGCCCAGAACCTGCGCGACAGCGTCCGCACCTCCGACACCCTCGCCCGCCTTGGCGGCGACGAGTTCGTCATCCTCGTCACAGACCTCGCAGACGACTTCGCCGTCACCCGCGTCCTCGAAACCATCAGCCTCGCCCTCGCAAAGCCCATCCTCGTCGCTGGCAATTCTATCCCTCTCAACGCCAGCCTCGGCGTAGCCATATACCCCGACGACGCCGAAGACGCCATCCACCTCTTCGAACTGGCCGACCGCCGCATGTACGAATCCAAAGATCAGACCCGCCCCCCCGCCCAGCCCTCCCTCATTACCCCCCAAACCACCTGACCCACCTGAACGGCCTTGCTTCAAGGGTCTTGACTTCTCGCTGTTAGTTTCTAGATCTTGGCTTCTAGATCTTGGCTAGATCTTGGCTAGATCTTGGCTAGATCTTGGCTAGATCTTGGCTAGATCTTGGCTAGATCTTGGCT
>Ga0123336_10003096_pt1 | contig 14129 bp, 13 predicted proteins | sample SSSSmetaG_FD_96466 | JGI IMG/M metagenome (GOLD analysis project Ga0123336, IMG submission 96466) | Glacier valley bacterial and archeal communities from Borup Fiord, Nunavut, Canada, to study Microbial Dark Matter (Phase II) - ​SSSS metaG | ecosystem: Environmental > Aquatic > Freshwater > Ice... | reverse complement strand
ATAATATTGAAATTACGGTCAAAAACGGCCTGTTTTTCAAAAAAACAATAAAAGTTCTCCTTAGATGCTCAAGGTGTCGTCGCCGAAGCATTTTGAGTATTATCAAGTTCTAAAAGAGTCATTTATTTGTCCTGATTATTTTACTGATTTTTATCCTGTTTTACAGAAAGCGTATTATCCGAATTATTTATTTATATTTGTCTCCACAATTAATTACATTTATTAATCAATCTAATATTTAAGAACTATGGTATTTCTAATCATTATTGGTATTATTGTCGTAGCCATTGGATTTGCAGCTAAAAAATCCATTTCACCAGCTACTCCTTACAGTGGTTTAATCAAAATTGTGGGGTTTGTTATCATAGTATTGGCCGCCTTTATAGCTTCAGTAGTACAGATTAATCCGGGTGAGATAGGTGTTCAAAAGCTCTTCGGAAAAGTAAACAATAACGTGCTGGAAAGTGGTTTGAATATTATTAATCCTTTGGTAGAAGTAGTTACGTTTGATACCCGGACTCAAAATTACACGATGTCAGGAGTACTGGACGAAGGTTCAAAATCGGGAGATGACGCCATACGCGTTTTATCGGCCGATGGACTTGAAGTAATTATTGATTTGACGGTTTTATACAAAGTAGTACCAACCGAAGCTCCACGAATTTTAAAAGAAATTGGAACGGATTACAGGAATACAATTGTACGTCCCATTTGTCGTACCAAAATAAGGGATAATGCCGTTTATTACGATGCCGTAGCTTTGTATTCCACGAAACGGGATGAATTTCAGGGCCGGATTTTTTCAACAATAGAAAAAGATTTAAATCCAGGGGATTATTCCTGGAACAGTTACTGGTACGGAATATCACACTTCCGGCTTCAGTAAAAACGACGATTGAGTCTAAAATAAATGCAGAACAGGAGGCTCAAAAAATGACCTTTGTGCTTCAAAAAGAAAAACAGGAGGCTGAACGCAAACGCGTAGAAGCTCAGGGAATAGCCGATTATCAGAAAATATTGAGCACTGGCCTTAGCGACAAGCAATTACAATATGAAATGATAAAAGCCATAGCCACATCACCCAATGCCAAATTAATAATTATGGGTGGCGGCAAAAATAGTACTCCGGTGATTTTAGATGCTAAGTAATAATTTTACTGATTATAAGAACATTACGCAAAGTCTAAATTATAACACCCGATAAAATTAAAATAAAGCCGCCGGATTTCTGACGGCTTTATTTATTTCCACCAGAAAATGCTTTACCCAGAATCAATTCTTTCATTTTCAAACTAATTCATTATATTTGCGAAATAAAAAACCAAACAGACTCTCATGGCCCGCGACAAAGCAATATTAAAAGAACAGGTTACCGAACTTTCGAAAAAAGAGTTGATAGATATCGTGCTGAAACTGGCCGGGAAAAGGTATAATTACGAATATTTGCTGGTCAATTTTCTGGATAAAGACGGCGGTGAACAAACCTTGTTCGAAGAGGCCAAAGAAGATATCGACAAATTAATTCAAAAAGAATTCAAAGGCCGGACCATTCAACACCAGATCGTTAAAAGACTAAATGCCTGCACCAAAAGAATCACGGAATTTACGGTTGAAACCAAAAGTAAAAAACTGGAGGCTGATTTGGTGCTGTATGTATTGGAAAAGCAATTCGAATATCCCTCAAAAGTCTTTGGTGTGCGGTTTTCGGGTTACGATTATAAAGTCGGGTTATTACTTAAAAAGCTAATTTCGATTGTCACCAAAAGACTGCATCCGGATTATATGATGGACTACCAGGATAAAATCAATGAATTTCTTACAAAACTACATCACACCTCCAACCGTATCAATACAATTTTTGATTTGCCGGAACGAATAGAATAATTGAATACGAACAGGATGCATCCCGCATTTAAATTTTATAAACTAATTGTCCTCCAAAAAGGAAAATTTGTCCACTATCCCAAGCCTGTATTTATATATTTTTGTAAAACAAAAAACAAAGTAAAAATAACGGTCTAACCAGTACTACCTGAGTTGCAAACGAATAAAACTAATTCATATGAAATTCACCCAAAAACATCTCAACCCAATACTGGTTGTATTATCTCTGATTTTCAGCTTTTCGTGCACAGCGAAGAATTACCCGGAAAAAAGTTCAAATCCATGGAAAGACGATTATCGGGATGTCTCGGGCATGGAGCACTATAAAAGTTGGGGAACATACAATGTGCATGATCCTTCGTGCCTGAAAATCGGTGACACCTATTACATGTATACTACCGATGCCATTTACCGTGAAAGGAGAAAAGAAGCTACAGATAAAAATATTCCTGTTGGTTTTATTCAGGTTCGCACCTCGAAAGATTTAGTAAACTGGACTTTTGAAGGCTGGGCATTCCCGGAGATACCGGCTGAAGCAAAACAATGGGTGCTCGATCAGGCCAATGGAAAGGGAGCAACAAATATCTGGGCGCCCTATATTTTACAATACAAAAATAAATTCAGGCTTTATTATTGTGTTTCGGCATTTGGACTTCAGACATCATATATCGGTTTGGCTGAGTCCGAATCTCCGCTGGGTCCCTGGACTCAAAAAGCGGGTGTAGTAAAAACAAAACGGGGTGACAGGATGAATGCCATCGATCCGTCCATAGTTACCGATCAGACGACCGGAAAGGTTTGGATGCATTACGGTTCTTATTTCGGTGGTCTTTTTGCCGTGCAACTGAATCCTGAAACCGGTCTGACTTTACAAACCGACGATCAAGGACACAGCGTTGCACGCAGGGCTAACATGAAAAAAGACAATATTGAAGCTCCGGAAATTATATATTTCCCACGCTTCAAAAAGTACTATTTTTTTATGTCTTACGATCCGTTGATGACAACTTACAACGTGCGTGTAGGACGTTCCGAAAAACCTGAAGGACCTTTTCTCGATTTTTCGGGAAATGATTTGCGTGATACAATAAACCATTATCCACTTTTGACGCATCCGTACCGGTTCGACAATCACCCGGGCTGGGCCGGAACCGGGCACTGTTCGGTATTTCAGAATGAAAAAGGCGAATTCTTTATGGCTCATCAGGCACGCTTATCGCCCGATAATCAGCTGATGGATCTTCATGTCCGCGAAATAAAATGGACTTCCGATGGATGGCCGGTAGTATCACCCGAGCGGTTTGCCGGTTCAAAACAAGAGAAAATTATTAAAAAGGATTTGGCAGGAAACTGGGAAATTATTCGCATTAATGATGCAAAAACCGATCGAAAACTGGAATACGGACAAATACTTTGGGGAGAGAATAAACTCAGGCACGTTGAAGCCAATGTATCTCAACATATAACACTGGCTTCGAATGGCATTTTAAGTCAGGATTTTACAGGAAAATGGAAATATTCACCCCGGAATGGCCTGACATTTATTCAAAATAATGAAGTGCTGAAAAACCTGATTGTTTTTGTGGGCCACGACTGGGAAAATGAAACGGAGACATTACTTTTCACAGGCCTGGATGCAAATGGAAAGTCTGTATGGGGAAAGAAAATACAATAAATTTCACAATTCATGTCGTTTGTTTTTGGACTGGAAAATTGGATTTTAATTAGCAGTAGCTGTCAAAAGGGTAAATGAATTTACAAAGATTTCAAAAAACAAAGTGTTCGAGGCCGATCTGTTGATGTATATATTGGATGTGCCTTTTTCTTTGGACGAAAGTTACTTTGGCACTTGTTTTAATGCCTTTGACTCAAAAGTTGCTCAAACACTAAAGCATTTAATCACTTTGGTTACTACTAAATTACACCCTGATTACCTGGCAGATTATCAGGAAATTATCAACCGCTATTTGGAAATATTGCATAAAAGATCAGGTTTCCTTGATTCCGTTTATAATTTACCAAAAAGTATATAAAATGAAAAAGCAGAGTCTTTAGGCTCTGCTTTTTTAATTAATAAAACTTCAATCGATTTTTATCTTTTTTGAAATCTATTAAAAAGTAATCTTTTTCAATCTAATATCTATAACATAGTTTTTCCCTTTCAAATCGATAGGTGATATATATCTGATTTCCTGCATACGATGTTCTCTGATTTTGAATGACCATATTGTTGGGTATTTAGAATTATTTTCGTCGGAAAATCCAAGGATATAAACTAAATCCGAATTCATCCAATATGATTCCTGGGGAATACACGAAGGACCGCAAAATAGAAGCCGGTATGCCAGTTTTTTCTTCAAATCTTTCAATGATACTTCTGTATCTACTTCAAAACCATAAGAAATAAGATTACCCTGTGCATTTCTTTCCAGCGTAAGCCCGTAACTATCTAAATCAATGGCGTATAAATAGTCGGGAGATAGTACAAAAAACTCCTTGTAAAGACTGTCTGTCTCAGAATTGTAATCCCGGGCAACCAATTTATTCTCATTTACAGCTAAAGTATCAGTGAAATCCAGCAGTTTTATCTGATAATAACTCAGCCATCTTTCTAACCGACTATCAGTTGAAACTGAATCTTTACTTTCAATTATTTTGGATTGTTGTTTTTTTTCTTGTCTCGCACAAGAAATAAATACGAATGTAAGAATCAGTATAAAGAGAAACTTTCTGTTCGTTTGCCTGGAAAATTGTATAATAGACATATAAAGATATTTGAAATTTATTGTTAGAAATAATTGTAAAAACCGAAACATTATTTTTCCCACAAATATATCCATAATTCTCTTCCGACCTATTATAAAATCCTGTTTATTATTACAAATAAGGCTGTCCATTATCCGGACAGCCTTAAAAATTAGAAATGTATTATTTTGTATTCCTACAATTTAATGGTATATAAATTAAACGATTTCGGAGCCAGTTCCACTTCGAAGGTGTTTCCTGAAACGCTGATTTCCTTTACAGCTGGAACAATAGTTTCCGGTTTATCCAGCGTGTTTTCGGCATCGGGATCATTTGAGATCAATAAGGTATTTGTACCTTTCCGGTCAGCTTTTTTCAATCCATTGAAAGTGTAAGTCACTTTGCGTGTTTCGGTCGAAGTATTGGCAATTTTCAGAATGATTTCATTCTTATTTTTATCTAGCGCCGAACTTGCATAAATTCCATTCTGTCCGGTCAATGGTAACTTGTTTTCGACGGTGGTAAGCACGTTGGTCCCTACATTGTGACCGTAGAGTTGTTGCACGTAATAATTCGGCGATTTTACCGAACGCAGGTTATCGAACCAAATCAGGTCGGGACGCCATTGCCAGCCTTCTACATGTGCAAAGAGCGGTGCGTAGGTGCACATTTGAACTACATCGGCATTGCGCTCGAATCCGGTCATGAAAGCAGCTTCGCTCAATGCCGATTCAAAATTATTCTTGCGGTTTTTGGGGTGACAGGCATATTCGCCGGCAAATACTTTCGGACCTTTGCGATCGTAATTGTCGTAACGTTTGGCATTAGATAAAAACCATTGCGGGTCTCTGTAATAATGTTCATCCACGAGGTCGGCTTTCAGTCGTCTCATTTCATTCCAACCGGATTCAAAATCTTTTCCATCGGGACTTGGGCCGGCTGATCCGATGACTTTGATGTCGGGATATTTTGCACGAATGGCTTTAATAAACGGTTCCAGACGTTCAGGATAAAGTGTTCCCCATTGCTCGTTCCCCACAGCAATCAGCTTAAGCTTAAACGAAGCCGGATGACCCATATCGGCACGAAGTTTTCCCCATTTGGTAGTGGCATCGCCATTGGCAAATTCAATCAGATCGATCGCGTCCTGTACGTATGAGTCCAAATCGCATACGGCCACGTGTGCTTTGTCGTCGTGGTTCTGGAACTGGCAGGAAAGTCCGCAACTGATAACAGGAAGTGGTTCGGCACCGATGTCTTCGGACAACAGAAAAAACTCATAAAAGCCCATGCCGTAAGTCTGGAAATAATCGGGGAAAAAGCGATTGGTGAAAGTATATTCCCACCGGTTTTCGTTTAGCTTGCGGTTTTCGACCGGACCAACCGAGTTTTTCCATTGATAACGGGTGTCCGGATCCGTTCCTTCCACAATACAACCTCCGGGAAAACGGAAAACACCCGGTTTTAAATCATATAATGCCTGTGCCAGATCTTTGCGCAAACCGTTTTCGCGACCTTTCCAGGTGTCGACAGGGAAAAGTGATATATTTTCCAGATCGAGTGTTCCTTTGGAAGTGAGGAAAATACGCAATTTCGATTTTGCTTCTGTCTTTTTAGCTTTGAGTATTACCTGGTATTTTTTCCAGTCCTTCGAATCAACAGTCAGTTTCTCTGATGTAAACGGATTGTTGTCTGAGTCAACAAACTCAACACGAATGCTTTCGGAAGTGCCTTCTTTGGGTAAACGTGCCCAAACTGAAAAGCGATATTCCGCATCTTTTTGAACGCCGACTCCAAAGAAACCTTCGTTGTCGAGTCCGGTGTGTTTATCACCATGTCCGGGGTTCGACAGGCGCACATAATGCGGGTTGTTTTCAAAAGGACCATCATTTTCCAATGCCACATTTCCAAAGGTATTCCAACCCATCAGGTTCTGTGGAAATTCGAACGAACGGTTTTTAATCAATTCGGCATACAATCCGCCATCGGCACCGTAGTTTATATCTTCGAAAAAGATGCCGTACATGGTTTTCTGGATGGGTGACCCGACCTTTTTTACATCAACCTGAATGTTGTGCGTTTGTGCTAAAATTAGTTGTGTTCCCGGTATTATCGAGAAAATCAACAGGGCTAAAAATTTAAATTTTTTCATTGTAAATTATTAAATTATGATACGTGTTTCTCTGAGCTACAAAGGAATTAAATTTTATTCAATTACAGGAGGACAAAAAGATCTTTTTGGTGGAAAAATGTTCATTGAGGTTATTTTTCGTTCTGTTCATTTTCAAAAAACGCGCTGGGTTGAATTCCAAAATGCCTGGTAAAGCAACGGGTAAAATATTTCGGATCGTTGAATCCAACCTCGTAGGCAATCTCGGAAATATTGAGAGAGCGTGCAGCCCTGTTTCTGATAACTAATTCACGTGCTATGTTCAGTCGATAAATGCGAATAAACCGGCTCGCAGATTGTCCTGCCAGGTTTTTTAGTTTCTTATGCAATAAACTCCTGCTGATTCCCATCGTGTCAATAAATTCGGCCACATCAAAATCCGGGTTGGTATAATTCAATTTAATGACTTCCAATGCTTTGTCAATGAATTTTTTGTCAAGCGATTCATCGTCAATATTGAGGTCACTTGCATCCATTTTTTCAGCAAACCGGAATTGTATTTTATCCCGTTTTTCTCTCAGATTCCGGATGATCGCTTTTAATAAATCTTCATCAAAAGGCTTTGTCAGGAAAGCATCGGCACCCAGGTGAAAACCTTCAATTTGAGTATCCGTTCCCGATTTAGCCGTTAACAGTATTACCGGAATATGAGAAGTTGTAAAGTTCGTTTTCACTTTTTTACAAAATTCCATTCCATCCATTTCCGGCATCATGATATCGCTGATGATCAGGTCGGGTTGATAACGATTTGTCACTTCCAGACCCACCAACCCATTGGGTGCTTCGAGGACTCTGAATTCAGTGCCGAGAATTGAACGGATATACTGACGCATATCGCTGTTATCCTCAACGATCAGCAAAACAGGTTTCCCTTTTGGTAATTCTTCGGTTAAAAGTTCCTGACCGTCATCATTAATCGAGACGCCTATTTCCATAGGTTTTCCTTCAAAAGAAACTGCAGGTATCACAAGGTGTTCGATGGGGATGATAAACCTGAAACCAGATCCTCCTGTACTTTGATTCCGGGCTTCAATTTTTCCATTATGCAGCTGTATGATCCGTTTGCAAAGATATAGTCCAATGCCGGTTCCACTTTGTCCATAACCCGAAAACGGCTGATTCTGTTTTGACTGATAAAAGCGCTCGAAGATCTTTTCCAGATCGGCTTCGGGAATTCCTTTCCCGTTATCTTTCACTGCCACATACAGTCGTTCTTTCTGGTCCGTTTTATCGAAATACGTGCTGGCAATCAGGCTGATTTTCCCACGATCGGGCGTGAATTTGAGTGCATTCGAAAGTAAATTTCCAATTACTTTTTGCATATTATCCCTGTCGAAAAGAAATTCGGGTGGTTGAATCCGGTATTGTTTACTGAATGTAATTCCACGGACTTTAAACATATCTTCGAAAGGTAAAATGACATCATCCAGAAACTCAATATAATTCTGTTGCGTTTTCACCAGTTCCATTTTACCGGAATCTACTTTCCTAAAGTCCATGACCTGATTAATCAGTGAAAGTAATAACCTTGAATTTCGTTGAACGATATTCAGTTGTTCCAATACTTTGGGATTTTCACTTAATTTCAGGGCACGTTCAACTGGCCCCAGAATCAGTGTAACCGGAGTGCGGAATTCGTGGGTGATGTTGGTAAAAAAGGATATTTTATCGACGCTGGCTTCCTGAACTTTTTTTGAAAGCGTAATCAGTTGTTCTTTCTGGTGGGTTATTTTTTGATTCTGTGTTGTCAGTACCTCGTTTTGCCGGGAAACTTCTTCCTGATGTTCAATCAGTTTTTCCATATTTGATTGTAACTGATGGGCCTGATCTTCGAGCAGCTTTTTCTGTTGTTCAATTTCAAAGGTGCGTTCTTCAACCAATAATTTTAGCTGGATTTTTTGTTTCTTAAACAGATTGATCCGGTACACAGTATAGCTGTAAATTCCATAAAAGACAGAACTTAGCAGGAGCAATAAAAACCACCATGTTTTATAAACCGGAGGTATTACTTTGATATGTAACGCAGTGATTTGATCGGACCAGGTGCCATCAGCGTTCGTACATTTTATTTGAAGTTCATAATTACCATTTTTAATGTTTGTAAAACTTACAAACCGTCTTTCGGAACTGACTTCTGTCCAATTGTTTTCGAAGCCCTTCAGCCTGTATGCGTATTTTATTTTATCAGCCTGATAATAGTTGAGTGCCGAAAACTCCACACTGAATGTTTTATCTGATTCTTTGAGTTCAAGATTCACTAAATTAGCACCCTCGTATTTCAGTTGATGATTCGATTTTTTAACGCTGAAAGGAAACAGATCTTCGTTCAACACCTTGATTCGTGTAATGGTTGCGGTATTTTTGTTTAAACCCGGAGTTGATTTTAAAGGATCGAAACTGGTGAGACCTGCAACATGACCAAAGTACATTTTTCCATCATTCCCTTTAAAACCGGCAGCCCAATAAAATTGGTTTGATGCCAGGCCATCGACTTTAGTAAAACTTTGAATGCGCTTCAGGTTTGGATCAAAAGCACATAAACCTTTATCGGTACTTAGCCATATCCCACCGACATCATCTTCCAGAATGCCGTAAACCACATTGTCCGGCAAACCAGTGCGCTCATTAAAATTCTGAAATTTAAAGCTGTTTTCATTTTCATTCAACAGGTAAATACCATTTCCATTACTGCCGAACCACAATTGTCCGTCTTTGGTTTCGAGTATACAGTTGATTTTTTCAATTCTCCGGGATGAAGGATTTGTTAAATCGTAATGAAAATGTTGATACCTGATTTTATTTTGTCTGATATTGCTTTTATTCAGATAGATACAAAAAAGACCATTTCCTGTTCCTATCCACAACCTTTGTTTTTTATCAATGTGCATACCGGTTGTAAACCGAATGTGCTTGTCGTAGGATAAATAATCTAAAACATGAATAAATCTTTCAGTTTCTAAATCCAAAAAATCCAACCCATCGCGCGTTCCGACCCATACTCCCTGATTTTTTTCATCGGAAACCATAGCGGCTACAAAATCGTTGACTATCGAATTTTTTGAAGTTGCATCAACATAAAATTATTGAAAAATACCCTGCTGCTTATCTTTGTTTTTCAATCTGTTTATCCCTTTTCCCCAGGTGCCAAACCAATAATCACCCCGGTAGTCGCGGCAAATACTACTCACCGAATTATGACTCAATGACTTCGGATTTCCCAATTGACTTAAATAATGGGTAAAGGTTGTCGTTCCTTTTTTACGCATGTTAAGTCCGCCTTCGACAGTTCCAACCCAAAGATCACCGGCATTATCCTCGTATATTGAGTTCACAGGATTTTTCGACAAACTGGCCGGATTTTCAGCCCCATGACTGATGTTGGTAAAAATATTCAAATCGGGTGTCAACAGGTTGATTCCCCCTTTTTCGGTCCCTATCCATACAGCATCGTCATCAACGAAAACACAACTTACGAAATTGTTATTCAGGGATAATCCATCCGGATTGGTTTCGGTAGTAATATGCTTAAAGGTCTCCGTTCGATAATCATAAATATTTAATCCGATCAGTGTTCCGACCAATAACTGACCACTTTGATCCTTTTTTATATCGGTAATATAGCTGGACGAGAGAGCATTTTTCTGGAGGGGATTTGCCAGATAGGAAGCTAAAACCTCAGTTGCAGGTTCGTATCTGTAAAGTCCGAAGCTGGTTCCAATCCATACCAAACCATTTTCATAAAACAGCACATTCACAGAACCCTGAAATTGTTTGAGCTTTTCACCGGCACTAACTTTGGTGTACATTCCATAACTGTCCTGAATTAATCGAAACACTTCATTATTGCCGGCTACAAATACATTCCCGTTGTTATGAAGCAATGCTGTAATATTATAAGTGCTGTGAAAAACTTCACGGGCTTTAATTTTATTATCGGAAGTAATATGGAGTTTTACCAGACCGGCATCGTGCCCTATCCATAGATCACCCTGATTATCTTTATTTATCAGACTGATATTATGACTTCCCAAATGAAGTTTTGCATCTAATATCTCATCTGCAGGAGTTATTTCCGCATTTTGTAAGTTCAGAAAATACAGACCATTTTCAGTTCCAATCCACAGATTCCCGTTTTTGTCTTCTTCCACGCAGTGAACATTATCGATTTGCAATGGATTCCCGGTATTCCGGATTCTGAAGTGTATAAATTCATAACCATCGTATCGATCCAATCCTTTGCTGGTAGCTATCCACATAAAGCCACGGCTATCCTTGTAGATGTGTTCCACCAGGTTGCGTGACAAGCCATTATCTGCTGTCAGGTAACTCATTTTGTAGGGGGAAGCCAACAATGGAATCAGTTGAAAACACAAGGCAATTGCAAGGTAGAGAGTTCTTTGTTTCATGAGCACAGAAAATATTCAGGTACGAAATTAAATAAAATATCTTGTATACAATGAGTGTTAATGTTTATTCATTGATGATTGTACCATTCAACAGCATTTTGATTCTTTTATTCTGTCTGATAATCAGGTGTCCGGGTGGATTTATAATGCGAAAAATAAATAATCAAAATTAACAATGTTAGATGACCGGATTATGAAGGTTCCTGTTCTAAAAAGACGCATTAAAACATGTTTTAAATACTTTTTCCGAACAGTCAGTAGCCGTTTCCGGTTTTAATAAAAAAAGATTTTCTTTCATTCTTCCCGATTTATCTTTGTACTTTTGTCCCTTGAAAAATATGAGCACTGATGTTGAAAAAGTTTAAACCCTATATGATGCCTGTTGCCATGACGCTGGGCGCAATTTTTTATCAATTTTTCGGAGCGCTGTCTTTTTTGACACCCTACCTGATTTTTGTAATGCTCTTTCTTACCTATTGCAACTTGAAGTTGAGCCAAATCCGGTTATCACGCCTGCATGCCTGGTTGATTTTGATTCAAATTTCAGGAAGTATTGTAGTTTTCCTGTTGCTTTATCCAATAAATGTCACACTGTCACAGGGTGCCATGATTTGTGTGCTGGCACCTACTGCAACGGCTGCTCCGGTCATCACGGGTATGTTGAAAGGGAATGTGGCCAGTTTAACTGCCTATAGCCTGATAAGCAACATGACAGTAGCGATTGTTGCTCCTGTAATGTTTTCGGTGGTTGGCAGTTACCAAAGCCTTCCGTTCTTTGAGTCTTTCGTTGCCATTTCAAAGCCCGTGCTTTTATTATTGATAACACCTTTTGTGCTGGCGGTACTTATCAGGAAATTTAAACCTGTAATAACCGAAAAAATCGGATTGTATTCCGGCTTTTCTTTTTACCTCTGGTCGTTTTCACTGATGATAGTTACCGGACGGACCGTAGAATTTATGATGAAGCAGGAAAGTTCTGATTATATTATAGAAATTTTGATAGCCGTTGCAGCGCTGTTATTGTGTATCAGTCAGTTTCTGGTTGGACGAAGAATCGGTAAACATTATGATGATACAGTTGCGGGGGGGCAGGGCCTGGGACAAAAAAACACGATCCTGGCTATCTGGATGGCGCAGATGTATTTAAATCCAATTGCTTCCATTGGCCCGGGATCCTATGTGCTCTGGCAAAATATGATCAATTCGTATCAGGTCTGGAGAAAACGGAAAAGCCTTTAATTCAGAAGTAAGGAGTAAGAAGTAAGGAGTAAGAACCAAGATCCAAGAACCAAGATCCAATATCCAAGAGCTAGGAACCAAGACAAAAGACAAAAGACCATGGAGCTGAGAACTCAGAACACATAACTTTTCAAATCCGTCAAACCTTTCAAACCCGAAACCTGAAATTTTTCTTATGCTTTTAACTATTACACTAAATGTCATCCGTAAATTGGTCTAACAAACGCTTTCCTTTTTCGGTAACATAGTACTTTTGATTAGAACTGGTTGGTTTGCCAATTTCAGTATGAGATAATAAATCAATATTCAATAGTGGAACAATATAACGAGTCGCATTATCTGAATGATTTTTCAGGCCCAAACTTTTTAGTAGTTCACTCCTTTTTTTTGGAACTCTTGCCAGCTGTAGAATTCCTAAAAATTGAGGTAGTAACTTCTGTATCAGTGGCAAATAAAGATCAGCAATAGCTTTTGTAAATTCTTTTTCAAAAAAAGCCACTAATCTTTGACTTTTATTGTCTTCGAACTTAGTCGTTGTCTTAGTCGTTGTCTTAGTCGCTTTTCCAGAATCAACTTCTTCAATCTCAGCTTTAAATGCCGGATGAATATAAAAGTCTACCTCAAAATAAGTTCGATCTTCATCAAAGTCAAAATAAGGTTCCGGAGAACCATTATCTTTTAGGGCTTTCCTAATTCGTGGAATTCCTGTTGCTCTTCCTTCTGTCAGTTCTAATTCTTTCAAAAAATCACCCAGTCTTCTATTTCTATAACGACGGGGTTTAATAGTCCCCTTTTTAAATGTTTCAGTCTTAATTGAACGATCTGGACCTCCATAATTAAGTATAACAATGCTGTCAGGGTATATTCGTACTTCCACAGGTTCACGCACTTGATAATCTCGATGGTATATAGCATTTGAAATGGCTTCCTCTAATGCTTCATATGGGTAGTTCCAAATACGAATTGTTTCAGCCTTGTATGTCTGTTTTATGATTTTTTCCTGTAGAATGTTTGTTTTGAAAAATTCAAGGAGATTAGATATTTGTTCTTGAACTGGACCAATAAAATAAGGTCGTTCAAAAAATTCGGGCCCCTCTGATCCTTTTGGAAACTCGACAACCTCAATACGTGTATAGGGAAAAAACTTTTCCGGGTTATCAGAGAAAAGCATCAATGAAACATTTCGGGGGTAGAGCATTTCTGGCGGTCCGGAAACCAATTCCATGAAAGTCAACAAATCAGATTTTGATAATGATTCCGAAAATTCATGCAAACGACTTTTTGTAACACGCAGAAATTCACGCACTATACTAATAGATATATCATCAATTGAACCTTGGATATTGGCCCTGTCATCAAAAGGTATCTGATTAGCCAATTTGAACAGTTCTTGCTGTTCTTCTTGATTTACCTTTTTAGATGCAGAATACCTGCGAATATAATAATAGTAACGCTTTTCTTTGGATGTAATTTGCTCTGGCACCTGATAAGGTCGGTTTGAGCCTCCCGGAATCCATAAAACGAAAATGATTTTTCCATCAATTTCCTCTATTGATATTTTTGGGGTCTATTCAATAAACTGTGTCAGAAAGGATAATTAATTGATATTCCATCGTTGTTCAAAAATAATAATAAATTGTGCCATAATTTGCTTCCAACCAGCAATAGGATTAATATTTTCCAGT
>Ga0123336_10003093_pt1 | contig 14143 bp, 14 predicted proteins | sample SSSSmetaG_FD_96466 | JGI IMG/M metagenome (GOLD analysis project Ga0123336, IMG submission 96466) | Glacier valley bacterial and archeal communities from Borup Fiord, Nunavut, Canada, to study Microbial Dark Matter (Phase II) - ​SSSS metaG | ecosystem: Environmental > Aquatic > Freshwater > Ice... | reverse complement strand
TGGGCGGGGAGTCGGTGGTGTTCTGGGGCCCGCTGGCCTGGACAATAATTTTTGGGTTGTCGTTTGCAACCATTATCACCCTTTTGGTAGTCCCAGTAATGTACCTCCTGAACGAGGAGATACAGGCCTACTTCACGAGCCGCGACGTCGACGCCCCGTTGGCCGTGGCCGAACCTACCGAAGAAGAAGTGGAAGCCGCCACGCCCCCGGTGTTGGCCTAGCCCGGCCAGTCGGTTATCGCCTGAAGCACTGCCTGAACTGCCCATGCCCAACGGTCAAATTATCTGAATGATACCCGCCGTGGGTTACTTTTTGCCAAAACCGATATAACTATTCGTCAACCCCGCCTGCCTCGCCTTTTTTCTCGCACGTTTATGTACGTATCCACCACTAGCCCCGCCCATTCCGCTACTATCGAGCAGCAGGTTTTCCGCATCATCAGCAAGCGCAAGGCCATCCGGGCCAGCCGCGTCCGCAAAACCGCCAGCCTCGCCCGTGACCTGCGCTTCGACACCGTCGACGTCGTCGACATCATCCTTGAACTAGAGCGCAACTTCAGCATCGTCATCCCCGACGAGGTGCCCCTCTACACCGTGGGCGACTTTGTGCGCTTCGTGCGCGACCACGCCGCCGCCGCCTAGCGCCGGCTCCGCTTCGGCGGAAAGCGGCTGCCTCAGCCGCGCAACAAAAAGCCCCGCAATTGCAGTTGCGGGGCTTTTTGTTGTTTGGTCCGGAGTTTAACGCACGTTGCCGCCGGAGTCGTTCGCAGCGCCGGCGTTGCCACTGCGGCTGCCGTCAGTGGTGCGGGTAACGTCGTCGGTGTGCGTAGGTGCACCGGCCGAGGGCGTGGCGTCGGGGCCGGCGTCGTGCACCGGGCGTGGGCTGCTGCTCTCCGGCGAGCCCAGGCCGGCGTCGGTGGCCGAAGGCCGGCCCACGGGTGGCGCGGCGGGCAAGTCGGTGGTGCCGGCGTTTTTAGCGGATTCTTTCGCCGGCACGGCACGGTCGGCCAGCGCGGTGGTGCCGCCTTGGTAGCCGGCGTCGGGCGCCGCGGCCGCTTGCTCGTCCAGCGCATCGGCCGAGTGCTTGGCCTGGTTGCCCGTCGAGGCCGCAGCCGTGGCCACGGCGCTGGCGGCCGGGACAGTGGTGGCCTTATCGGAAGGCGCGTACGCCCCCGCGGCGGGCGCTGCCGTCACTACGGCGGGGCGGGTGGTTTCCCACTCGTGGAAGCGGTCGAGCTCGTGCTTGAGGGTAGTGGAGAACCAGGCCACCAGGGCCACGTCGTCCAGCAAGCCCAGCACCGGAATAAAGTCCGGAATCAGGTCGAAGGGGCTCAAAAAGTAAATGAGCACGGCCACGGCCGCGGCCACCGTGGTGCCCGGCACGCCCGTGTACTCACCCGACATCGAGGATTTGATGAGCCGGAACATGGTCTGGAGGGTTTCCCAGGCTTCGTGGGCCAACGTGCCTACGTCGTTTTTGTCGCTGGCTTTCTTGTAAGCGTCCGTCAGCAGCGTTTTCATGCGCGTGGGCTGCTGGATGTAGCCTTGCGCGGTACTGAGAAACTTCTTGAAAAGAGCCGAGCCGGCAACGTCGTTGCTGGTAGGCGGGGTTTGTTGATTTTGAGCCACGGAGTGCGGAGTTGAGTAAAGCAAATGAAGGTAAAGTCGGGCAAAATAGGCCCAAGCCTAAATACTGGTTTCGGGCGTACAAGGTTGTTCAAAATGCAGCCAGAAACCCGCGGCGCCAGCCGCCTCACCAGTAGCAGCAAGGGCCTGTTTCGGTGAAGAAACAGGCCCTGGGCCGTAATAATTAAAAATAGCCGCGCCTGCCCCGATGCGGTCCCTTTTTATTCAAAAACCTTCACCACAAATACGTAGTCTTGCAGCTTTTTCACTTGGTGCGGCCGCCCGGTGCCGGCCAGTTGGCCGTAGCGCGGGAGGTGGTAGGGCGCTGCCGGTTTGGCGGCTTCCAGCGAGTCGACGAGGCGCACCAAATACGAGGACTTGGTGGCAAACGCCGCGCTTTGGGCGTCGTTCTGGCGGCCGCTCACCACGCCAATCAGGTTGCCGCGCTCATCCAGCAGCGGGCCGCCCGAGTTGCCGGGGTTCACCGGAATGCTGACCTGGTAAAACGCCGTGTCGCCCTCGAAACCCGACCGGGCGCTCAAGGCGCCTTCGCCGTACACCATGTCCTCGCGCGGGAAGCCCAGCGTGAACACCCGCTCGCCCAAATCGGCCTGCCCCGACTTGATGGCGTAGGGCAGCCGGCCAAAACCGGTGAACCGCTTGTCGGTGATGCGCAAAATGGCCAGGTCGTGCTTCACGTCGGAAAACACGGGCTCGGCGTGGTAGCGCTGCCGGTCGCGGCCTTCAATCAGCAGCGAATCCGCCCCTTGAATAACGTGGTAGCTGGTCACCAGGTAGCCTTCGGACGTGAGGGCGAAGCCCGTGCCGCTGAACTTGCTGGGCCGTTCCACGGCCGTTGCGGGCGCCACGTCAATCTGGTTGAGGGTGCGCGACGGGCTCTGCTGGTTCTTCTTCAGCTTGTCCATTTCGCGGCGCAGCACCTGGTAGCCATACAGCGAAGGCTGCGCTTTGGCGGCGCGCCACCACTCCAGGCCCAGCAGCATGCTAAACACCGCCAGAATGGCCACCGAAGCGGCCACCCCCGCCGTGGCGCGGTGGCCGCTCCAAAACTCGCGCAGCTTGCGTTCGGTGCGCGAAATGCGCAGCATCGGGTTCACCGTGTGGGTGAGCGTGGTCTCGGGCCGGGCCAGTTCTTCGGGGGCGTCGGCGGCCAGCATGGTGGCGTGAATGCCGCGCAGCTGCTGGCGCACGTTTTGGCGCCGGCCATAGGCCCGCAGGGTGCCGGTCAGTTCGGCAAAGTCGGCGTAGCGCAGGGCCAGGGCCGGGTCGGCCGCCAGGCGCGCTTCGAAGTTGGCGCGGGCGGGCCCGGCCAGTTCGCCGCGGGCGTAAGCCTCAAATAAATCGTAATAATCTGCTTCAGTCATCATGGGATAAAGCCGGGGGCGCGGGGCCGGTGGCGGTAAGCGAAGGGAAATCCTGCGGGCCGTTTGCTCACAGCTAAGGACATCAGATGGGCTCTTCTTTATAGTGGGTGAAGAATAGTTTTTTTAGCCGCACGAGGCACTTATATTTTTGATTTTTAGCGTTATCAGCGTTGGTGTAGCCAAATTCGACGGTCAAATCCTGCATCGATTTATCGAGCAAGTAAAAGCCTTCCAACAGCGAACGACAGGGCTCGCCCAGGTGGTTAAGGGCCTCGCTCATCGTACTGAAGCGGCGGTCCTGTTCCTCGGCGGCAAGCAGGTCTTCTTCGGCCCCCGTGTTCAGGTAGGGGCCGTGCTCCTCGTCGTCGAGCAGGCGCACGCCGAAGCGGCTTCTGCTGGTCAGGCGCTTGAGCCACAGGCGGCGGCACACGGCGTAGAGGTAGGTTTTAATCTGGCAGCTGAGTTCCAGGGAACCGTCGCGCACCTTTTCATAAAACACCATCACGCCTTCCTGGTACACGTCCTGGGCGTCGTCTTCGGAGCCGCTGTTTTGCAGCACGAAGTGCGACACCATGGGCCAGTGCAGCCGGTAAAGGTGGGCCAGAGCCCGCTCATCGCCGCCGCGCATGGCGGCAATCAGCGCGTCGTCGGAAGGAGTCGAAGAAGAGGAAGATAAATTGCCCCTGCTCATTCACTTTGGGAGTTAATACGGACGCGGGCGGCAAGTAACCCGGCGAAAAAATATTTTTCTGGGCCGGGTTACCTTTCACAGTAGCCGGCATAAAGGGCGTTTTTACGTTAACCCACTTTCAAAATTACCCCAAAATGAAAAATCTGTTCAAGTTTGCCGCCCTGGGCCTGGCCATGACCGCTGGTTTGTCGTCGTGCGAGTCGAAGAAGACCGAGTCGACCACCGTTGAGACTCCTGCTGCCGGCACCGAAACCAGCACCACCGTGAGCACCGACTCGGCCGCCATGACCACCGCCCCCGCTGCCGATGCCACGGCTCCTGCTGCCGGCACCAAAATGGACGGCGCCACGGCTCCTGCTGCCGGCACCACCACCACCACCACCGAAGTTAAAAAGTAATTGGCCACTGGCCTCGTGCCAACCCAATGCTACCTGAAAGCAGCCTGGAGTTTCCGCTAAGGAAATTTCAGGCTGCTTTTTTGTGCAAAAAGTAGTAGGGGGTGGGAGGTCGACCGCCAGCTACCCTTCCGCCAGCAATCACGCAATCAACCCCAGCAGGTCGCGGGCGATGCCGGGCCAGGGCTGGTGCAGGTTGAGGGTGACGACGCGCACCGGGTGCCCGCCCAGCGTGTAGCGCAAGTCGACGGCTTGGGTGGCGGCGGGGTAGAGCAGCACCCCTTCGAGGGTCTGGCCGGGAACGGAGCGCTGGTTTTGCAGGTAGGCGTACAGCTGGTAGAGGTGGGGCGCAATGAGGCGCTGGCGGTCGTAGCGCGGGCGCAGGGCCGCGGCGTAGTATTTTGTGTCGAGGATGATTTTGCGGTCGGGCGCTTCCAGGGTGGTGTCGGTGAGCATGGTGGGCAGCAGGGCCAGGTCGGCCGGCCGGTTGGCCGCCGCCTGCCAGGCAATGGTTTCGGCGAACACGCGGTAGCGGCGCTGTTCGCGGCGGTAAAAATTGCGGGTGAATTGCTCAAAAATGCGCGCCATGAGCGTTTCGTCGCGCCGGAAATCGGCGAAGCGCCCCCGCCCGCGGGCGGTGGGGGCGGGCAGGGCCGTGTGCCACACCAGCTCGCACACGTGCAGCAAAAAGGCTGCCGGGCTGTCGGGTCGCCGCCGCCGCAGCTCCCGAAACGTGGCCGCCGTGGGCGGGGCGATGTGGGCGGCCACTAGCGCCGCCGGAAACCGCTGGCGCACCTGGGCCAGTTCGCGGCGCAGCGCCGGCGGCAGGCCGGCGGCGCTGACCAACACGGCCAGCGTTTGCGCCAGCAGTTGATGCAGGGGCAGCTCGGCGCTTAGTTCGTCGAACGTGCACACGGCACGGCCCCGCGTCAGCAGCCCCCGGCCCAGGGTGGGGGCCAGTTCGGTGCGGCCGCGCAAGCTGGTCAGCTCGGCTTGTTGGGCCTGAAACGCCCGCGGCAGCCCGGCGCGCAGCCGCCGGCGGGTTCCGTGCAGCAGCACCCGGGCCAGTAGCCCCAGCGGCCGTTGAAACGGCGCGGCTTCGCTGGCTTGCAGCACGGCGGGCTCGGGCAGCCGGTTCCAAGCGTAGCAAAGAAAGTAGTAGAGGGTGGGAAGGGGTATCACAATCTGTCAGGCCGCTGCAACAGTGCTACGCGCGCAGCCCGGTAGCAGGCTGCAATGGTCCTGTTGCCGGGTCGACAACGTGGCCCTGTTTGTTAACATTACCCTTTGGCTATACTCAAACCATCGCAAGGGCATCAGTACACAAATATGATTTTGTCCCGTCCAAATACTTTGCCGTCAGAGGCATTGACTTTTAGCCTGACACAGCCATTGCAGTCATTTTCTACTAACCAATAACATGTTCTTGGATTAGCTATAACCTCTTGATAATAAGCGCTTGCTTGTTGTAATTTGGTCAAGGTGTCGGGCGTAAATCCGCCCGCGTAAAAGCCAGCATCTGCGCCTTTTTGCTTCACGCCAGCGCCTACCGCGACGCTAACTGCTTGCTTCGGACCTATTTCCAAGTCTTCCGTAATGAACCGCTGGTATGCAATTAATTCGGCTAGTTCGCTCGGGTAAACCCGCAGGTCGGGGCCGATGGTGACCAGTGCAGACGCAATGGTATCCCCTTGGTGCAGTAAGCTGTAACTGAACTCGTATTTCTGCGCCGGGCCGGGCAAGGTGTCCGTAGCGCTGGCCACCCAATACGGATACGAAAACCCGTAACGGGTTAGCAACGATTTTTGGTCGCTCGTGTCGGGTATAGCCAACCGCACCAAGCTGTCCGCCCGGGCATGAGCGGCCGCGAATTGACGCAACAAGACCAGGCTGGACGGCGCGTTTAGCGGCTGTTTCAGATACAGTTGCGGGGGTTGCCCAAAGTTGCCCGCGGAGTTTTTGGTCGCAGTAGAACACCCTATCAATCCAGAAGAACACACGAAAAGGGCAAATACAAGGAAAGGAGAATAGCTCACTGTAGACAACTTGATTAGTTCGTTAACTAGCCGAAGTAAATGCATAAAGGGCAAAGTATTGCCCAGTCTCAATAATGCAGAAATGCTCCTTTCTGTGAACCACCAATTTGGACGGATTGGAAGTTCCGCGAATGTTTGGAAACGTTTTCCATTGCCAGTGTCGGGTTTAAGAAACTCGTCTACCAATCAGGGTTTACGAAACTGCATAAGGCAATGAGTTTCGTAAACCCGGGATAAAGCACAAATGCTAGGGGCGCTGCCTGAAATTGCAACGTCACGCCAGCAGCTTGCGCAGCTGCGCGGCGGCCGTGGCGGGCTGCTCGCGCCAGTAGTCGGCCAGCAGGGGGCCGATTTCCTGCTCCATAACCAGGCGCAGCCACGCCGCGGCTTGGTCCGGCGCGGTGGGCGGCTGGCAGAAGTAGCTGTGGCCCACGGCAAAATCCGGCCCCAGCTCGGGGTCGTCGGCAATGGTTTGGTTGAGGGCGGCCATGCGGGCGCACAGCCGCTCGATGAGCGGCGCGGGAACCCGCCGGGCCGCCAGGAATTGCTGTAGCGGGGCGCCAAACTCCGGCTGCATTGCCACGAAGGCAAAGCGGCGGCGCAGGGCGTAGTCGAGCGGGCTGAGCGAGCGGTCGGCCAGGTTAAGGGTGCCGATGACGTACAGGTTATCGGGCACAAAAAACCGGGGCGCCTCGGGCGGGGCGTAGGGCAGGCGCAGGGCGTGAGCCGGGCCGCGCTTGTCGGCTTCGAGCAGCAGCAGCAGCTCGCCGAAAATGCGGGACACGTTGCCGCGGTTCACCTCGTCAATCAGCAAAAAGTACGGCCGGTCGGGGTCGGCCGCCGCGCGCTGGCACAGCAGCGGCAACACGCCCGGCACTAGGTGGAAACGCCCCTCGGCGTCGGGCCGGAAGCCCAGCATGAAGTCCTCGTAGCCGTAGCTCGGGTGGAACTGCACCAGCTCGATGCGCCGCTCGTCTTGCGCGCCCAGCAGGAGCCAGGCGAGGCGGCGGGCCAAAAAGGTTTTGCCGGTGCCGGGCGGGCCCTGCAGCAGCAGGTTGCGGCGGCGGGCCAGCCCGGCCAGGGCGGCGTCCACGGCCGCCGCGGGGCTGAACAGTTCGGCCAGGGCCTCGGCGCGGGAATACGGCGGAGCGCGGTAGGCGGCGGCCGGCTCAGCAGCTGCGGACGCCGGGGCGGGTTCTAAAAATTCGCGCGACAGGCCCGTGTACAGGTCTTCGGCTTGCTGGCGGGCGGTTTCGTCGCCGTCGGGGCCCGAGCCGGAGGTGAGCACCGGCCGCTTGGTGCTGATGGTGAAGTCGAGGCGTTCGAGCACGGCGTTGGTGGGGGCGCCGGCCGGGCGCGGCCAGTGGGCGGCGGGGTTGCCGGTAGCCAGGCGGTAGGCCAGCTCGGCCACGGCGCGGGGCGGGTAGCGGCGGCCCCGGTACACCAGCTCGTACACGGTGCCGGGCGCAAGCGGACGGCCCTCGCGGGCAATTTGGCGCAGGGCGCGCAGCACCTGCTCGCGGGTGAGCAGCGGCGCCGGGGCGGTGTCCGAATCGGGCGGGGCGGTGGCCATGGCGGGCAAGGTAGCGCCGGGGCAATAAACGGCGAAAGGAAAATTACCTAAAAAAGCACGTCATGCTGAGCGCCGCCGAAGCATCTCGCGGGCAGCAGTAATCCTAATTGATTGGATTACTCCCCCACGCGAGATGCTTCGGCTGCGCTCAGCATGACGTACTGAATGGTCAGCCTACGTTTTGGATTACGGGGCCACCGTGAACTTGCGGGTCACCGAATTGTACGGGCCGGGCAGCACGCTGCCGCTGGCGTCAATGAGTTCGAGTTTCACGGTGTTTTCACCGGCGGGCAGGCCTTCCATTTGGTAGGGCAGCCAGCGGTCGAGCATGAACTCGGTGCCGTTGATGGTGGCGCGGACGCGGTTGCCGGCGGCTTCCAGGGTGGTGTTCACCAGGTAAAAGTCGAGCATGATGCGCTTGGCATCGGCGCCGGAGTACGTGTCTTTGGGGCGGCTGTAGAACAGGTTAGGGGCCTTCACGTCGAGCATGGGCGTGGCCGCGGGCTTGCCGTCGCCCACGTTCACGATGCGCAGGTCGTAGGCGCCGCGGTGCTTCAGACTCTCATGATAAGAGCGCGAAAGGAAGGATAGCACGGCGTGCTGGCCGTCGGCCAGGGGCTTGGTGAACTTGGTGTCGTAGTGGGCCGAGTAAGGCTCGTTGTCCACGATGTTGTGGATGTGCTGGCCCTTCATCGAGTTGGCCATCTCGGTCATGTGCGGGCCGCCGCTCATTTTGGTGAGCAGAAAATTGGAAACCTGGTAATCGAACGCCACCTCGCCGCTGGGCACGGTGGCGTTGGCAATGGGCGCCCGCAGCTGCAGCTGGGCCTCGGGAAACTTGGGCGAATCGCCGAAGGGCGTCAGGCGGATGCCGTTCGATTCCATGCTCTCGCCGATGGTGTTGGTGCGGCTGGTGGCGGCGGGGCTGTTGCCGTTGGCCGGGGCGCTGACGTCGGTAGCGGGCTTGCTCGTTTCGCAGCCAGCCAGCAGCGCCAAGGTCAGGGAAGTGCTGCACAGCAGCCAAAGGGGACGGGTCATGAGCGAAGAACGCAAAAAAGTGAGGGGGAAGACTATTGGGGGTGCTTACGGCTGCGGCCCGCTACAGGGTTTTGCTTAACTTGCGTCGTGGCCCGTAAAAGACTGTATCGGGTCCAAAAGTAAATCTAATTTTCTCATGCAAGACCAACTTCTTGACCACATTCCCTCGCTCGACCTCGCCGACTTCCGTTCCGGTGACCCCGGGCGCAAGGCCCGCTTTGTGCAGCAGCTCGGCGAGGCCTACCAGACCATCGGCTTCGTAGCCCTGAAAAACCACGGCCTCAACGACGCGCAAACCAAGCGCCTGTACGCCGACGTGCAGGCGTTTTTCCAGCTGCCCGACGCCGCCAAGCAGCGCTACGAAAACCCGGAGCTGGCCGGCCAGCGCGGCTACATCAGCAAAGGCAAGGAGCACGCCAAGGGCCGCAACACCGGCGATTTGAAGGAGTTCTATCACGTGGGCCAGGAGGTGGAAGACGAGGACCCTATCAAAAACGAGTACCCCGCCAACATCTGGCCCGCCGAGGTGCCCGGCTTTCAGCAAAGCACCTTCCTGGCCTACCGCACCCTGGAAAGCGCCGGCCAGGACGTGCTGCGCGCCATTGCGCTGTACCTGCACCTGCCCGAAAACTACTTCGACGACAAAGTGAAGCACGGCAACTCCATCCTGCGGCCCATTCACTACTTTCCCATCGAAGACCCCGACGCGGTGCCCGCCGACGCCGTGCGCGCCGCCGAACACGGTGACATCAATCTGATTACCTTGCTGATGGGCGCCAGCGCCGACGGCCTGCAGGTGAAGCGCCGCGACGGGAAGTGGATTCCCATCACGGCCCTGCCCGACCAGATTGTGGTGAACGTGGGCGACATGCTCCAGCGCCTCACCAACGGCGTGCTCAAGAGCACCATCCACCGCGTGGTGAACCCCGCCCGCGAGAAGATGAACACCTCGCGTTTCAGCATCCCGTTCTTCATGCACCCGCGCTCCGAAATGAGCCTGGCCGCCCTGGCCCACTGCGTGACGCCCGACAACCCCAAGAAGGAAGCCGACATCACGGCCGGCGAGTTCCTGAACGAGCGGTTGATTGAGCTGGGGCTGAAGAAAAAATAAAAAGCGTCTGTCATCCTGAGCGCAGCGAAGGACCTTATCGGGCCAGAACGATTTGCAGTAATCCGTTATTTACTGCTCGTTCTGGCCCGATAAGGTCCTTCGCTGCGCTTAGGATGACAGTTTTCTTTGCCTGGAATGACAGATAGCCCTGCCCCGCACCCGCCTGCCCCCCAAGTCTCCCTGGCCCCGCCCCCGCGGCGCTCGGGCAAGCGGACGCGGCGGGTGCGGGGCATTATTTTTTTGAAGGACGTGGCCGGGCTGGCCTGCACGGCGTTCGGGGGGCCGCAGGCGCACCTGGCCATGTTTTTCCGGCTGCTGGTGGAAAAGCGCCGCTACCTGAGCGCCGCCGAGCTGCTGGAACTGCAGGCGCTGTGCGCGCTGCTGCCGGGCCCCACTTCGACCCAGACTATTACCGTCATCGGCTTCCGGCTGGGCGGGCCCAACCTGGCCTACCTCACCCTGCTGGTGTGGATGACGCCCGCCGTGGTGCTTATGACGCTGGCCGCCCTCGCCCTGAGCCACCTCGACCCGGCCCGGGTGGCGGCGCTGGTGCAGTTTGTGCAGCCGGTGGCGGTGGGCTTTGTGGCGTTTTCGGCCTACCGCATTTCCGAGAAAGTGATTCACACCAAAACGGCGGTGGCGCTGCTGGTGGCCTCGGCCATGCTGGCGTACTTTTTTCAGCTGCCTTGGGTGCTGCCCACGCTGTTGCTGGCCGGCGGGGCCGTGACCACGGCGCGCTACCGCAAGCACGCCATCGTGCAGGAGAAAAAGCCGCTGCGCGTGGAGTGGGCCAACTTTGGGCTGTGGCTGGGCATTCTGGTGGGGGCGGCCGTGCTGGGGCACTACACGCGCTGGCTGCCGGTGCGCTTGTTCGAGAATTTTTACCGCAACGGCTCGCTGGTGTTCGGCGGCGGGCAGGTGCTGGCCCCGCTGCTCTTCGCCGAATTCGTCGAGTTCAAGCACTACCTCACGGGGCCGGAGTTTCTGTCGGGCCTGGGCCTGGTGCAGGCCATGCCGGGGCCCAATTTTTCCATCGCCGCCTACATCGGGGCGCTGGCCATGCGGCCGGCGGGGGGCACCGGGGCGCAAATAGGCGGGGCGCTGGTGGGCGCGGCGGGCATCTTTCTGCCGGGCACGCTGCTCATCTTCTTCGTCATTCGGTTCTGGGACCGGCTGCGGCAGTACCGAGTGGTGCAGGCCTCGCTGGAAGGCATCAACGCGGTGAGCGCGGGGCTGGTGTGCGCGGCCACGTTCCTGCTCTACCACCCGCTGCCCTACCGGCTGCTGGAGCTGCCGTTTCACCTGGGGCCCATCCGCACGCTGCCGCTGAACCCGCTGCTGGTGGGGGCTACCTTCCTGCTGCTGCTCTGGGAGAAGGTACCCAGCGTGGCCATTATTGCCGGGGCGCTGCTGGCAGGGGCTCTGTTTAATTGAGAAAGAAGGAGCGAAAGGAACGGTCATGCTGAGCTTGTCAAAGCATCTCTACCGCGAGAGTAAACAATCAGTATTGCGGTAAAGGTGCTTCGGCTGCGCTCAGCATGACCGTTCCTTTCGCTCCTTCTTCGGTCCTCATTCTTAACTGAACATCCGGGCTGGTACGGAGGGAAATATGCCTGCCGGCACGGATTGACGCGGGTAGGTGGGGGGGATTTCTTTGTGGACAGCAATTCGCTCGGAATTGTATCCACCACTTTTTTCCCCGTCCCATGAAAAACGCTACACTCCGGCGCTGGCTGCCGGCGGCCGTGCTGGCCGCCGCGCTGCCCACCGCCCCGCTGCTGGCCCAAAAGCTGGCCATCGAAAAAACCCACGACATTTCGGGCAAGGCCAAGCGCGGCTTTCTCGACGACGTGAGCATCAACGAAGGCGCCAACAAGGTGGACCTGGTGTTTTGCACCAAGGCCACCAACCGCCGGGTAAAATTCGAGACGTACCACTTCGACAACCAGTTCAATTTCAAGAGCATGGACACCAGCGAGGAGCCGGTGGAAAAGGTGAAGCGCTACCGCGGCGACACCTACGACGTGCCCGGCGTGACCGTGGAGCCCAACATGATGGGCACGCTGGTGCTGCGCCGCAAGCAGGCCCATTACACCTGGGACTGGTTCGACGGGGGCTACAACAAGAAGATTGAAATCCTGGAAAAGGTGAAGCCCCGCGGCGACAACGGCTCGTTCTACCAGTACTCGGCCCACACCGAGTACGACCAGACGGGCAACGTGGTGGTCATCACCTCGAGCAAGGACAAGCTGGGCAAGGGCACCGACCCGCTGCGCATGTTCAAGGAATTCCACGTGTTGAAATTCAACAAGGAGCTAGACCTGATTGCCGACACGCCGCTGGTGTTCGACAAGCCGCAGTTTGTGGTGCAGGCCAGCAAGCTCGACCCCAAGGGCGACCAGGGCGAGGACGCCGACGACTCGGCCGACCCGGAGTACGACCTGGGCATCGTGTTTGCGCCGGTGGCCATCCAGGGCATGAAAAAGCTGGCCGACCCGCGGGCCACCAACTACACCTACGTGCGCGTGGGGGCCGACACCAAGCAGAAAGAGCGGGTGGCCATTGCCTCGCCCAACAGCATCTGGCTGGTGAACGGCATGGCCACGTTCAAGGACGGCACGGTGGCCGTGTTTGGGCCGGCCAACGACAAGCAGGACGACTACTTCAACGAGGCCATCATGGCGCAGGTGGCCAACGAGGCCGTGCGCGGCCCGCTGGAGGACAAGTTTAAGGCGAAGAATTTCGAGCTGCTGAAAATCAAAGATGGCGCGGTGGCCTTCGTCACGAGTACGCCGGTGCCCGAGTTCGAGCAGAAGCTGCAAACTCCGCCCGCCCAGAAGCGCACCCCCGAGTACACGGGCAAGCGCTTCAAGGTGAACGGCGGCACGGTGCTGCCCAACGGCGACCTGCTCATCGGGGGGCAGAGCTACGGCGTGGCGCGCGGCATGATGGGCCTGGGCGCCCCCAAAACCACCGCTGCCCCCAGCAGCCTGGTGGGCGGCTTCGGCGGACTGCTGAGCGGCAAGGGCGGCACGAGCATGGCCACCGCCGCCAACCACCGCAGCTACAAGGACATCATGCTGTTTCACTTCGACCCGCAGGGCCACCTGCGCGCCCAGTACGGCGTGCGCCGCCAGGAAAACAACAAGTACAGCGAGCAAAACCCCAACGACCAGCGCCTGTACCTGGCCCCGGACGGCCGCAGCCTGTACTGGATGATAGGCGAAATCACCGGCATCCGCGAGCAGAGCGGCATGGAAAGCGGCACGGCCAAGGTGCTCTACTACCCGGCCGTGACCAAAATTGACCTGGCCGGGGCCAAGCTCAGCAACTTTGCCAAATTTGGCAACGAGCAGTACTTCCTCAACAACACCACGCCCCAGCTGCCAATGGGCGGCAAGAACAGCATCGTGTACTTCGGCGAAAACCGCAGCGGCAAGACCATGTGGTTCGGCCAGATGCCGCTGGAGTAGCAGTAACTGGGTGACCGGGGGGAGAGGGGCCGTAGCGCGTGATTGTACCGAAAAGGCCGTGCCCCGCACGGTCTTTTTTGGTGCGCGGGCGGGCCGTGGGCAAGCTCGTAATCGCTAAATGGGTGCTCGTAAGCGGAAACACCACGCCGCAACTGTGCCCGGCGGGCCAAACCACGACGCTCACCCGCCGCGACCTGGGCCCGGAAACGGCCCGCTACCTCACCGGGCAGTTCGTGGGCGCGGCCGGCGGCGAGGCCACGGTGGTGGTGCGCCGGGTGGTGTGAGTAGTACCGGATGAAATGAAAAGCCCCGTTCGCATTTTGCGAACGGGGCTTTTCATTTCATCTGGTCGTTTGCCGCCTATTTCATACAGCAGCCTGGACGGGGTGGGCAAGTCGTCGCGGCTTTGCTGCCCGACTGGCACACACTGGCTGGGCAGTTTTTAGTGATGGGGCAGCTTTTGCGGGTGGCTGGTTTGGCAGCCGTGCCGGCACGGGGGGCGGTACCAGCCGCCAGGACCGAGCCAGCGAATAGCAGCGCCCCGGCGCTCAAAGCAAACAGTCTTTGTTTCATGGGGAAATGGGAAAAAGTGGGAAATAGAAAAAAGTGTCTTGCGGATACAAGAGCAAACAAATCAGACGCAGGGCGGGTGGTGGGGGACATCGTAAAAATTGTGAAAAGGAGTGGGGAATGCTTGAGGTGGTCTAGGCAAGACGGACAGAAGAGGGACGTATATTTCTTCTGTTATGGCAACCAAAACCAACGGGGCGTCGCCCGACAAACGACGCAAATACGATGAGGCATTTAAGGCCGAGG
>Ga0123336_10003091_pt1 | contig 14148 bp, 7 predicted proteins | sample SSSSmetaG_FD_96466 | JGI IMG/M metagenome (GOLD analysis project Ga0123336, IMG submission 96466) | Glacier valley bacterial and archeal communities from Borup Fiord, Nunavut, Canada, to study Microbial Dark Matter (Phase II) - ​SSSS metaG | ecosystem: Environmental > Aquatic > Freshwater > Ice... | reverse complement strand
GCGTGAAAGCTGGCAAAGCCGCGAACGACGCGGCTGTTTCATACGTCCCTGTCGTCTAGCCCGGCCCAGGACACCGCCCTTTCACGGCGATAACATGGGTTCGAATCCCATCGGGGACGCCAATCAATTCAAGAGATTCGCTCCACTCTCAGCGACCATCCCGAAACGCGGGGACTCTACGGGGACTAAAGCAACCCCAGAGAGCGCATTTCCTGGCATTACTTCGCTGAACACTGCATCCAATTTGCTCACCGCCGCTGCCATGTAGGACGGAGACAGATGCGCGTATCGCTGAGTCATGCGGGGCGTCCTGTGGCCTAACAACTGACCTACGGCGTATAGGTCGCACCCTTCCATAACTAACCAGCTTGCAGCCGTGTGACGGAGCGAGTGGAAAGAGGCGTCTTCGATCTTGAGGCTCTGGAAGAGACGCCGAGTATAGACAGACAGCCTCGCAGCGTCCACGCCAGCGAACACGGCGTGTCCTGAGCCGCCCTGAGGCAAACTAGCAAGCACACGGGCTGCAAGATCATTCACCGCGAGAACACGCAGAGAGCCGTTTTTAGTCTCGCGCAGATAGACGCGGCGGTTTGGAAGGTCAACGTCCGTCCAGCGTAGCCCTAGAAGCTCGCCACGGCGCATTCCAGTGAACGCAGCGAGGGCAAGCGGAGCGCGCATCCAATCCGGCGCAGCTTCTAGCGCGGCTTTCAATTCAGTAGGGGAGAGATAGCGAGTCCGGCCCTGTGGCGTCTTCGGGAGCTTCGCACCTTGCGCGACGTTCGTATTGAGCAACTCCCACTCCACCGCTAGCTTGAGGGCATGCTTCAAGACAGTAGCCTCTTTCTGGATTGTCCCCGGCGCTACGCTCTCAGCGCGGGTGGAGATGTATTCCGTAACGTCTTTCCGCGTGATCTCCTTTGCCCGCTCAGGCAGATGCCGCTTCAGCGTTTCGAGAATGCCGCCCAGCCGCTCAAAAGTGGTAGCGCGGAGCCGCGTCCGCTGGTGACGCTTGTAACGCGCCAGCAAGTCCGCTGTGGTGATCTCGGATGCAGTCTTGACGCCAAGATGCTTGTCTCTCTGTTCGCGTGTCTTGAGCGCGGAGAGGGCATCCATAGCTTGCGTGCGGGTGTGCGCGACTACCTTCTCTTTGCGGCGCTTGCCCGATGCGTCGATGTAGGAAACAAACCAACCGCTGCGATCATTGCGCTGAAATACTCCGTCTCTCTTTTTAGCTTTTGGCATGTTTTCTCCGTTCGATTTCCGCTTCAATTTCCGCGTTGTGCCTTGTTAGCCAATTGCTCTGGATGCGTCGGCTCACCCCTCGCTTTGCATTGACTTGACGCACAACCCAATCCGATCGCTGACCGTAACGATTTGTCGGCTTCCAACGAGCCCAGGCATCAGCGGCCCATTCGATCTGTTCTTGTTTCCGACGCTCGCGAGTCTCAGCGGTGCGTCTCGCGCCCCCGCTGCCCTTGCAGTTCTCGCAGTATGAGCCGCGAAAGATTGGCATATCCTTCTTTGGCGCTCGTGCTCTGACGAAGTAAGTGCCGCACTGGTCACATTTAGAGAGCCGCTCTCGGTTGGGAGAGTCCAGCAAGCAAAGGAAATGGTAGAGGGCCATCTCCCGCGCCTTGAACAAGGGTTTGGACGAATTCAAGCAAGAAGGTTTAATCCATATATCGAAGCGACCATCAACACCAATGCTTGCTACTGGCGGATTTCTGCGTTTGTACTCCTCTAGTGTCTTGACGAGGGGTCTCCGAGTGTCCGCTGGCTGCCACTCAATATTTCGCTTCCAAGCTTCCTCAATCCCATTGTTTCTTCCTGATTCGATCCATTGATCGACAAGGCCACCTAGCGTTTGTTGAAACTCAGCTATCGCGCCGTGTTTTATTTTTTGAGGCTCATTCGAAATCTCGGCCATGAACGCAACAAGCTGCTTCGGCGCTTCGCCATTGAGTATCGACGGGAGAAGAAAGCGGGAATAGTAGATTTTCCCCTCTGGAGTCCAGCCGTCACGAAGTTGCACAGTGTCCCTCCGTTCTCAAAAATATATGATGCGCCTAATAATGCCAAAACGCTACAAATATTTCCCTCTATGCTCACAAGATGCGAGATGCTCAAAGCATGGAAACGACCAATCACCAATTGCTCACAGTCAAGGAAGCCGCGGGAGTCCTGGGACTTAGCGTGTGGACGCTAAGGGGATGGGCTTACGCTGGCAAGATTTCATCGCACAAGCTCGGGAAGAGGCTCATGGTTTCGCGAGAGGAACTGAACCGAATACTGGCGGAGACCGAGCGGCCCAGATTGGTGCCAGGACGATGATCCGTAACACTGGCCTCGAAGCGTACCTAGCGGGATGCAACCGTGGACTGCAAGCCGCGGCAGATCGCACCCTGGCTAGGGCTAGGTAGCGGTGACCACACATGACAGTACTGCTCCGCCGATACTCTGGGTTCCCGCCTGAGATCTTCGAAAAGGGCCTCGTCCCACGAATGCGAGGCAGTTCGCTGTTCCTGTACTTGTTTCTGTGCCGGACGAGCGACCGGAAAAGCAGCCTTCAGTTCAAAGCAAACGACAAGGAGATCAGCGAGCAAACCGGGGCATCTCCGAGAGCTTTGTGTGACGCCAGAAGAAATTTGGCGACGCTCGGTCTTATCCATTGTGAAAGATGCCCCGGCGGCGTGTACACCTATTCCCTGTGCGACCCAGAGACCGGGCGACCGTTTCCTGGCGATCCAAAGACGAAAGCCCAGTATGTTAAGAAAGAAAAGCCCGTTCCCCCTGATCGTCCCCCCGCTCGGCAGACCACCCCTTCAACAGTGAGCAAGAAGGCAGCTAGCCGCAAAGTCTCTGCGGAAGATACATCTTTCAACTTTGGCTATAACGAATACCCGTTGGTGGATAGGGTGTATTTCCCAAAAGACTTCTTCAACGGATACCGGTGAATTCTGCCGGACTGCTACTGCGTTATTTGCAGGGCTGCCCCGAATAATTTGCAGCACCCTCCCGCAGATTTTGCTGGAGCGTACTGAACAATAGCCCCATGTTGAGTGCCTCATCGTGGCATGGCCCAAGTATGAAAGACAGTCTGATAAAAGGAGTATGAGTATTGGGGGTTATTCTGATCGCTCATCTCTGACTGATCAGGGCACTCTCAATACGTCAAGGCATACACTCAAGTGACCCTAGCGGCGCACTACGCTCGAAGCTCCGCACCTGGCATTTTGGGGAAACTCAGTTCTGCGAACCATCCCAGATCGAGAGCGGCTTTTTCTTTCCTGTCTTTTTACGAATAGGTCTCTGGTCCCGAGTCAGTATTTCTCGCTGTCGAGTTCTCTCTTCGATCTTGCATTCCTAAGGCTCTCGTACTCAGCATCGAGCAGCTTCTTCATCGCACCGAGCAAGCCAAACGACCAGATGTAGCTGGGTTGGGTCTGAGATATATCCGGACCCGAATCACCGTCGACAACGACCATCAAATTGCCTCAGAACTCCTAGCTAGCGATAGTTCCATAATGTAATTCTAAGTGTCACACTCCGTGATGAGATCCAAGACGCGGTCTAGGTATCGACTAACCTGTTTAGAGTCAACACTGGTCCGTGATGAATGCGAAATCTTACGGAACCAATCATCGCGTGTTTTCGGACGCTTGTGCAGGAATTCATCCAGCAAAACAGGACCAAGCAAGCTGTTTTCAAGGGAGGCGTTTGGAAAAGAGACAGCGATCTCAGAATCGCGCAACTCGATAAGCCGCCGCCGCAGAGATTGTTTGCGAATCTGGAATTCCTGTTGTTTGCGGTAGGCCGGGTCGTGTTCCAGCAGATTTTCGATGCGCTTTAGGAGCCGCTTTATCTCGCTATCCCGGCTCTTGAACCAGTCCGTGGACCAGATGCGATGGATCTTCCAACCGAGATTTTCGAGAATTTCTTGGCGCAAGCGGTCGCGGTCCCGAGCGGATCGACCGGAATGATAACTGGCACCGTCGCATTCTACGCCAAGAAGAAAGGTCCCCGGCTTTGAGGGATGCCTTACGCCAAGATCAATAAAAAAACCCGCCACGCCGACCTGCGGTACTACCTCAAATCCCTTTTCCTTTAGAACGCTGCCAATAGATCGCTCGAAGTCGTTTGTCGGCTGATCGCTTCCGTCGTCTGGCTGCTGAAGCACACCAGTGCGCGCATAGATGAGGTATTTCTTGAGCGCCCTGACACCCCACGGACTGCTCGCCGTTGTCTGTATCCGATCAGGATCGAGTGAACTGAACACAACAGTGCGCTTTTTTGCACGGGTGAAAAGGACGTTGAGCCTGCGGTGACCACTCGGGCCGTTGATCGGCCCGAAACGTTGGTACTGGTTACCGCGCGCATCCGGCCCGTAGGTTGTCGATATGAAGATCACATCCCGTTCGTCACCCTGCACATTTTCGAGGTTCTTAACGAACAGTTCGTCTGATCCTGCCTTCATTTTCTCCTGATAGGCAATGGCAGCGGGATCATCCCGAAGGCGCCGGTCAAGGAGTTCTTCTACCAACTCCCGTTGCTCGAAATTGAGGGTGACGACGCCAAGTGACTCGTGCGGGTTCTCTCGCATGTGCTGTAGAACGGCTTCGACGACGACAGCGGCTTCACGCGGGTTCCTGCTGGCTTCAAACATGCCGTCAGGCACAAAATGATGCTTCACGCCCAGCGAAGGGTCGTCATGATACGCAGACGGAAAGATGATGAGGTCCCGCTGGTAGAACTCTTCATTGGAGAAAGCGATTAGGCTGTGATGCCGAGAGCGGTAGTGCCACCTGAGCCTGCGAACAGGCTGGAACAAAGTGCTCGCCACATCAAGGATGCTTTCTCCCTCTTCAACGGCAGTGCGTTCGTCGCTATCCTTTTCGTCCTCCTCATCAAACGCGACGCGCTGGAAGAAGCTGGTTGGAGGAAGCTGCTTGGGATCGCCCACTATGACGACCTGCCCGCCCCTGGCGAGTGCTCCAATAGCGTCCTCTGGCTTGAGCTGGGAGGCCTCATCCATGACAACGAGGTCGAACTTCAACTGGCCCGGCGCTAGATATTGTGCAACCGACAAAGGTCCCATCATGAAGCAAGGCTTCAAAGCGACCAACGCCTTGGCGGAACGTTGTATCAGCTGACGGATCGGAATATGGCGCTTTTGCTTGTTGATCTCATTAATGATGAGAGCCATTTCAGTCCAGGTGCGAACAGGTCCGCTTTGGTTGCCGTAAGGTATCGTGCGCTTATCGATGATGGCCGCAACCCGCGCGCTGTAGAGGCGGATGGCCTCCTTATCCGAGGAAGCGAACTGCTGGCGTAATAGTTCCTGGGTAATCCCTGTCACCTGTGCGAGGTCTGTGTGTTCTGTAAATGTACTGCGAGCCAACGTGTTGTAAAAGACGTAACGGAACGCTGATACAAGCTCTTCGACCTGGATGACTTTGGCATCGGCGAGCGCCGTGAGGCGGCTTAAACCTTCTTCCTTGCTCCTCGCCTGAACACGCAGGAAATGGTTCCACGGAGGCAAATCGTTGAGATGCGCGAACGCGTGCTCGATGAGAGCAAGTAGCCCGCTCAGTGAGCCGCCAGTGCTACTCCATGCGGGCGATGCCGACGATATTGCCAGAGAATCCGTCGATTCTTTTAAGGAAGCCCCGCATTCCGCCGCGCTCGACAAAAGGGTTCTCAGCTCGCGTAGCCGCTCGTCGTACTCGTTGGACAGCAGCCACTCGACGGTCTTGGAAGGAAGACTGCGAGATGCAACGGCATGGGCGAACCAGATTGTACGCTTGATCGCATCTAGATCAGTTTCAACACCCCGGTAGGTACTTCCAAGTAATTCCTGTATATCTGATGAGGAATCGAGGGCCGCTTGAATTGCGCGGCATTGGCGAGCAAGAGCAAGGCATTCGGGAATGTTTTTGGTGACTACTGTGTCATGAATGCCGCACCGTGTGATGAGGTCAATCGTTTCGCGAAGCTCACTCGACAAACGTTGAAGGGTACTCTGAATATCATCGAACGTTCCGGGTACCATAACGGGACGCAAAGCTGGTAGGAGGTCGCTCAGTTCGGTGCTGCGGGAACCGGCTTTATCAAGATTGGTGCAGTGGGGCTTTGCGGCTGCCGCGCTAGCTCCTATCGCTCTCAGGCGCTCTAGCCTCGCAGTGAATACCAGTTTGCGGAACGCCTCAGCGTCGGGCTGGTGTTCGGGTAGCGAGACAAAAATCAGCTCGTACCAGAGGAGCAGGTCGTTTAGCTCCGCCCACGGAGTGGCTAGTCCCTTGAAATGGGTGCCAAGCGCATCGCGATACGAAGCATGTTGTTCGAAGTTCGCCTTCCTCAGCGCATAAGCCGCCAAGGATCGCAGCCCTTGGCCCATATCCTGGCGAGACGCCTTTTGTTTGTCAGTTGAGAGCTGCTTGTAGCTTTGGAGGGCTGCCTTCCAGTCTGCGCTGAAAAGCCGCTGCCACATTGAGGACTGCTCCAAGGTCGTGGCATGTTGTAGGAGCTGGACTGAAGTATACAGACCGAGGCCTGATGAGAGATCAAAGCGCTGAAGGAGCTTGTCTTCCTCGGCTTTGATTGCTGTCGCTTCCTGCTCAGCCGTCTGCAGCAACGGCTTGATGTGGTCCGCTTCGAAAGATCTCTGGCGTAGATGGAGCCGGTCGAAGGGCGCGCTTTCTAAAATGCGGATCACTTCTGAAACGTAGATGGAGGAAGAAAGAGTCGCGGGGACGTCACAGCCGATGATCCCCAGCAAATGATGAAACGATGATTGTGCGTCAGTAAAGACCTTAGCACTGTCAAGGACGGTCTTGTGAAGATCCCTGAGCTCGGCAACGGTCAGTCCGGTCAGTCCCTTTTCATCAATGGCGGCAAGCGCCGCCGATAGGGCTGGCTCCCTTTCGTTCGAAATCATCGTCGCAGCATCCTGCGTAAAAGAATCGAGTGAAGTAAAGCCGCGTCGATAAGACTCTACCTGTTCGACAAAATTCTCCAGTCTGCGCCGGTTCGAAGGCAATTGACAGGCAGGCAGCAAGCTCTCGATAAGCATCGCACCGGATTCAGGAAGGTATACAAGTATTCCGGCAGCCTCCCGAAGGCCGTCTATCGTCAGGGCAAGGGAAATCCCGGCGTCACTCTCAAGGCGCTTGCAGCATTCTTCAGCTCGCCGTTCCACCACGCGAAATTCTTCCATCGCGTTGAGTAACCGTTCCTCCTCGGCGAAGCCGAGCGGGACCGTTATCCAGGACCAGGGATGGTGATCAATGCTGTCGCATGACGCCAGCACGGCATCGGCGTGCTGAGCATAGACAGACAGAAACTGCTCGGTTTGGGTGAAATCCGTCTGGGTGTATCGAACAACAACTGGCAGACCTATTTGTCCCAAGCGCTCACGATGATGCGCTATCTCCTGTCCGCTTCCATCCCGCGCCCAAAGCACAGCGAAGATGGACATATGGAAAGGCTCAATGATCTTGTTTATGAGCGAGGCATATTGGGTCAGCAGTTGCTTCTTCTGCTCAACTATGGATAGGTGCCGATCCAAATCGCGTGGCTCCTGAAACGTCCCGCGCGCCTTGTAGCGCAGCGCGAGATCGCCGAGGAGAGCGCCCTTCTTTGTCTTGTGGCTATGGACCTCAAGGCAGAATATGCCAAGGCCAGCTTCGTCTAATCTCTTACGCACGACTTCCAGCGCTGCCAGTTTCTCCGAAACGAAGAGGATCGTTTTGCCCCTGGCAAGGGCGGCGGCAATCAGATTGGTGATGGTTTGTGATTTGCCAGTGCCGGGCGGCCCCTCGATGACGAGATTCTGGCCTCTTAACGCATGGATGAGCGCACTGTGCTGGGAGCTGTCGGCGTCGCGAATGAGCTGCGGCAGGTCCTGTTTCAGCTCGGGCGCATCAATCGAATACTCCTCGGCGAGGCTGACGTTTGCTTGCTTGGATCCCTCGAAGAGTTCCCGCACGAGCGGATGGTTGGCAATACTGTCATCAACCGGCCACGTTTTCGGGTCAAGATCTCGGTACATCAGAAGCTTTCCAAAACTAAGGAGCGCGAGCGTTATGTGTCGGCGCACCTTCCATCGCTTCTTCAGCTTCAGAATGTCTTCAAACTTCGCGAAATAATCCTCCGGGGTGTCCTCGTCATCCAGTGGAGGGATCTCCAGGCCGAAGTCCCGGCGCATTTTTTCAACGAGGGACAAGTTGGTCTGCACATCTTCCCCGGAGTATTCGAGGACGGTTTCGACGGCCTTGCCCTTGGCCCCTGTGCGATCAATCGTTACCGGCACGACGACCAGCGGCGCGAGATGGGGCTGTTGTGAGTCGTCAGACTCATACCACTCCAGGAAACCGAAGACGACGTAAAGCATATTCGCCCCAGACTCCTCAATGGCGGTCTTGGCGGCACTCGCAATCTTGCGGCTCACCGTGTCCAGCGACTCCTGGTAGTGCAGCACTGGCAATCCGGCGACATCTTCCCGCCCGGTATCGTCCAGATCGAAAGACGTGTTCCAGCCAAGTTCCTCGGCATGGTCCTTGGCCGGTAAATCGCTGAAATGAACACCCGGCTCGGGCACTGCAACGAACGACAGCTTCTCACCATCGCGCAGCCGCGCAAATGCCGGGTCAATCGCGGCATCCACGACCCGCAGAGACGAAGCATTGGAGTGCCTGAAATTGAGGAGTTTGTTGCGGTTGGTAAGATCGAGAAGCCGGGTACGGATGCGGTCGAGCCCGATCACCGCACTTCCGGTGAGGAAGTCCGCACTGATGATAGGTGCCGACTGGTCGGCTGACTCTTCCGTGACTTTGTTTGGCATGGCTATCTTTAGGCTGAAACCACCCGTACTTCAAGGGGCAGTCCCCCGAATTGTAGTGCATGAGGCGGCACTTCCGTGAGTGGCTGTCGCAGGTGCCTGGTTGGTTTGAGGAGTCGCTGCTTGCATTCTTTCGCCAATCTGACCTCATTCGTATACAGCACGGGGTTGAGTAAGTAATGCCTACAACGCGAACTCATTCGGCCCCGAAATCATTGAAAAGTTCTCCGCAAACAAGGCATGGGTGGGGCTGAGTTGGCGTCAGTTCATGTGGTGGTTCGCGAATGTGGAGGAGAGACTTGCGAACGGCGTCACAACAGCTCGTAAGCTTATGGAAACTGCGGACGCTGCGTGGGGGGAACTTGAAAACGCGCCGAAGGTCTTTTTCCAAGAACGATCCAACAACGGAGCGTGGACTAGAGAATGGCTTCGTGCCATAGAGTAACTCGACTACTTCCAATAATTGCTGAGCCTGGGCGAGGAGTTGGCGGGGAGACCGACCCGGCTAGAGTTAAGGCGGCTCGGGTGCAACGCTCGACTCCACCCACCTTCCCCCCTGGGTCAGCGCGGGGCGTTTGGGCACGAGAAAGCCGCCCGAAGGGGGCCGCAAGGCAACGGCGGAGAGGGTTCAGGTGCAACGATCTCGATGCTGTCGTCTAGTCACCGGTTGGTCCCAGTCCTGGATGCAGCCGAGTTTAGGGTGTCACCCCTTTGGACCCGATATTGGCGACCGAAAAGGAGCTGATTAAGTCCCTCGGCTTGTCCCGCAGTGGCGGACACCACGCAGACCGTTCCCAGCCCTCGGCTGCCATCTTCGTTACATCCAGGTCCGTGTCGAGAGAGGGGGCGCGGGGATGGGTTAGGCTACCCTTCCCATTACGGTGTCGGCGAGGGGTAGGCGGCTCCAGAATGTGCGAAATGTGACGTGTTAGCTGCAACGCAGGGTAGAGATTCCTGCGAAAGTGAAACGGTGAATATGTTCCTCCCGGGTGGGCACGGAAGTCTCCCTTCGACGTGAAGATGGCGAGACTACAATCGAAGCTCGATGCCGCATACCGTTGATACGACTCTTAGAATCTCCCCCGCGATCAGTCACTCAGAACTCTCATTCTCTATTGAGCTCGTAGAATCCGGCAGAGCGACCTTTGCCGCCTCTGGGGTAGCCGCCATTCAGGTGCCCGGAACACTGTCATCGGACCTACGTTGGTACATGGAACGGTTCCTCGATGAGCAGGATGAAGCCTCACTCGCACGTTCGAAACAGGTGCGTGATTCAATCAAGCGAAACGGAAGACTGCTCTTTCAAGGGATCTTCCAATCCACTGAGGAAGGCAGGGCGATCTGGCGGAGGGTCGCTACACGGCTTAGCCAAACCAAAATCGAGATTACAGAACAATCAGGTGCGAACTACTTCCTCTGGGAACTCCTGCGGGATCCGACGACCAATGCTCCACTCTGCCTATCTGCCGCATCCTTCGTGCACAGCATCAGCAACGTATCTCAGGCCGCTCCAGAATTTTTACGGAAGCTGAAGCTCCTCCTAGTTATCAGTCGCCCAGATGGAACGGCGGACGTAGCGTTTCGCACCATAGCATCCACTATCTTCGAAGCCATCCGAAGGAGTGCTCGTTTTGAGGTCGTCGTTCTTCGCCCTCCTACCTACGCGGAGTTAGCGCGGACGCTCCGAGATGCCGCCACTGACGGCACTCCGTACGACCTAGTGCATTTTGACGGTCATGGGTTCTATCAGGACGCCGGTTCGAACGGCTCTTCCGATGAAGAAGGTGGCGGCCACATCGTCTTCGAACACGACGATGCGGACGGAGGACAGGCCGTGTCCGGAGCGGAATTTGGCGCACTCGCATCAGAGTGCGGTGTAAGAGCTGTCGTATTGAATGCCTGCCGTTCTGCCTATCAAGAATCCAGCATCTACGACGACCTTAGGCTTTCCCGGCCTGCTGCTTCCTTTGCTCATTTGTTGCTTGTCGCTGGAGTTCCTGCCGTTGTCGCAATGAGTTTCAATGTCTATGTCGCGTCGGCGAAGAGATTCATGGAGGAGTTCTATCGACAGTTGGAAAGAGGGCAGACGCTAAACGTGGCCGCCTCCTTAGCACGTAAGCATCTTTCAACCGACAGAAACCGGTTCCATCAGGACTCCTCGGAAATCGACGACTGGTTGGTACCGACGATTTATCAAAACGGCCCAGGACTGCAAATGGAAAACCAACCTGAGGGCGAGACGGACTTGCGCAGCATGACTCTGCCTTTATCCTTCCCCCCGACTCCCGATCTAGGTTTTATTGGTTCCGATGACGCTCTACTACAGATCGACCGTAGCTTCGACTCCCACGATATCGTGGTCGTCTATGGCCTGGCTGGCGCGGGAAAGACCGCCACATCAATTGAGTTCTCATCTTGGTATCGGGCGACGAATCCGAGGACGCAGACTCTGCTCTTCTCCTCGTTCGATCAGAGTACCTCTCTGAATGAAGTGCTCGCTGGGGCCGAGCCGGAGATCGGAATGCGGGTCAGAGGTCTCAACCTGCTAGAAGCCGAGGTTCAGAATCAGGTCATTCTGAGCCTCGCATCGAAGGGTACCCTATGGGTCTGGGACAACGTCGAGACCATAGGTTCGATGGATGAAGTTGATCGGCAACAATTCACAGCCTTCCTGAAGCGGGTGAATCGGAGCGGCCTGAAACTCCTACTCACGGCCCGAGACCCACAAGAGAATTGGCTTGGTGATCTTGCGTGTCTCGTCGAGATGCCGGATCTTCGGCCGTCGGAATCAGTTGAGTTCGCAAAGCGGCTGCTGTCTCGTCGAGGTGTCCGCAAATTCGACAGCAACGACTGGGTTCCGCTCCTAGATTTTGCGGGCGGAAACCCGCTTACGTTGCGCGTTGCGCTTTCTTCGCACCTGACGAGTACGCGGAAGCCGTCCCAAGCGTCGATCCTGAGCTATGTCGAATCGCTGAGGCGAGGACTCGGACAACTGGGGGATGCTGGAGGCGACGATCGAGCTCGATCCCTCACCGCTTCGTTGAATTATGGATTCGAGAACGCCTTTGATGCCAACGCGTTGAAGGTTCTCAGCCTGCTCAGTCTCTTCCGGACCTATGTCAACAGCTTTACTGTTTGGGTGATGTGTCGCCCAATTACAGACCCTTCTGGCGCCGGGATGCCCGATCACGACTTCTCATGGAGTATTCCCTCGCCACTGACCGAATCGCGGCAAACAATTGATGGAATCCTTAACAAGGCAACGGATCTCGGCCTGTTGCGCAAGACCGAAGACTTCAACTTCTGGCTCCATCCGGCAATTCACCTTCACCTGCGTTGTTTCTTTGATCGGTCGTACCCAGAGGCTGATCAGAGGAAAACCGCCGAGCGTGCTTATACAGAGGCAGAGGGGTTGTTTTCCATCCAGTTCACGGGTGTTCTCCAAGTGGGCGCTCGCGCCAAGGCAGTTGAAGCGCTGACAAAAGAAGGGGACAATCTCGATCATTCTCTCTATCTCAGTCACAAGAATGGTTGGCGGCAAGCGGAAGTCGGTATTCTGCACGGTTTGAACGCTCTCTTGATTCACCAAGGCCGCTATGAGCAATGGAGGATGGTGTTCTCCTCGGTATGGGGAGACTTCATCGGTCCGGACTTAGAACCGTTGCCGGGTACTGAAAAGTGGTGGTCCTTTGTTCTCGATCATCGTTTACGAATAGCGATGGAAGACGCCGATCTGGAAACGGCTGAGCCGATTGCAAGACGTATCAAGAAATACCAAGAGGAGAACGCGAGCGCAATCTCCAAGAGCGTGGGAAGCCGCTACACCGGAGAGCAGCGGAAGAGGCTGCAAGACTTGGCAATCGCAACAGGCCGCCTCGCCGACGTGCTTCGCGAAAAGGAAGAACCCGAATCCATCGCGGTGAATGAAGAGGCGTTGACGATCTACAACCTGATCGAAGACAAACCAGGCGTCGCAATTCGACACCTGAACCTCGGCCATTGTTACAAGAACCTCGAAGCAATTCGGGACCTAACGAAATCGCAGGAACATTACCAAACGGCCTACGACAACTATCCGGAGAATGACACTCTGGCTCGGGGACAATGCCTTGCGCAAATCTCGATGATCTGGGTCGACCGCCTTGAGGCTCAGGCCAACGGCAAACCGTTCTCTGACGAGCTTAAGGAACGACTCGACGCGGCGATTGAGCAATACGAAACAGCCCTCGGGATGCTGCCACCAGATGCGTGGGGTGATCTCGCCAATCTCCACAACCAGTTGGCGAACGCGTTGCGATTCGATCCTGATCGGCAGGAAGAAGCGCTCGATCACGCTCGATCATCTTGCGAGATGGCAATCGCAATTGGGCAATACTTCGAAGCTGCCACGACGCGACTGAATTTGGCCCAGCTGCTGGCAATGATGCAACGGCCGGTGGAGGCGATGGCGGCGGCAGAACAGGCACTTACCGAGTACGCAGCGATAGGTATCAGTGAGGGCGAATTCATCGATGTGCTTAGGCGGATAAAACACCTTGGCCATTGAGTTGGCGAACCTACCTCTACCCCGGCCCGAAGGCGGTAGTCACAGTGTTATGTTGATTTAAGTCCAAGATTTGGACTCCAGAAAATTTTCAACATCAAGAAAAAGCAAAAATGAGTTTCTGCTGGCGAAGTCAGTCGGGTCGGGTCGGAGCGTACCCCTACCCCCCTTCCCATGTGTGCGCGTGTGTTGTGTGGGTGACGCGGGTGAGGGTGGCAGGGCGGATGCAGCCCGCGCTGGCTGGCGGTGCGGTGGTCGGGTAATAGGTGGTGGCCTTGGTGCCGAAGAGGAAGGACTCCCCCCTTTATGGTGCCCCCTGAGTCCCCTTCTCGGCGGCTTCGCCGTGCTGGCGCCGGGCGGCAAGCAAACGAAAGCGCCGACACTAGGGTGGTCTGAGCGGCGCATCCGAACGGGAAGATAGGTCTCACGAGTAACGCCACACACCGACGAAGGCCACAGCCAGCCTCTTGGCCGGGCGGTGGTCCACCCTGAGGACCCAGCACGGCTGCACCCTCGCTCGCGTCTATCAGAAATGCGGGGACGCTGCGGGGACCAATGGAGACATAAACAGAGGTAAAGGATTGCAAGGTGCCCATAGCGGGACATGCTCTAGAATACTTGTGGAGCGCGGGTATATGCTCATTCCTGCAAACAGGTACAAGCAACCGAAAACACCCTGATACCCTCTTTCACGGCGATAACATGGGTTCGAATCCCATCGGGGACGCCAAAGCTTTCCGCTGCGAACGCTCTACCCAACACACTCCTT
>Ga0123336_10003089_pt1 | contig 14153 bp, 15 predicted proteins | sample SSSSmetaG_FD_96466 | JGI IMG/M metagenome (GOLD analysis project Ga0123336, IMG submission 96466) | Glacier valley bacterial and archeal communities from Borup Fiord, Nunavut, Canada, to study Microbial Dark Matter (Phase II) - ​SSSS metaG | ecosystem: Environmental > Aquatic > Freshwater > Ice... | reverse complement strand
CAGCCGATGCCGCCCAGGACCCGCTTCAACGATCCCATGCCGGAGGAAATCTCCTCCCCCCGCCCCGGCCGTCATTGCGAGGGGCGCGGCCCCGTGCCAATCCAATCAGTACCCGCCTCCCGCCGCCCCGGCATCGGCGGCCCGGCGGACCCAGCCGCACGCCCGCCGTAACCGCCTTGCCCCCGACTGATCGAGGCACCATGACCGAAGCGTCATCCATCCGCACCCAAGCCCTGATGACGGGCCTGTATTGGCTGTACGACCGCATCGCCGGCCGCAAGGCGGGCCATGCGGTGGTGGCCGCCGGGCCGGTGCCGGAGGCCGGGATAGACCGCATGATCCGCCGGGCGGCGGCGCAGGCGGGGACGGTCGGGTTTGCCACCAACATGGGCGGGCTGCTCACCCTGCCGCTGGCGCTGCCGGCCAACCTGGCCGGGGTGGGGTCGTTGCAGATCAACCTGATCCAGGACATCGCCCGCGCCCGCGGCTACGACTTGCAAAGCGACCAGGTGCGGACGCTGACCGTCGCCTGCCTGGCCGGCAGCGCGGCGCTGGACATCCTGAAGGACGTGGGCGTCGGCGTCGGCACCCGGCTGACGCAGCGGGCGCTGATGGGGCTGGGCGGGACGGCGCTGGGGCGCATCAACCGGGCGGTCGGCTCGCGGCTGGCCATGGCCGTGGGGTCGTCCGGTGCGCTGACCGTAGCGCGGGTGATCCCCTTCGTCGGCGGCGCGATCAGCGGCACGATGGACGGGCTGGCGACCGCCGCTGTGGGTGCTGCGGCCAAGCGGGTGTTCGTGCGGCGGACCGAGGCGGACGCGGCGGGCGCAGCACCCGGCGCGGCAGGCGCGGCACCGGACGGGCAAGCCCCGCCGCTTCCGCTGGCCGGCCCGGCCGCGCCCTGATGCGCGCCGCCGCCCACCTGCCGGCCGGGGCCTGGCCGGCCAGCGACGAGCGCGACCAGGTGCTCGTGGACTTCGACCGCCGCCACCGCCGCCGCATCGTGCTGGCCACGGCGTCCGGGGCCGAGCTGCTGGTGGACCTGCCGCAAGCCGTGCGGCTGCGCCACGGCGACGGGCTGCTGCTGGACGGCGGCGGCGTCGTTCAGGTACTGGCCCGGCCGGAGCCACTGCTGGACATCCACGCGCACGACGCCGCCGGGCTGGTGCGGATCGCCTGGCACTTGGGCAACCGGCACCTGCCGGTGCAGATGCTGGGCAGCCACATTCGCATCCGGGCGGATCACGTGATCGCCGACATGGTGCGCGGGCTGGGCGGGCACGTCCGGGAGGTCGAGGCGCCGTTCGATCCCGAAGCCGGGGCGTATGCCGGCGGGCACGGGCACCATCACCACGGCGATGACGAGGGGCACGCGTGACGGAGGGCGGACGAAAGCCCTCTCCCTCCGGGGTCAAACCGCAAAGCGGTTTACGGTTGGGTGAGGGAGCCTTGGCCGCCGCGCCCAGCATCGCCGGTGCTTCCACAACCCAGCCCTTTGCAGGACAGGTCAGCCCTCAAGGCCCCCTCACCCCGACCCTCTCCCGGAGGGAGCAGGACGCCCTTCTCAAGCTGCTTACCTGGTTGTCACCGGCGTTCCCGACCGGCGGCTTCGCCTACAGCCACGGGCTGGAGTGGGCGGTTGAAGCAGGGGACATCAAGACGGAGGGCGACCTGGCGGCTTGGCTGGATGACGTGCTGCGCCACGGGGCGGGCCGGTCGGATGCGATCCTGCTGCGCCATGCGTATCGGGCGGCTTCGGTGACAGCCCTGGCTGACGTGGCGGAACTTGCGGCGGCCGCCCAGCCGGCGCGGGAGCGGCAGGCGGAGACCTTGGGCCAGGGCGGAGCGTTCGCGCTCGCCGCCGCGGTGTGGGGCGCGCCGTTGCTGGCGGAGTTGCTGGCGGCGGGCAGCCCGGTCCCCTACCCCGTCGCAGTCGGCGCGCTGGCCGCGGCGCATGGCGTTGCGGAGGACGATGCGGCGCTGGGCATGTTGCACGCCTTCACGGCCAACATGGTGAGCGCGGCAGTTCGCCTAGTGCCGCTGGGACAGACCGCCGGGTTGCGCGTGCTGGCCGGGCTGGAAGCGACGGTGGCGGCCGTGGCAGGGGACTCGCGCGCAGCGGGGCTGGACGACTTGGGGGGCGCGTGCTTCCGCTCCGACATCGCCGCGATGCGGCACGAGACCCAATATACAAGGTTGTTCCGGTCATGAGCGCATCCCCTGCCCGGCCTTCCCCGAACGGACCCCTCCGCGTCGGCGTCGGCGGCCCCGTCGGCACCGGCAAGACGGCACTCATGGATGCGCTGTGCCGGGCCTTCACGCCGCGCTACGACATCGCGGCGATCACGAACGACATCTATACCAAGGAGGATGCCGAGTTCCTGACCCGCGCCGGCTCCCTCCCGCCCGAGCGGATCATGGGCATCGAGACCGGCGGGTGCCCGCATACCGCGATCCGGGAGGACGCCAGCATCAACCTGGCCGGCGTGGCCGAGATGCGCCGCCGCTTCCCGGCGCTGGACGTGATCCTGATCGAGAGCGGCGGCGACAACCTGGCCGCGACGTTCAGCCCGGAGCTGGCGGACCTGACGATCTACGTCATTGACGTGTCCGCCGGGGACAAGATCCCCCGCAAGGGCGGCCCGGGCATCACCCGCAGCGACCTGCTGGTCATCAACAAGACCGACCTGGCCCCACATGTCAGCGCAAGCCTGGAGGTGATGGACCGGGACAGCCGCCGGATGCGGGGGGAGCGTCCCTTCGTGTTCAGCAACATCCGCGCCGGGGAGGGCGTGGCGGAGATCGCGGCCTTCATCGTGCGGGCCGGCGGGCTGCACTGACAAACCTCTATGCCGACGGACTCTGGCCGCGAGTGTCCATGGGACGTCGAGTGAAACACGCAGACTTCACCGGAGTGGAGGTTTACCAGCCGACGGATGCTCTGATCCGTTCGTCATTGCGAGCCGCCCTTGCGGCGTGGCAATCCAGGGGCCTCCAGGACCGATCCTCGCCCGTGCGGCCCCTGGATTGCCACGCCGCTGCGCGCCTCGCAATGACGGGTAAAAAGACTAGAGCGAAGGACGGTTGTGGCATGAGGTGTTTCCACATGCGCCGGCACGGGCGCGGCGTGGCATCGCCAGTGTTCGTAGCGGCATTCCGCACGGGCTGTTTGGGGATTGCAGGGGCGGTCCGTCCACTTGGCCCGGCGGAAGCGACGCCGCTTCGCCATGCGTCCCATGCCGGCCGGGTGCGCCCGCTGGCGGGCCGGGCCGTCCACCCCTAGCATGGATTGGCATCTGACCGCATCCGCCGGCCCACCGCCAGGCCGCACCCCGCTACCACAGGAGCCTTCCATGGACATGGACCCGGCCAAGCCCACCCTGACCTCCCTGGCCCATGGCGGCGGCTGCGGGTGCAAGCTGGCGCCCTCCGTGCTGCAAGACATCCTGGCCGACATGCCGGCGCGCGGCCTGTTTCCGGACCTGCTCGTGGGGTCCGAGACGGCGGACGACGCCGCCGTCTACCGCCTGAACGACACGACGGCGCTGGTCGCCACGACCGACTTCTTCATGCCCATGGTGGACGACCCCTACGAGTTCGGGCGCATCGCGGCCACCAACGCCCTGTCGGACGTCTATGCGATGGGGGGCCGCCCGCTGCTGGCCCTGGCGATCCTGGGCATCCCCGTCGGCAAGGTGCCGGTGGAAGACGTGCGCCGCATCCTGGCCGGCGGCGCCAGCGTGTGCGCCGACGCCGGCATCCCCATCGCGGGCGGCCATTCGATTGACTCGCTGGAGCCGATCTACGGCCTCGTGGCCCTCGGTACGGTTGATCCCGCGCGCATCCTGCGCAACACCGGCGCGCAGCCCGGCGACGTGCTGATCCTGACCAAGGGCCTGGGCGTCGGCATCTTCAGCGCCGCGCTGAAGCAGGGGGAGCTGGACGCCGCCGGCTACCGCGCGATGATCGAGGCCACCACGCGCCTCAACAAGGTCGGCGCCGACCTGCCGGGGATGCCGGCGGTGCATTCGTGCACGGACGTGACGGGCTTCGGGCTGCTGGGCCACCTGCTGGAGATGGCGCGCGGCGCCGGGCTGCGGGCGCGGCTGCGGCTGGCCGACGTGCCGGTGCTGGCGGGCGCGGCGGCGCTGGCGGAGGCCGGGTTCGGCACCGGCGCCTCGGGCCGCAACTGGAGCAGCTATGCCGACGAGGTCGTGCTGCCGGCGGGCCTGCCGGACTGGCATCGCGGGCTGCTGTGCGACCCGCAGACCAGCGGCGGCCTGCTGATCGCAGTGGCCCCGGAAGGTGCGGACGCGCTGCTGCGCCACGTCCAGGCGGCAGGCTTCGCGCAGGCCGCCGTGATCGGAACGCTGGAGGCGGGAACACCGGGGATCGAGGTGGTTTGAGGCATCGTCGGATCAACCATGCATACGTTTCGATAGGGATGCTTGTGAAAACAACGCTTGGGCGTGCCCGGTGCGCCCATCCGCACCGGGCACGCCCCAGGCAGCGCCCAAGGCGTCAGCACGGCGCAGGACACGGCGGGAACGGGGCAAAGGCATGACGAAAGCGGCTGGTGCGGATACGTTCGGGGCGGGACAGCCCGGGCTTCATGGCAGGCGGCGCTTCTTTGGTGCCGTCGCCGCCATCGGTGCAACCGCTGCCCTGCCCCTTCGTGCAGCGGCACAGGCCTTGCCGCCGGCGGAGGCGCCACTCCCGGGCCGGCCCCTGACGATCGGCAACACGCTGCAAGGGCCGCCGTCGCGCATCCACCCCTCGTTCGTCAAGGACGTCGGCCGGTTGCAGGACCTCAACCCGACCAACCAGGGCGGCGCCTACTGGAACTTCGACACCTACATCACGCCCATCGAGGACTTCTACATCCGAAACGCCTTCCCGACGCCGCGCCCGGAGCTGGACCGGCGCGTAGACCCCCGCTACTGGCGCTTGAGGATCCACGGCGACGCGGTCGAGCGCGAGCTGGAGATCGGCTACGACGACCTGCTGCGGATGCCCTCGCGCTCGACCATCAGCATCATGCAGTGCGCCGGCAACGGGCGGACCCTGTTCTGGGAGCAGCAGGACATGCTGCAGCCGCCCTCCAAGGTCAGCGGCAACGGCTGGGGCCTGGGCGGCATCGGCCTGGCGGAGTGGCAGTATGTGCCGATGGACCACATCCTCGGCCTGGTCGGGCTGAAGCCCAATGCGAAGGCCGTGCTGTTCTGGTCCGGCGTGGATGGCAAGGCGCCCAACACGCAATCGGACACCGGCCGTCCGACGCCGATTTCGGAAATCACCAGCCGCAGCGACGTGATCGGCTTGGCCTTCAAGATGAACGGCAAGCCTCTGCCGGCGGACCATGGCGCGCCGGTGCGGGCGCTGGTGCCGGGCTGGTGCGGCGGCGCATCTACCAAGTGGTTGACCGAGATCAAGATCGCCAGCCACGACTTCTGGGTGCGGCTGAACACGACCGACCATGCCAACATCGGCCCGGCCTATCCGGCGCAGGTACCGGGGCCGAACGACGAGTTCCGCTTCACGTCGCCGGACAAGATCACCGGCCAGGCGGTGACGTGGCACGGCCCGCGGTCGTTCCTGACGGTGCCGCTGGTGCTCAGCAAGCAGCCGGTGCTGCCGCCCAACTATCCCCTGGCGCGGGACGAGATGCCGGTGCTGCCGTCAGGTCCGCAGGTGCTGCGCGGCTATGCGTCGGCGCCGCGGTCCGGCGTGGCGCGGGTGGACGTGCGGGTCAACGGCGGCGGCTGGCAGGCCGCGCGGATCATAGACCCGCAGGTCAACCCCTACACCTGGGTCCGCTTCGAGGTGCCGCTGGACGCGATGGCGGGCGAGCATGTGATCGAGACCCGGACGACCGCCAGCAACGGCGACGTCCAGACGCCGACCGTGCCCTACAACGCCGGGGGCTACGATTGCTGGGCGATCCCGAAGTTCCGGGTGCGGGTCGCCTGACCCAGCTTGCCCGTCCTGCCCGGCATCACTGCGGCACCGGGCACCCCGCCGCCAAGGCCGGCGGCAGCACGGCAGGCGCCGTGGGGGCGCTCGCCACGCGCACGCCCAGGCCATCCAGCCGCAACCGCCGCCGCAGCCCGCGGGACAGCGCATCAATACCCATGGACAGCAGCCCGGTCGCCACGATCAGCACGACGGCCACGTCCAGCCGCAACTCGGAGATCGCGGCGTCCACGTGGAAGCCCAGCGTGCGGACGCCCAGGATGCCGAAGATCGCGCTTTCGCGGACGATGATCTCCCAGCGGTACAGCGCATAGGCCAGGAATTGCCCGTACAGGCGCGGCAGGGTCTCCCAGAAATACAGGTCGGCGCGCCGGGGCGCGTCGGGGCGGTAGGACAGGGTGTCGGCGTGGCGGCCCATCAGGTAGCCGATGATGCCGCCGTTGTGCAGCGCCAGCGCCACCACCGCCGGCAGCATGGACGGACCCATGACCTGCAGCAGCACGTAGGCCACCATGTATTCGGGCGTCGAGCGGATTACCACCAGCAGCGCCCGCCCCAGCGGTCGCCCGAGCCGCCCGGTGAAGCTGCGGCAGGTCAGCGGGAACAGCGCCAGCGCCAGGGCGGCGCTGCCCACCAGCGCCAGTTGCGACACGATCAGGGTATTCACGGCGCCGGGCGCCACTTGGTCCCGCAGGATCGGCCACAGCCACGCGCCCATGCCGTCCCAGCCCGCACCAGCCTCGCCTGCACCAGCCTCGCCTGCACCAGACTGGCGCAGCGGGCGCGGCACGATGTCATGGCCCAGGAAGCGGCCCAGGGCGCTCCAGATCCCGTCACCGGATACGGGGTGCGTCAGCAGCACGAGGGCCGCGGCGCTCCCGGCCAGCAGGAATGGCAGCGTCGCCGGGCGCGCCCACAGCCGGCGGGTGGCGATCAGCAGGTAGAACACGGCGACGAAGGCCGCGGCCTGGGCGTAGCGGCCCTGGCGGAAGTAGCCCTCCAACTCGAACCCCATGGTCGGCAGGCCGACGAAGCCGAGGACCAGGGTGCTCCGCATCCCGCATTCCAGGCGGTAGAGCAGGTAGTTGCCCATCGGGGCCGCAAGGTCGGGCAGGCGGGCATAGGCGAAGCGGGACAGGGCGCCGGTGCCGGGCGGCAGCACCTGCTCGGCCTGCAGGTCGGCCTCCTCGATCATCTCGGAGAACACCTTGGCAAAGATGCCGGCATACGGAATGGCGATGGCGAGCAGGCCGGTGGTGGCGGACGGGCCGGCGACCTGCATGAACAGCAGCGCCCAGAACAGCTCGTGCACGGAGCGCACGGCAGCGCAGCCGGCGCGGATGGCGCGGGACCGGGCAAAGCCGAAGGACAGCGCGAAGCCCGCGGCGGCCCCGGCCGATACGCCCAGCACCGCAAAGGCGACGGTCAGCACGACGCTGGCCCAGCCCACCGCCGCCAGGTCCGGGTGCAGCACGCCGCCCAGCAGGCGCAGCAACTCCGCGCCGGGATGCAGGGCGGTGACGCCGATGTCCGCGGCCAGCAGGCACCCGGCTGCGGCGGCCAGGAAGCCCCAGGTCGTGCCGGCATATCCGAGGTGCCATGCCGGCGGGCGCTGCCCCGGTACGGGCTGGGCTGCCGGCGCGGCCGCGCCAGGCCGAGCACCAGCCACACCGTCAGCCGCAACGCCGGATGGTGCATCAGCCATGGGGGTCTCAGCCACGGGGCGTCAGCCACGGGGGGTCAGCCACGGGCGTCAGCCACGGGCGTCAGCCATAGAACGGCGTGAGGTCGGCGGGGCGAAGGGTGTGGGCCGGCGCGTCCAGCACCAGGCGCCCGGCGTCCAGCACCAGGATGCGGCTGGCGAAGCCCAGGGCCAGGGGCACGTCGTGCAGCGCCAGGATGGGCGTCGGGTGGTGCGCCGCCAGGCATTGCAGGACCTGCAGGCCCTGCACGGGGTCCAGCGCCGACACCGGCTCGTCCCCGATCAGGACGGGGCGTCCGTTGTAGAGCGCGCGGGCGACGGAGGCGCGCTGCTGCTGGCCGCCGGACAGGGTGCCGGCAGGCGCGCGCAGCTTGTCGGCCAGGCCAACCTGGTCGAGCACCGCGCGGACCTCGGCCAGCTCGTGCCGCCGGGGCCAGGCCAGGACGCGCAGGTTGTGCAGGGCGGAGCGGCGGTCCAGCCGGCCCATGTAGACGTTGTGGAATACGCTGAGGGGGCGCACCAGCGCGGCGGCCTGCGGCACCAGGGCGGCCTGGTCCGCAAGCCGGCGGTAGATCAGGCCCAGCAGGGTGGATTTGCCCGAGCCGGAACGGCCCATGACCGCCACGCGCTCCCCCCGGTGCAGGTCGAGGTCGAGCGGATGCAGCGCCGGTTGCCCGGCGAAGCTGACGCCCTCCCCACGCAAGCTGAGCAGCAGCGGGGCGGGTGCCGTGTGTGGTGCCGTGTGTGTTGGCGCGGGTGCCGGCGCGTCCAAGCCTGGCTAGTCCAGCAACTCGGTCTGCTGCGCCACCTGCTCGACCGGCGCGTAATCGGCATTGGCGGCGGGGATGAAGCCGGTGCGGGCGAACTGGGACAGGATCGCCGGGTCATGGCAGGCGGTGAGCGCCGTGCGCAGCCGCTCCTTGAAGCCGGGGCCGAACCGGGTGTCCACGTCGCCGCGCACGGTCCAGTTGTAGTCGGGGAAGGTCGGGGTCTCCCAGATGACGGAGACCTGGGCGGAGTCAACGCGGCCGGCCTTTTGCTCCAGGTCATAGACGGTGAAGTCCATCGCCCCGGCCTCGTAGGCGCCGGACTGCACCAGTTGCAGCGTGCGCGTGTGGTCGCCGGAAAAGCCGACGCGGGAGAACACGGCGTCCGGCGCCTTCCCGAACGCCTTGCGGATGAAATACTCCGGCATCACCCGCCCGGACGTGGACGCCCGCGCGCCGAAGGTGAAGCTGCGCCCGGCAATGCCTTTGGGGAAATCGTCTGCCTTCGCCAGCCCCAGCTTGCTGTTGGCGATGAAGAAGCTGCGGAACCGGGTGTCCTCCACGCCCTGGGCGATGGCCTCCGACCCCGGCACGGCGCGGCGGGCCTGCACGCCGGTGAAGCCGCCGAACCAGGCGAGCTGCACCTGGTTGTTGGTGAAGGCCGTGACGGCCGCCGGGTAGCTTTTCACGGGCACGTAGGTGACGGGCACGCCCAACACGCCTTGCAGGTAGGCGGCGACGCGGCCGAACCGTTCGACCAGGCGGGACTCATCCTGGTCGGGGATGGCGGTGAAGGCCAGCGCCCCAGTCTGCGTACCAGTCTGCGCCCCGGCGCGGCGCGTCCGGGCAGCGGCGGGCAGGGCGGCCAACAGGCCAAGCATCATGCGGCGGTTCATGGTCGTCACGTTCCTTGTCCCGGGTGGTAGGCTCGTTGCCCGGATTAGGGCCGGACCGCAACCGCGATGTGCGCGACGGCGCCGAGCGCGACGGCATCCATCCCTTGTTCGGCCTCCAGCACCGTTTGGTAGTGCAGCAGCACGGCCTCCCGGTCCGGTCCCAGCGCGTCCAGCATCGCCGCCATTCCCGGCGCAAACCCGAGCGACGCCGCAAGGGCGGCAGCGGACGGGGCATGGAGCGCCGCCTCGACCCGTTCCACCCGGACGGACGTGAAACCGGCGTCCGCCAGCAGTGCGCGCAGCCGGCCGGGGTCGGTGAAGCGCAGTTGCGCCGGCAGGTCGCCCAGGGGCGGCGGGGCGCCACGGACGGCTGTCACCGCATCGCGCAGGCGGGTGGCGGCCTCGTAACGGTGCGGTTCGGTCCAGGTGACGACTGCGACGCGTCCGCCGGGGCGCAGCACGCGGTGCAGCTCCGCCATGCCGCGGCCGGGGTCGGGCAGGAGCACGACGCCGAAGCTGGACAGGGCGGCGCCGAAGCTGGCGCCAGGGAAGGGCAGCGCGGCGGCGTCGGCCAGCCGTGCCTCGACGCGTCCCCCATCAGGCTGCGACGCCGCGCGGGCCGCGATCCGGGCGACCATGGCGGGCGAGGCGTCCACCGCCGTAACCCGCGCGCCCAGGGCCGCCGCGGCCAGCGCCGCGCCGCCAGCGCCTGCCGCGAGGTCGAGCAGCTTCACGCCGCCTAGCGGGGCCAGCATGTCGAGCGCGCGGGCGTTGAAGGCGTTCGTCAGGGGTTCGAACACGCGCTGGTAGGCGTCCACGTGCTGGTTCCACCGCGTGGCGTCCTGGTCAGGCTGGGTCATTGGGCGTATGGCCTCGCGCCGTAGCGAGTTGGCGAGGGTGGCATGACTCTGGACGCGGCGATACCCGGCACGACGGCAGCGCCGGTGCAGTTCTCGCTCGGCCTTGGGCTGACCAACGAGTGCAACCTCGCCTGCTCCTTCTGCTACCGGGACCCGACGCGGACGGACCGGCTGACCTTGGACCAGGTGCGGGACGTGATGGGCCGGCTGCCCGTGCGGTCCGTGAACCTCGGCACCGGCGAGAACGGGATGCATCCGGAGTTCCGAACCATGCTGGCCTACCTGCGGACGCAGCCGGTCAAGCTGACCATTACCTCCAACGGGCACTCCATCGCGGTGCTGCCGGACGAGGACCTGGTGGCCTTCGCCGACGTGGAGTTCTCGCTGGATTATGCGACACGCGAGGAGCAGGACGCGCAGCGCGGCTCCGGCAACTGGGACCTGATCCAGCAGCAGGCGGCGCGCTGCCGGCGGTTGGGTGTCGGCGTCACGATCATCGCGGTGATGATGCGCGCCAACTACCTGCGCCTGGCCGACATCGCAGAGGTCGCCGCCGCCTTCGACGCGCCGCTGCGGCTGAACGTCTATCAGTCCGTGCAGAGCGACAGCTACGCGCTGACCTATGACGAGTACTGGGAGGGCTTCGCGGCGCTGTTCGCGCGCACGGACGTGGTGGCCATCGGGGAGCCGCTGGTGCGTGCGATGGCCGGGCTGCCGCCGCGGGCCGGCGGTTGCGGCGCTGCGACCGTGCGGGTCACGCCGCGCGCCACGGTCCAGCCCTGCGTCTATTGGCCCGGCGGCGGCGCGCCGCTGGACGTGTTGCTGGGCCTGGGCGAAGCCATCACGGCGACGGAGCCGTTCGTCGCCGCGCGGTCCCTGCCGGCGGCCTGCCAGGGCTGCGCCTACCAGGCGCCGTGCCGGGGCGGCTGCGCCGGGCGGCGGCGGCTGCTGGACATGCTGGACCAGCCCGACCCGTATTGCCCCGTGATCCGCGGCGACGACCGGCGGCTGGCCATCACGATGGCGCCGCAACGCGACTTGCCGAAGCTGGAGAGCGCCTGCACCACCATCGTCCAAGCCCGCCGCTGACGGGCCGTGTCCTAGATTGAAGGCCATCTTGCGGCCTGCCGCGGCCATCCACGCCCCAGTCGCCGTGTCGTGAAGCTGTATCTACGCTTGTTGCGAGACGATGAGTGCGAGCTTTGCCCGCATGACGAGCGGCTGCAGCTTATGGACGTCCTCGGAAACGCCCCCGGAACCAGCACAGTGGAGATCGCAGGCGCCCACCCGAAGGGCGGCTACATGGTGCAGTTCGATCTACCGCCGGAATACATTGAAGCGTTGGTGTCCTACTTGGGAGGAACCGCCTGGCGTCCTGTGCTGTAGCGCCCGCCTTCGACCATAGGCGGCCGTCAAGCTGAGACATCGCGCGCTGGGAGGCTGACGTACCGGGTGGTAGGCATGCCTTCGTTTTTCGGGGCGGTTCGGATTTGATCGGACGACGGGGCGGAGCCTCGCTGCTCAGGACGCCAGCCGCCACGCGCGCGCCGGCAGCGTCCGTAGCGCCGGCCATCCCGCCCGCGTCAGCAGCGCGTCCAGGCCCAGGCTGCGCCCGGCGTGGTCCAGCATGAAGAAGGCGTGGACCATGATGAGGAACAGGTAGTTCCACGGCCACTCGTCGCCTCTGTGGTAGAGGCCGACCCACAAGTTGAGCGTGAACAGGATGCCGCCCAACCCGGCCAGCCGCACGGCCACGCCGAGCATCAGCATGACCCCCATCCCGGTCTCCGCCATCCAGACCAGCGGGTCCAGGATGGCGATGTTGGGCAGCAGCACGTCGCGCACCAGCGCGGCATGGGCGGGGAGGAACGAGTTCTCGGCCAACTGTCCCGTCCAGTACTGGAAGCCCCCGGCGACGGGCAGAGGCAGCTTCCACAGCGACCCCTGCAGCCACATCGTGCCGATCAGGGTGCGGAACAGCCAGATTGTGGCGTGGCGCGCGGTGCGCTGCGCCGGGTCCTGCGACCAGTTGCGCACGGCGATGGCGATGCTGCCCAGCAGGAGCGCGGCATAGAGCAGCACGAGCAGGTACTTGGCCCAGCCGATGCTGTCATGGTCGGGCGTGTTGCCGATCAGGAATTGCAGGCTGTCGGAAAACGGGTCGGTTCGCATCGGGCCGGCCTCCTCGATATGGGTGGCCGTGCCACTCCGGAAGCGGACCCTATGACGGTTCGGCGGTGCCGCGCCAGGCGTGGCTCCGGCGCCGTCCAGGATGGGCGGGACGCGGGGTGCGCCGACGTTTGCGTTCCGGCCTCTTGTCCCAGCCTGATGTTCCGGCCTGACCGTGCCAGGGCCTCGTGTTTTCTGCCCCTCGTGTCTCCTGGCCCTTGTGTTTCATGGCCCTTGTGTTTCATGGCCCTTGTGTTTCATGGAAGGCGCGGGCCAAGTCCCCGGTGCGGCCCAGCCCTTGCTGCATGGAGACCACGGTCATGAGGCGCTTTGCCGTTATCCTTGCCTTGCTGATGTCGCCCGGCTTGGCGGCTCCTGGCCTGGCGTCTGCGGAGGAGCTGCTGACGGTCAAGAGCGCCGCGGCCGTCAAGGATACGCTGGACCGGCTGGAGGCGGCGGCGAAGGCGCAGGGCTTCAGCATCGTTGTCCGCGTGGACCACGCCGCGAACGCCGAGCGCGTGGGTCTGCCGCTGCGTCCCACGGCGCTGCTGGTGTTCGGCAAGGCGCAGGGCGGCACCCCGGTCATCCAGTGCGACCAGCGCATTGGGTTGGAGCTGCCGTTGCGCGCCGTCGCGTGGCAGGACGAGGGCGGACAGGTGTGGCTGGGCATGGCAGACCCGGCAGTGCTCAAGGCGCGGTACGGCCTGTCTGCCGCCTGCGACGCGCCGATCGCGGCCATGCAGGGTGCCGTGCGCGGCCTGCTGGATCAGGCCACCCAGCCTTAAGCGAGCAACCGATGGCGCCGGACGCACTGCCAGGAGCGACGGGGGCGGCGCCCGGGACGTTCTTGCCCAAGGACCACTCCGCGCCATCCGTGTTCCAGCCGGAGCACCTGTTGCGTGAGGCTCGGCGCCAGCGGGGCCTGCCGGACCTTGCCGTGCCCGGGGTTTGCGTGCTGGACCCTGACGGCGACCTGGTGCAGCACCTCCGCCGCACCGGCCAGGCGCGGCCCAGCCCGGGTTGGGCCTGCTACCACACGGCCCTGGACGAGTTCGGCCTGGCCGACGGCACCCCGGCAGGGATCGTCGGCTGCGCGGTGGGGGCGCCGTTTGCGGTCTTGGTGGCGGAGCAGATGTTCGCCTCGGGGTGCCGGTTCCTGGTCAGCATCACCTCGGCCGGGCAGGTGGCCGACCTGGGGGAGCCGCCCTATGCCGTGCTGATTGACCGCGCCCTGCGGGACGAAGGCACCAGCGCGCACTACCTGGCCGCGGGCGCCGGGCCGTTCGTGGCGGCGCCGGATCTGGGGTTGATCGGACGGATCGAGGCGGCTTTGCAGCTCTCGTTCCCGCCGGGTGGCGCGGTTGCGCTGCACCGCGGCGCCACCTGGACCACCGACGCCCCTTACCGTGAGACCGGAGCCGCCATCGCCGCGGCCCGCGCCCAGGGCGTGCTTGCGGTCGAGATGGAGGCGGCGGCGCTGTATGCGTTCTCCGGCGCGCGGAAGGCTGCCGTCGCCTGCTTCGCCCATGTGACGAACACGATGGGGCAGCGGTCCGGCGACTTCGAGAAAGGCGAGGCCGAGGGGTCGCTGACGGCGCTGCGGATCATCGAGGCTGCTGCGACCGGGTTCCGGGGGGCATAGCACCGCGACCCAAGGCGGTGGGCGCTATGATACCAACCGGCGTTGACCCTGACCTGTTATTGCGAGCCGCATGTGCGGCGTGGCAATCCAGGGGCCGCCAGCACAGTTCTCCCTGGGGTCCGGTGTGCCAAGCCGCAACGGTTG
>Ga0123336_10003086_pt1 | contig 14163 bp, 10 predicted proteins | sample SSSSmetaG_FD_96466 | JGI IMG/M metagenome (GOLD analysis project Ga0123336, IMG submission 96466) | Glacier valley bacterial and archeal communities from Borup Fiord, Nunavut, Canada, to study Microbial Dark Matter (Phase II) - ​SSSS metaG | ecosystem: Environmental > Aquatic > Freshwater > Ice... | reverse complement strand
TTGCGTACACGACAGTGATTGCCCGCCCGGGACGCGTTTCACCGCTCCCAACTCAGCTTTCAACATGCGCGTCTGCGCCTACAAGCTCGCCGACGGCTGCGCGGCCGTTGGTCACTGCGCAGATCTGCCAGCGAAGGTCTGCGCAAGCTATGTCCCGCTCTGTGGCTGCGACGGGCAGGAAGTCCGCAGCGGAGATTGCATGTACGCCGATGGATACGTGGGCGGACCGACGACCGGCGCGGCAGCGTCTATGTGTCGCGACGGCGGCACGCATTGAGTCTCCTGCCAGAAGACGTCGTGCTACCTCGCTGCGTCGTCCTCTGTGGGCGCGACGATTTCGACCGTCTCGCCCTCCCGGCACAGCCCCTCGAGCAACGTTTCGTCTTCGCGTTCGGGCACTGGATATGGAGCGCAATCAGGCCTTGTCCGTCGGAGAAATCGACGAATTCGATGGCGACGATGGGAACCGGCATGGAGGCGCCGCCGTCCAGCCAGATGTTCGCGACCATTCCGGCCTCCACCGTGCCGGCAACGATCTCCCCGAGGAGATAGAACCCCGGTCGCGAGCGAATTCGCAGTTTGGATTGAATGAGGAACGTGGCCATCGCCGAGAGACTACGACGAATCCGCACCCGTGGAGCCTTGTCGCGCGGACTGCACTGACGCGTACCGCCGGGTCACGTATGATCACCGGCCATGCGACGACTGCCTTGCTTGCTGCTCATGCTGTTGGTGACCACACCGGCTGTTGCCGAGCGCCTCGACCTCGGCGGCGGCGATCCCGTCGAGCTGGTGCGGGTGCCGATGGGGCCGTTCCGTCAGGGGTCACCCTCGTCGGAGCGCGGGCGCGTTGCTGACGAGCTGTTGCACACCGTGACCATCGCGCACGATTTCTTCATCAGTGAGGTGCCGATCACCCGTGGGCAGTTTGCGCGCTTCGTCGCTGCTTCCAACTATCGGACCGAGGCGGAGCGCGGCACCTCTGGCGGCTATGGCCTTTCGCAGCATGGCTTCGTGCAGCGCAAAGACTTCAACTGGCACAACCCCGGGTTTGCGCAGACCGATCAGCATCCGGTGGTGCTGGTCACCTATGCCGACGCTGCGGAATTCGCGCATTGGGCCTCGGGCGTGACGGGCAAGAAGGTCCGTTTGCCGACGGAGGCCGAGTGGGAAATGGCCTGTCGCGCGGGGACCGACACGCCGTATTACGGCGCCGTCGACGACATGACCGCGCGGACACTTGGCTGGTTCAAAGAGGGCGCAGGCGACGGCACGCGTCCAGTCCGGTCGAAGCGCGCCAATGGGCTTGGCCTGTACGATCTGATTGGTCACGTCCAAACCTGGACCTCGGATGTCTATGCGCCGTATGCCGGTGTCGAAGAGGTCGATCCAGTCGCGACCACGCCACCGACGGGAGAGCCGCTGCGTCGGGTTTTGCGCGGCGGATCGTTCTTGACCAAGACCAGCGCCGGTCGCTGTGCGGCGCGGGCGCGGGCCACGCCTGGATCGCGGAACGCCGACATCGGTCTTCGCGTCGTTGTCGACGTGCCAGCCCTGGCGCCGACACCACCACCGCCACCACCGACTGCGCCCACCCTGCCGACGGCGACGCACAAAGTGAAATCGGATGTGCCGCTCGTCTTGATCGCGACCGGGTTCGTGGGCGGGGTGTTCTTGCTCTGGCTCTTGGTTGGGGCAAGGAAGTCGTATCGCGCGGCCAAGGCGTCCCAGATCGACCTGCGACAGGTGCGTCTCCAAGGCGCCGCCGACGGCTTTCGCATCTTCGCGCCGCCCGAGGCTGCCGGGCAGCTCTTGCGCTATCGGTATACCCGCGACGGCAAAGAGGGCACGGTGAAGCTCGAGCCGTCACCGGCCGGACAGTTTGTCTACACGGGCGGACCCCCGAGTGGCCTTGCGGCGCTGGGGCTCGTTGCGGCGGCCGTGGTGGCGTCGTCAGCCTCAGCGTCAGCGTCGTCGTCAGTCGATTCATCGGTGCCCGATCCGCCGACGTTCACCGGGGGCTCTAGCGGCTACCCGCCCGCGTACTGACGTGCGGCTGTTGGTATTTGGCGACGGGGAGCTGGCGTCGCGCACGCTGAGGCGGGTGCCGACCGCCATGCACGTGCGGACCGTGGAGGAGCTGGCGACCGAGCTCGACCGGGTGGTGACGTCGGCCTGGGTCTTGTGGGCCGGCGCGTTACCGTCGGAGCAAGAGCTACCGTCGCTGCCGCCGGCGCCGCGCGCGCTCGTCGCGCTGGGTGCGGTGGACCTGCCAGCGGGCGAAGGCTGGGCGCGGGCGACTGCCTGGCACCAGCTGCTGCAAGCCACCGGCGGGGATCTCGAGACCCATGCCTTGCGAGACGAGCTGCCACTGGCCAGCGTCGCCGTCGACGCCAAGATGGCGGACGCCTGGTCCGTCGCGCTCAGCGAAACGCCCGACGCGATCCAGTCGCTGGCCAAGGCGGCGCGAAAATTGGCAGCGCGGGTCGTGCGGCTCCCGGGCCTCGACGTCATCCTGGATGAGCGGATCCGGGTGCTGTCGATCATCACCAGCCTGCAACAGGGCGGCGCCGAGAGACTGGTCGTCGAGCTGGCTGCCGAGTTACCGTCCCACGGAGTCGCCACGCGTATCTGCACGGTGGGACGCGCAGTGCGCGAGGTGCTCCCCTGTAACGCCGTCGACCTATCGCATCACGGACGGTCCTCTCCCGCCCAGATAGATGCCGTGCACGCCGAGGCCGCGCGCTGGGGGGCCGACCTTTTGCATGCCCATCTTCTCGGCACCGACGAGCTGCGAGCGCTCGGTCGAACGCTGCCGATGGTGACCACCATACACAACGCGCGCGCCGGTTGGCCAAGCGGGACCGATGCGCTCGACGCAGACGCGACGGCGCTGATCATCGCGTGCGCGCTCGACGTCGAGGATCAGCTTCACACGGCAGGCGTCAAGGTCCCGGTGCGGACAGTCTGGAACGGCATCGACGGCGGTCGGCTCGGCTACCGACCCGACGACCGCGCAGCGTTGCGCGCACGTTTCGAGCTCACGGCCGAAGCCCTGGTCCTTTTGTGCATCGCCAATCCGCGCCCGCAAAAACGGCTGGAGCTCTTGCCGCCTGTCGTCGCTGAGCTGGTGCGTCGGGGCATCGACGCACATCTGTGGCTGCTCGGTGACGAGACCGCGTCGAGCCCAGCCGCGCAGGTCAGCGAGGCCGCCCTTTCACGCGCGCTCGAGGCCGATCCAGCGCTCCCGGCGCGTGTGCGCCGTCTCGGGCCGCATGCCGATGTAGGGAAATTTCTGGCGGCGGCCGATGTGGCCGTCTCCACCAGCCTGTTCGAAGGCCTCAGCCTGGCGCAGCTCGAGGCGCGCGCAGTGGGGCTACCGCAAGTCGCCTGCGACGTCGGAGGCACGCGCGAAATCGCCGACGGCGACGACGGTATGCGGCTGGTTTCGGTCGACGCCGGACCCGTCGAGATGGCCGATGCCATCCTGGCGCTCAGGGCCACTCCGCGCAGCCGGTCCATGACGCTCCGCCGCTTCGGCATTGCCGGCGCAGCCGCTCGTCACGCCACGCTGTATCGGTCGTTGTTGTCCGCGCCAGCAGCGCCCACGTCGATCGACGTCGTGCTGGTGGCCAACAATTTCTCCGTCGGTGGCGCCCAGTCGAGCGCACGTCGACTCCTGACTGACCTCGCCGGCCGTGGCCTCGTTGTCGAGGCCGTGGTGCTGCAAGAAGATCCGTCGCGACCGACACCAGGACGACAGGCGCTCGACGCTGCGGGCATTCCCGTGCAGGCCCTGCCGCCATCCTGGACGCCGCCACAGGCGGTCGACGAGCTGGTGCGTGCGCTGGGACGCAAGCGGCCGCGCGTCTTGTTTTTCTGGAACGTCATCAGCGAGCACAAAGTGCGTCTGGCCGACGCGCTGCTCGACCAGATCCCGATCATCGACGTCAGCCCCGGTGAGATGTATTTCAGCTCGCTCGACACCTTCATCGCCGGCTGGAAGACCAGGCCCGATGTGCCGCTGCGCGACGAGCGCGACTATGGGAGGCGGCTGCACGCCGTGGTGGTCAAGTTCGAAGGCGAGCGTGCGCGTGCGGCGTCGATCGGTGCGCCGGTTCATGTCATCCCCAACGGCGTGCCAATGCCGGCCGAGGCGGCGCGTGGGTCGCAGGGCAAGCTGGTGTTCGGCACCGCCGCGCGCCTCGCGCCACACAAGCGACTCGATCTTCTGATCGATGCATTTCATCTGGCCGCGCCCCGGTTGCCGCCCTTCGAGGTGCGCATCGCCGGTGGCCCTGAGCCCGGCAGCGAAGCGCATGCCGCTGAGCTCCGCACCCAGGCCGCTGACCTCCCATTCACCTGGCTCGGCTCCATCGACGACGACCGAATGGGCGCCTTTCTCGACGGGCTCGACGTCTTCGTCATGGTCTCCGAGCCCGCCGGATGTCCCAATGCGTCGCTGGAAGCCATGGCCGCCGGCCTGCCCTTGGTGGTCACCGATCACGGCGGCGCCGCCGACCAGATCACCGACGACGTCGGGCTCGTCACGCCGCGCCATGATGTGGCCGCCCTCGCCGAAGCCATCGTCTCCCTGGCCCACGACCCCAACCGTCGTCGACACTTGGGTGAGGCCGCCCGTCTCCGCGCCGCGACGCACTATTCCATCAACCGCATGGTCGACGCCTACCTGGCGCTCATCCCCGCCGCTGGTCATCGCGCGGGAACGGTGGGAGCATGAGATCCTATGACCACTTATTCTTCATCCTTATTGTTCTCTTTATTGGTGCTCACCGGCTGTCCTGATCCGCTCAAGGTTCCGACCGACGATGGCGGTGTCGACACGGCCAACTGTCAGGACCGGATCTTCCTGGAGCTCGACTGGGCCAGTCTCCCTCCGTCGGCGCTCACCGTCACGTCGTTCGGCTCGCACACCCCCAGCAGCGCCGCCACCTACCCGCGTGCCACGGATCCGACGCGCATCGAGGTACCCATCACCGACGGCAGCGGCCGAACCGACGTCCTCACGGTGCAGGTGGTAGAAGCCACCTCCGGCGGTCCGTCGAGCCATACTCTGACCTTTCCCGTCGGTGATGACTGCAGCGTCCACACCATCCATGGCTCGGATCTGCCGGCCAAGACGGTGCTGACGCCCAAGACCGCGGCCAAGGCCAAGGTCGATCTGGTCTTCATGGTCGACGATTCGCTCTCGATGAAGCCAAAACAAGACGAGCTGCGCGCGCGGTTCCCCGAGCTCGTCCAGGTGCTCGATAGTCTGAGCCAGCAGGGCAGCTCGGCCGACTACCATATCGGCGTCATCACCTCCGACCTCGGCAGCGGCCCCACGGTGGTGAGCATCAGCTGCCAGCCCGGCGGTAAGGGCGGTCGCTTTCAGGCCATCGGTGCTGGGGCTCCGGTCGGCTGTATGGCGCCCGTCGGCGCCGCCTTCATCCAGTACAATCAGCTCGTCAAGGACACCAAGGGCCTGCCGACATCGAACTTGCCGGGCGACAAGACCACCAGCGACCTGAGCACCACGTTTGGCTGCATGTCGCAGGTCGGCTCTGGCGGCTGCGGCTTCGAACATCAGCTCGAATCGACCTACACCGCCATCCACGATGCAGAGCTGTTGACCGAGAACCAAGGCTTCTTCCGGGATGATGCGCTGCTGGTCGTCATCTTCGTCACCGACGAGGATGACTGTTCGGCAGACCCCAACAGCGACCTGTTTTCGGCACCGGACTCGTCCGTGACCTACGGCAATCAGAACTCGTATCGCTGCACGCGCTTTGGCGTGATGTACAACGACGGCGGCACGCTCAAGCTCATGCCGGCTGGCGACTCTGGCGGCCCGGTGAACCAGCCGCAGCCAGCGACGACCTCCCTTGGTGCGAAGCTTTTCGAGGTCGACCGCTACATCCAGTTTTTCACCCGAAACAAGGCGCAGGGCGGCGCCAAGATCGACCCGACCGACGTCATGCTGGTGGCCCTCGATGCGCCGACCACGTCGGTGGAGACCATCCTGGCCACCAAGGGCTCGACGCCGTACACGATCTGTACGCCGGCCTCGGCCACCTGCCTACCGAGCCTGCAACACTCCTGCATCCATCCCACCATCTCCACCTGGTCGGGCGACCCCGCCGTGCGTCTGAATGCGGTCGTCTCGTCGGTGAGCGACCATTTGATCAGCTCCATTTGCGACAGCAGCTATCAGACCGCGCTGCACAACGCCGCAGTGCACATTGCCACACGCATCACGCCGGGCTGTGTGTCGGTGGGCTTGGCAACGCCGTCGGGTTGCGACGTGGCCGACGTCACCGCCGATAGCAGCGGCGCCATCACCTCGTTCGTCACCATCCCTGCCTGCGCCTCGGCGACGAGCCAGGACTGCTGGGAGCTGGTCGCCGCCGACGCCTGTGCCGACGTATGCGGCCAGCGCCAGCGTTTATCGGTGCGACGCACGGGCAGCGCACCGTCGGGCACGTTCGTCCGCGCGCTGTGCGATCCCAAGCCCGCCTGCCCCTAGGCGCCGTTCATCCAGCCGCGCTTAATCGATTCAGTCGCAGGCGGGGCAACCGTCGACGAGGATGCTGCCGTCGGGCCGCGTGGTGCAGACATAGCTCGGCGCGTTGGGCGCCACACAGTCGCAGGTGGGTCGGGGCCCGCAAGCTGGCGGCGCGTCTTTGCAGCTCAGTCCGTCGCTGTCGCCGCCGCCAAAGGAATAGCAATACTGTCCAGCGCCGCACAGCTGCGAGCCGCACGGAAAAGTGAAGGCCGGCGTGACACAGGGCCCCTTCGACGCCAGGCTGACCCCCGCCTTGGCCAGCTCGCAGGGGTTGTCGTAGGTGTGCAGGTCGCAACCACAGACGGGCTCGGCGACCGTGTAGTGGGGACACTCGGTGGGACGCGCCCGGCAGGTGCCGCCCTGATCGAAGTTCTGGCAGCCCTCCGCGCAGAAAAACCCGGCGGCGCAGGCCTGTCCCGATTTGCTGCCACAAAAGGCCGCGCCGGCATCGGGAAGCTCGACGCGACCCGTGGGTATGTTTTCGTCGCTGAGCCGAGTGCGACAGCCGCAGAGTGAGACCAGTAGACCGAGGAAGACCCAGATGCGCATACCGCCTGCCACAGCAAACCGCATGCCAGTAAAACCGCGCGAGCGGCCTCGGCATTCCGCGCGGTGAGCGCTGAAAATCTGATGGCGACGTGGATTTCCAGCGCGTCCACGCCGCTGCGCTGACTGCTTAGAAACGGCTAAGATGCGGCATGGCCCACTTTGATCTGGTGGTGATCGGCACCGGTCCGGCGGGTGAAAAGGGCGCGGCGCAGGCGGCCTACTTCGGCAAGCGCGTCGCTGTCGTCGAGCGGCGCGCGGTCTTGGGTGGGGCGCGCATCCACGCTTGCGCGCTGCCGTCGAAGAACCTTCGCGAAACCGCCCTGTCCTTGTCCGGGTTCCGCCAGCGCCAAGCGCCCGGCGTGCGTGTCGCCGTCGAGCCGGGCGTCAGCCTGAGTGATCTGTTGTGCAAACAAGAGCCGATCCTGTCGGCCGAGATCGCCCGCGTGCGCCGCAATCTGGAGGCCCACGAGGTCACCATCCTGAGCGGCCAGGCCCGTTTTGCCGACGCACGCACGCTCTTGATCGATCACGACGGCCACACCCGCAGCGTCACCGCCGACGTGTTTCTCGTCGCCACTGGCTCCATGCCCTTTCGGCCGCCCGACATTCCCTTTGCGCATCCCGCCGTCCACGACAGCGACGGCATCTTACGAGTCGACCGCATCCCAGCGTCGCTGGCTGTCCTCGGCGGCGGCGTGGTCGGCTGTGAGCTGGCGTCGATGTTTGCGCCGCTCGGCGTCCGCATCACCTTGGTCGATCAGGGCCCGCGCTTGTTGCCGTTTGCCGACGAGGAATTGTCCGGGATTCTGGCCGCGGCCTTCCGGCATGCCGGCATTGACGTGCGACCCAGCACCCGCGCCGTCGAGGTCGTGCCCGGCGCGGACAGCGTGGTCACCACTCTCGCCGACGGCAGCCGCCTCACCACCGAGCGCGTGCTCTTCTGCGGCGGCCGTGTCGGCGACACCACCGGCCTTCACCTCGACCTGGCCGGCGTCCACGTCGACGAGCGCGGCCGTATCCCCGTCGACGCCACCTACCGCACCAGCGTGCCGCACATCTATGCCGCCGGCGACGTGGTCGGTTTCCCAGCGCTGGCGTCGACCTCGATGGAGCAGGCGCGCATCGCCATGTGCCACGCCTTCGATCTGCAGTACAAGACGCGCTTGTCGCCCATCCTGCCGCTCGGCATCTACACCATCCCCGAGCTGTCGATGGTCGGCGAGACCGAGCTCAGCGCGCGACAAAAGGGTCTCGACTTCGAGATCGGCCGCGCCTTCTATCGCGACAACCCACGGGGCCAGATCGCCGGTGATGCCGACGGCATGCTCAAGCTGGTGTTCGCCCGCGCCGATCGCCGACTTCTCGGTGCCCACATCGTCGGTGAGCGCGCCACCGAGCTCATCCACATCGCCTCGACCTGTCTCGGTCTGGGCGGCAGCATCGACACCTTCATCGACGCTGTCTACAACTACCCCACCCTCTCCGAGCTCTACAAATACGCCGCCTACGACGGCCTCGGTCGCCTCCGCAACAGCTAACCCCGGTGGCTGTGGAACCGGGCAATGGCTTCGTGCCCAGGGAAGACAGCCTGAGCAGACGCCTCACCCTCATTGGACGTCGCTGACCCGCGAGCTAGACCGCCTGCGCAAAAGTCGCTGACCGTACGGCGTGCTACCCTGAGAACGTGTTCATTCGGGATCTTGTCGAGGCCCTCGACAGCCGCAGCGTCAAGTATGCGATCGTAGGCGGGGTCGCGGTCAACCTTCACGGCGTACCAAGAATGACCTACGACATCGATATCGTCGTTGCCACCGACGGCGCCACGCTGCGCGCAGCCGGCGAGGCTCTGTCGTCGCTGGGGCTGGTGTGTCGCCTCCCGTTGAAGATCGCCGACCTCGCCGATCCTGCCGAACGTCAACGCCTAGAAGACGAACGAAATCTCACCGCGCTGACTTTTACGGACCTGGCCAATCCGTTGCGGGAGGTCGATGTCCTCGTTGGTCCATCGGTGGATCCAGATGGCGTGGCAAACCGCGCGGTCTTGCGAAATGCGGGCGCATTTGAAGTGCGCGTCGCGTCGCTGCATGATCTCATCGCCATGAAAAAGAAGGCTGGGCGACCACAGGATCTTGCAGATATCGCGCATCTAGAAAACGTGGCCAGCGACGTGAACAAGTGACCGCGCGGCCCGAGGGATTTACGTACGAGGTATCTGCGGAGATGTTGGCGCGATTTGCCAAGAGCACGATTCTGCAGCGGCTGCAGTGGCTCGACGAGATGCAGCGATTTTCTTGGGCCGCGGCGACGGATGCAGTGCGCGCGGAATGGAAACGACTGCGGGCAGCGCGACCTCTTCGCTAGTTGGCGATGAGCGTGTCGAGACGGGACGTCTGCATGGCGGGTTGCGGAAGAAGCGCAGGCTGCGGAGAAAGGGCCACACGTTGCCGAGGTCGAAGTGGACAACCGACGTGGACACCAGGCGGCCGCTGTCTGTACGCCGAGAAACGCGTCGCTGAGCTGCGTTTGGTGGTCAGTGCGTTCGGGCCCAGTCGAGGACTTCTTGGACCAGATCGAGGGCCGAGTCGACCTGCGCCGAGCGGATGACGAAGGCCGGCACCATGCCGCCCGGCTCGGCCCACGCCACATAGACGACATCGCAGCCACCGTCGGCGGTGGGGGTCACGGTCCAGATGCCACGGGCATGTGGGATGCGCACGAAACCGGGCTGCGGCGGCCGCTCGGGAATGGCCTCGGTCTCGAGATGAAACACGCCGTGCTCGTCGAATGAGCGACGGAGCCGCAGGGTGTAGTCGCGGTTGCGCACCACGGGGACGCGGACTTGGACGTATTGCACCCGCTCGGATTGCGTTTCGGACACGATCTCCCAGTGCAGGCGGATCTTCTTGGTCAGCTTGCCGTCGAACCTATCGGCCCAGGTGGCGGCGGCCACGGCGGCGGCGGACAGATCGGTATGCGTGCTGACCCGTACCTCGGCCAGCTCCGAGCCGGCCACCGCACGGCGCTCGAGCTCCATGCCATGGCGGTTGGCGAGATGGGCCCACGGCTCCGTGGCCCCGACGGAGGGCACCGCGACGATGGCCAACCACACCAGACTCGATATCAACTTGGGCTCGCTGACCATACCAGATCGATGTCTAGGCACATCCACAGTGATAGCACCTCGATATGACATCCGGACCCCGCTTCGGGTGGCCTGGCACATGGCTCAGTAGACATAGGGAATTATCCGGTACGGCACGCGTTTACAATATTCGTCCCAATCGGCGCCGTATTTCTCTCGGCACAGCGCGTGGTCCCGTCGCTCACGATTGACGAGCAGCGGCGCAAAATAGATGAAGTAGAAAAACGGCACCACATGCGTGAAGCCACACGCCAGGCACCACGACAGCGCCATGGTCAGATCGCCGAGATAGTTGGCGTGGCGCGACAGACCCCACCACCCCGACAGCAAGAGCTCGGTGCCACGCTTGGTCTTGAGCGTCTGGGGCGGCTTGCCCCACACCGGCTTGGTCGGATCACGCCGAAATCGCTGCTTTTGCAGATTGGAATCGCGGAATACAACATATCCCGCAAAGTTCATGACCAGGATGCCGGCGATGGCCCATATCGGCAGCCCACGCGGATTTTCGACGAGAAACTGCTGTTGCAGGCTGAAATTGAACGGGATCCACACCACGCAGCCATAGGCCAGCATAAAGCCGAAATTCTCGTACACGATATCGAGCATCGACAATAGATTGGATTCGAAGACGAAGAAGTCGACGATGTACCAGAGCTGGCAAAGGCTGACCACGATCATCGGCGCCGACAGCGTGCCGTGACGCTCGAAGTCGGCCCACGGCAGCACCACGGCGAGCGCGCCCCACGACGCCATGCCCATCCGCGACTCGAAGAAGAACTTGAAGTCGAAAAGGCCGATGCGCGGGTTCAAAACCGTGCCCATGAAGAAGTCGTACGGCAGATTTCCCGTCGAGCGCTCGCGCGCGCCGCGCTGTCGGCCCCAGGCATAGAACCACACCGACAAGCCGGCGATCATCAGCGTGGAGATGGTGATCATCGGTCCCAGCTCGGCGAGGATCAGGCGGGCGCTGACGGTCTTGGTGACGAGCAACGCCACCAACGCACCGAGGGACACCAGCAACGCGACGAGGCCATTGAGCTTGTAGGGCAAGCGTTTGCCGTCCCGGAGCTGGGCGCCCTCGACGATCTTGCCCGGAGCGAAGACGGCCAACACGATGTGTAATGAAAGCCAGCTGCCGTAGAACAACACGCCGCGCCAGGTCGGCATGGGGAACAGCGCCCAGACCTCGTCGACGGTGCGCGGCAAAAACAGCGCGCCGCCGTGCTGGCTGCAAGCGGCCCAAAGATAGAACGTCACGCATGGAAGCAAAAAGGTGAGCACCAGCGCGCCTGCGGGGCCGCCGAAGTGGTCGGCCGCGACCTGTGAACCATCTTTGGCTATGGTCTCGTCGCTGGCGTCGGCGCTGAGCGGATCTACTGTGGTAGCGGTTGCCATGGTGGCCGGCATCATACAGCAGGCGCTCGTGTACAAGAGTTGACAACGTCCGACGTACCGGCCACGTTTTGCCATCCATGCTCGACGGGAGGACCGAATGAAGAACTTAGCTCTTATGTTGGTGTTGGTCGGAGTCGGCTGCGGTGGCGGCCCATCGTCCATCGACGTGTGCAAGCGCGGCTGCACCAAGTCGATCAGCTGCACTGGCGGCAGCACCCAGGACATCGACACCTGCCAAACCGCGCGCACCACCAAGCCCGTCGATGTCAGCGCCTGCACCAATGGCAACGAGATCGTGAGCTGCATCGATCAGTGCATCACCCAGAAGGATTGTAACGACTACCCCAAGTGCAACACCGGCTGCCCACGCTGCATCACCAACGGCGGTGACCTCAGCGCGCAGCCCACCAGCGACATCGGCACCCAGCCAGTGGTAGACATGGCCGGCGCCTCGGCCTGCCACACGCTGTGCCAGAAGCTGGTCATGTGCCACCAGGCCCAGTCGGTGGCCCAGTGCGAAAACGGCAATACTTGCAGCCAGTTGAACGGCGCCAACCAGTGCACCGAGGACTGCACCGTCGCCAACTGTCTGCAGCCGGCCAACTCCTGCAACCAGCTCTTCCAGTGCGCCGCCACCTGCTCGCAGGGCTGCCCGTAACCTCAAAATGAATTAACGCTCAGTTCGGCCTTGCCGATACTGTTTGGTGAATTCATATTCATCAAACAGACGATGACTACAAAACAGACCACCAAACCACCCAAGGCTCCGCCGCGGCCGCCCACGCTGCGCGATGAGACCAAGGCCATGTTTCGCTCGGCGATCCTGGAGACCGCCGAGCGCGTCTTCGATGAGGTCGGTTACCACTCGGCCCGGATCCAGGACATCGCCGAGCGGGCCCGGATTGGCGTCGGCACCGTCTACAATCATTTCGCGCAGAAGGAAGACATGTTGCGCGCGCTCGTCGACGAACGGGCGGCGGAGATCGAGCACGCGATCCGGACGCGGCCCGACGACCCCCGTGCATGGGAGCCAAAGGTCCGGCTCCGTTACCATCGGCTGGCCGCGTTCATCGGCAGCCACCGGCATTTTTTCCGCATCATGTGTGACCTCGGCCTCTTCGGCGCCTGCTCGAGCGAGAGCATGCAGCTGCTTGGGCCGCGCTTCGTCGAGCGGCACGCACGCAAGATGCGGGAGGCCGTGGCGCTCATGCAAGAAGGGGTCGACGCCGGCATGGTGGTCGGGGAAGTCGCCTGGCTGACCCGCTTTTTGGGCGGCGCCATGCGCAACGTTCTCGACGACGCGGTGCGGACCGGCGCCGAGGATCTCGAGCAGCAGACCGATCTCGTCCTCGACCTGTTTTTACGCGCCGCTGCGCCCCAACCCAAGTCCAAAGGAGCGCGCTGATGTCGACGGTTGCCGCCAACAAGCTGGCCCCGGTGGAAGCCCCGGCTGCCGAATCTCCCGTCGCTGAGCCGCCCAAGACATCGCGTCGACCGATCTTGATTGGCATCGGTGCCGCCGCGGTGCTCGGCGTCATCGGCTATGTGGTCCTCCATCGCGGCATCGAAGAGACCGACGACGCTCAGATCGACGGCGACGTCGTCACCATTCCGGCGCGCACCGGCGGCCTCGTGACCGCGGTGCACTTCAAGGACAACGAGCTGGTCACGGCCGGCAAGCTCCTCGTCGAGATCGACCCCAAGCCGTCGCAGGCGCGGCTGTCCGAGGCCGAGGCCGAGCTGCTGTCGGCCATTGCCTCGTCGGACGCGGCTGCTGTGCAGGCCCACCTCAGCGAGACCAACGCCGTCGGTCAGCAGGCCGTGGCGCGGGCGTCGCTCAAGGGCGCGCAGGTGGGCATCTCCACCACCACCCAGCAGATCCTCGAGGCCGATGCGTCGGTGCGTGCGGCCAAAGCGGCCTTGCAGAAAGCCGACATCGACCTCAAGCGCGCCAAAGGGCTCGTCGCCCTGTCCGCCATGCCTCAGGCGCAGCTCGAGACCGCCCAGGCCAGCTATGACGCGGCCGAGGCGCAATGGAGCCAGTCCAACGCCCGTGCAGCAGGCCTGCGCGCGTCGAACGAACAGGTCGCGGCCCGGGTCTCCGAGGCCTCGGCGCGGCTCACGCAGGCCAACACCGTCGACCAGCAGATCGCCGATGCCCGCGCCAAGGCCCGCGTCGCCGAGGCCCGCGTCGCCACCGCCACCGCTGCACGTGACCTCGCCAAGCTCGACTTCGACTACACCCAGATCCGGGCGCCGCACGACGGCGTGGTCTCGCGGCGCGCGGTCAATATCGGCCAGCTCATCGCCGCCGGCAGCGGCGTGGCGGCGCTCGTTCCCGTCGGCAATCTGTGGGTGACCGGCAACTTCAAAGAGACCCAGCTGGCCAAGATGCATGCCGGCCAGCCGGCCAAGATCAAGGTCGACGCGTTTGGTCTCGAGCTCGAGGGCCAGGTCGAAAGCTTCTCGGCAGCGACGGGCGCGCGCTTCAGCCTCTTGCCGCCGGACAACG
>Ga0123336_10003082_pt1 | contig 14177 bp, 14 predicted proteins | sample SSSSmetaG_FD_96466 | JGI IMG/M metagenome (GOLD analysis project Ga0123336, IMG submission 96466) | Glacier valley bacterial and archeal communities from Borup Fiord, Nunavut, Canada, to study Microbial Dark Matter (Phase II) - ​SSSS metaG | ecosystem: Environmental > Aquatic > Freshwater > Ice... | reverse complement strand
TTCTACATTGTGACCCGTATTCTTGAGTGCAAGAAGTCTATTATAAGTTTGCAAATATGGATCAAAACTATTCATCTCCGCACGTTGCGCGCCCGGCTCATCACGGAGATAACTTTTTGGCATGCGCACATCATTAGGACAAAAAATACATTTTCCAGGACATGGAAATGGCTTTGTCAGTACGGTAATAACAGCAACACCGGAGGAAGTGCGGATTGGTTTGAGTTGAATTCTTTCCTCGATTATTGAATTTTGTGTGAATAGTTTATCTTGAATAAGTGAATTATAGATTGCAATAATCTGATCGTTGGAAAAAAGTTTATTCCCATCTTTCGGGAATTTTTTTAAAATATTGCGTAGCGAATTTGGCTTCCAGATTGTTTCGGCCTGAATCGCATGTAAAATATCTAGCATCTGAGAAATATATGGTTTGTGATCGAAAGAATATCGGCTCAAGGACTTTAAAATTTGTTAAGTCTTATTTTACCAGTTTTTGTGATTTAGAGTAAATTTCGTGTAGAATCAAAAAAATGAATTTTATGACGAAGAAAGTAAATACCTCTAAAGTAATTCAACATCAGGATTTTTTTGTAATTCTGGAAACTCATCATTACTATATTTACTTTTTAAACCTTCCAATGCAATAGCAAGAACATTCTCATATTTCTGATCGGTGTCAGCTCTTCGTCCACCATTTTTCCTATCAAAAAGCGTATTAATAAAACCATCTAATCTACCAGTAAGATTGCTTGGCCGGGGGAATCTGTCAACATAATGTTTAACAACGTCCATGTTTCTAAATACTCGTTCCATATCCTCATTCGTGGAAAATGCGGGTAAAGCCATAAGTCCTTTTCTTACTACATCACGTTGAATATGTGAAAGATTTACCCAGTCAAATTCTGTTGCAGGTGGTAAACATTCTATAAAATCTCCTTCTGCGACTTCATTATTCTCCATATATGTAACGCTTAAAATAGTTGCAAGTATGTTATCACAACATACTTAATAGTGAAATATATTTTTAAAGAAAAATAAGAAGAAATCATGTATTGGAAATTATTTTTTAGTATAATACCTTTATGAATAATAAAACTATTTTAAAACTTAAGAGGATTAATAAAAGTTTTTATGACACAATTGGAAGCGAATTTGATTCATCAAGACAATATTTTTGGGATGGTTGGGATGCATTGCTGGAATCTTTCCCAAAGATTAAAAACTCTAATTCTATCCTCGACCTCGGTTGCGGCAACGGACGATTTTACCAATTCTGGAAAGAAAAAGTAGGAGAAATTAATTATATTGGAATAGATAATAATAGTGTGTTGCTAGAAAAAGCGCAGAAAAACTTCTCTGATGCGACTTTCCGAAATAGCGATGTGTTAGATTTTCCGATATTAAACAAAAAATTTGATCTAATCGTTGCCTTCGGTGTGATGCATCATCTTCCATCTTATGATTTGCGTGTAGAATTTCTTCAGTATTGTAAGAAAAATCTAAATACAGAAGGACTGGTTTGTATTTCTATATGGAAATTTATGGATGATGATCATGAAAAAAATAAAATAGTTCCTATTGAAGACATTAATTTAAGTAATTTAGACTTAGAAGAAAATGACTACTTTCTTAGTTGGAAAAAAGGTAAAACTGCTTATCGCTATTGTCATTATGTGAGTGAGGAAGAAAAAAATAATCTTATAAAAGACTCCGGTTTAAAATTAGTTGGTAATTTTTTTGCCGACGGTAAAAGTGGAAAATTAAACGAGTATTTGGTTCTAGGAATTTAATATTTCTCTCTGCTTAACTGTTTGAATTTATTTCGAAATATGTTTAATATGAAGAAATTATAAATTAATATATGAAACTGCCAAAAGAATTAACCCGAGTTACACCGTTTTCCAAAGCATTCGCATTAGTTTTATTCGTTATTCTCCCAGTTTTGACATTTCTTGTTGGCGCTATGATTGAGCAAAATCAATTTGATAATTTGGTCGTTACAACTGCTCGATTAGCAAACTCCGCTAATTCTTCTTCTCAGAATGTAACTGTTTATGAAGATTTTATAAAAGTAGATTTTGGTATGTGTAACAAGACTCGAGATAAAGTGTATTTATCTCTTGGCACAGCAACTTTTGATGTAAAAGGCTCAAATGGAGATGCTTGTAATTTTGATTATCAAATTAGTAACGATGTAAATGCTGACTATCGGCCTAATTATTCCTGCTCCGTTCCTACCAAATTTGGTCTAGTCACATTTCCACAGAGCACAACTACAGGACTAGACTTGAGCTTAATTAAGGCTAATTGTCAGAAGCTGTAAAATATAATAAATTATTATATTCAATCCGAATTATTATTTCGTATATTATTTGCGCTTCCAATTACATCAAAAGTTAAAGCTCTTGCCCGCTCCAGAGAATTTATACCTTTTGTATATTCATGTGAAGTCATAGCCTTTGAGGCTACTATAGGAACTAGTAACATCAGCGAAGCAGGTACTAGGCGCTTATATTCAGAAATATTACATACCGTCAAAAGCTCTGCCACATTTGAAAAGACAGATAGAAGACCAAACCCTAGAACTTTTGATTTTGATTTTTCATAGTTTTCCACATAAATTTCGACAAATGACCGTTTAGTATCATAGTCCCAAACCTCTTTTAGATACTCTGCTTGCACATTATTATCAATAGCACCGTTTAATTCTGATAGTTTTTTTGATCGATGGACATAACCATAAACCATGTTCAAAGCCTTTTCATCCATAAATATATTCAATATATGCTATTTTACAATAAAATCTATAAACATCATATACCATACAACTTTTTGACCAAAAAACAATATTTTATACATTCTCAAAAATAATATAAAGGTTTATACTTAAACTTTTTAAGCTGACGTGATATATAAGGATGGCACTGCAAAGCCAATACAATTTAGCTATCAATATATTTCCGATACGTCAAAAAGCCACAATCCAAGCAATGTTTCGCAAGGATATAAAATCACAAAAATATTAATATGAAAAGTATCGTCAATTAAGTCTGACACTTAGCTTATATTCCCATCCTCATAATGATAATGTTCTTGACTTGCGGAGCTAAATTTTTGAATAAACGCGGCTTGATTCTGTTCATCTTTTTTTGCTGTAAAAAAACCTTTTTAACAGCCCACTCATAAACGTCAATATTTACTGGGTAAGCCGTAAGTACACCAGATAGACTAAATTTTTTAATCCAATTCTCCACTAGTTTTTGAGATATGAAAACAGCACTTGCAAAACGAGCACCTTCACCTGAAAATATCCAGACTACACTTTCACCAGACAATTTATACTTCATTCCTGTGTTCCCATTCCCGGAGTCTGTCCTCTCATCTGTTTGTTTTCTTAAAACTTTAGCAATTTTATTTTTGATATCTTTTATTAAAGAAATAAAGTACATATTACAGATTGGAATATAGAATATTAAGGAATTATGGTTATTGTAACTTGTGAGGAAGTACAATCGTTCGCTGCCTGACAAGCGCCCTTTGATTTCAATAATCTTGTACCTGCACTAGGTGAAGTATAGGTGAAACTATATGAGCTACCATTTGAGATTATTCCAACTTTGGTATCTGTTGCTACTGAAGGATTCATTGCTAATGATTTATCTAGTGTTACATATATTGGGTCAGTCGCACCACCCAAAGACCGGCCTGAATTATTAACAATTTTTACCGTATCACCTGTGTGAATAGTCAATGTAGATTTATCAAAAGCTAGATTTTTATCAATTGTTAAAGTATATATTGAAGGAACAGTTGCAGTTGATGTCGCGGTTATAACCGTTGTTGATAAAGTCGTTGTAATGACTGCAGTAGTTTTAGTTGTTGTATTCTTGCTAACGTTGTTATCGACTGTAGTACTCTGATATCCGCCCGTAGCCCAATATCCTCCAAGTACAATTCCAAGAAAGAGAATCGCTAAAACAAGACCAGTTACTAATCCAATAAGGAATTTGTCATTAAAGTGCTTATTTTCTATTGAAGTTGATGTTTCTTTGGGAGTCATATTATTTTAAATTATTTAGCTATATAAGTATATGACAGAGGGGGACAAGAGTCAAAATGTAAAAGAAGATTGACGTTTGAAGTATAGAAAATTATTATGAAGTATTGATCGCTTAAGTTGTAAAAAAGAGATTTATAAAAACTTAAATTGTCGAATCCGTTCTGGCGAGCCGTATTACAAAGCATTAGAACCAATTTTGTTACTTCACGCACTAATCACGATCCAAGTTAAACTTATGATTGTTAGTATCTAACAGCAATTTTTTACCAGACATTTTCTTTGAATATTTCATTTGTTTTCTGCGAAAGTAAATCTTCTCTAAATCCTTTAGTCTCATCAATACGGAATGATAACTTTACTCCTCTGTTAATTTCTAGAAACTGTCTTAATTCTAGAAGTCGATCCTTTTCATCTTTAAGAATTTCTTGATGTCTCGGGGAAAGGTTCTCTAAGTTAAAAAGCAGGCTTGGAATATCGCCGTATTTTTCTAAAAGCAATTGTGCTGTTTTTTGTCCTATTCCTTTAATTCCTGAAATATTATCCGCTGGATCACCTTTAAGTGCTATATAATCTACATACTGATTCGGTCTTATTTTAAGTTTTGATAAGACAGCGCCTTCATCGATAACAGATAATTTTCCAGCAACTTCTCTAACTATTTTCGTTGTAGGAGAAACTAATTGTATAAAATCATTGTCGCCAGATGAAATGAAACTTAAATGTCCAAGTTTTTCTGTTGAAGCAATGGTTCCGATAATATCATCGGCTTCCAGATTTGGTTCTTCAATAGCTAATATATTTAAACTATCCAACATACTTTTAATAATTTTAAGCTGAGTCCACATATTCTCTTCAGGGGCTTCTCGGTTACTCTTATAATCTAGCATTTGATCCTGTTTTTCTAATATTCCTGTTTGAGAATCAAAAACTACAATCACACGTTCTGGATTAGTCCATTGCACCATTCTTCTTAAAAAAGCGAAAAAACCATATACAGCATTACCAACCTGACCATCAGGAAGTAATACGGCTTTAGGAATTCCGTAATATGCTCTGAAAAGATAATTATGACCATCAATTATCAGCTTTTTCTTTTCTTCGTTCATAGTAATTCCTCCATTTTTGGACTATTAACTATTTTTATCTTACTCTCATTTAAGGTTAATCCAAGCTCATTAAGATAACGACGGACTTTTTTTATTATTGCTTCAGTTTCAACCTCTCATATAGACCAATCGGGGTCCTATATTTTTTAGGTACATTTTTTATTCCACCAAATAGTTTATCTATCTTTTTCTCAACCTTTGGAGTGACTTTCATTATTGCCTTCTTCTTTAAATTGACCATAGTAGTTTATACTTGCGACAACGTTGAATGCCTAGTTGTAAAAGAACAAAAAATCCATCCTTGTTTGGATGGATTAAATAACTTATTAAATTGTAATGCGTATCTCCATCCGTAAATCTCCGCACCCTGACATCGCTTTATACCACTCACTGTGATACCACACCTTACTTTGAAGTTCTATTCAGCTAAAAACCCTTTTGGCGACCCCGAACGGAATCGAACCGTCGATCTTCTCCGTGACAGGGAGACGTGTTAAACCGCTGCACTACGGGGCCAGAACATCGTTATTATAGTGTAAAAGCATACTAAATCTCAATAGTCTTAACATTATTGATATAAAAATTTCATTGACCTTCGCGATGAGACATAAAACTCGCATTCCTCCATCATGCTATAATAATTTAGTAAATTTTTAAGTGGGAAACATGAAGAAAAAATTTTTTGTAAATTCATTAAAATCCATTCTGTTAGTAGTATTAATCTGTACTGCAGCCGTGCCATGGCTACAAACTCAAAACATCACTGTTAATGCACAAAGCTCAGGCGATCTCTCTGGCAAAGTTGCTGATCTGAATAAAGAACTTGAAGCTATCAAAGCTAAGCGTAAAGCTATTGAAGCTCAATTAAACAATGAACTACAAAATCAAAATTCTTTGACATCTCAAATCCCAATATACGATCTGAGAATCCAAGCTTTGCAAGCATCTGTCGATGAAAAAGATAAAACGATTCAAACTCTGGAAGCCCAGATAGAATTGACCACGGCACAAATAAATGAAACTAAAGATAAAATAACCAAGCTGGAAAAAAGATTGACTGATCTAGATGAGCTCTACCACGATCGTGTGAAATCAAATTTTCAAAATACTTTTAAAACTTCACTTGATACATTTCTTGAAATAAATAGCTTTGACTATTATTTATTAGTTAAAGAGTTTAATACTACACTTGCTCAGGAAAATCAAGCTATATCCGAAGAATTAGCCGCTAGTAAAATAGACCTAGCTAAGCAAAAAGATGATTTTAATGTAGCTTTACAGCAACAAACCGACCTGCAGGCACAAGTAAAGGCAGAACAAGCTGATATGGTTTCTCAGCAACAAGGCTTAGCATATCAAAAAACTCAAAAAGAAAAATTACTTGCTCAATCAAAAAATACTGCAGCTAATTTAGCTACTCAAAGAGCAGCGATTATCGCCATAGCTAATCAAAAACAGCAAGAGATGGATAATTATCTTTTACAAATAATCAGTTACCAAGGAAATGGTAAACCTGTAAAAGTTGGTGATCCGATTGGTAGAATGGGTCGATCGGGCTATGTTTTAAATTGCAATTCCAACGGTTGTTATTATCCTGACCCAGACAAAGAACCTTGTGGCGGAGCACATTTACATTTTGAAGTAGCAAAAAAATATACTGATGGAAAATATTATCGAACTAATCCTTTACCTTATTTACAAAATAGTATTGTAGGACCCCCTCTACATAGTTACTATTTCACTCAATATTATCAAGGAAATAGTGGTTCATATGGATCATTTCCAGGGTTTGATATTTATGGAAATTTTAGCTCATCCGTACAGGGACATCCTGGTATAGACATAGTAGGAGATAGTAATTGTGGAACAACAATTTATTCTGGAGTAAATGGCGTGATCAGCTACTATTGTCGACCTTTCCAATGGCCAGGATATCGTGCTGATCCTACATTTTTCGCTGTAATATACGATCCCGCTCATGACATCAATATTACATATATGCATTTGCAAAAAGCGCCAGGAGTGGGTTGTTAAGAATGAACAGTTTTTTTCCTTCATGTTGTCATTACGAGGAACGTAGTGACGTAGTAATCTCGCTTGTGCCGTATGGCTACGCGAATGCGAGCCCCTCACTGAATAAAGTGTAGTTAAAATGCAACCAAAAACGTTTTACGTATATATTGACGAATAAATCCTTTACTCTTTATGTAGGAGTAACAAATAATCTTGGTCGTAGACTTTTAGAACATATAAACAAAGTACCTAATGGTTTTACTTCAAAATATAAAATAAATAAGCTTATTTACTATGAAGAATATAAATGTGTAAATGAAGCATTGGAAAGGGAGGAATAGATAAAGAATTATTCAAGAGAAAAGAAAATAGAATTAATAAAAAGTAAGAATCTCGAGTATAAAGATCTAGGTAAAGAATATGGGATAACAAAGAAGAGCTTGTATACGCGAGAGATTACTATCCCGTTCAAGCTCAATTCGTTATCTCTGCTCATAATGACAACAGAGTAAAGGAAAGGGACAAAAAGCCCTTCCGCATACTCTCAGGATGACAGGATCGATTTAACAAAAAGAAACAATTTACATCTTATCGACTGCAGCACTATCAGTCGCCGTATTCCACTCACTAATCAAAACTTTCCTAGGCTTACTTCCATCGGGTGCGGAAATAATCCCTTTATCCTCCATTTCTTGAATAACACGAGCTGCACGGTTGTAGCCTATGTTTAGTTTAGTTTGTAATAGTGAAGCAGAGGCTTTTTGAGCATGGATGATGATTTCTACACATTTATCAAATAATTCATCTGTCGACCTTCCAGGCGTTACTTTAGCGCCGGTATTTTCAGTTTCTTGAGACTCAGTAATCGTATCATCATACTTTACTTCACCAGCTTGTTCTTTAATATAGTTAAGTACTCGATCAGTTTCTGAATCTGTGAGAAATAATCCTTGAACACGAGCTAAACCAAAATTATCTGTTGTTTTGACCAACATATCTCCGCGACCTAGCAATGTTTCCGCTCCATTAGCATCGAGTACAACACGAGAATCAACAGCAGATGAAACACGAAGTCCAATACGCGCTGGAATATTTGCTTTCATCAGACCTGTGATTACGTCAACAGAAGGTCTTTGCGTAGCAAGCATCAAATGCATACCTGCCGCACGAGCTAGCTGAGCCAAACGGATGATTGGACCTTGTACAGTGGCTCCGTGAGTTATGATCAAATCCGCCATCTCGTCAATGACAATAACAATATATGGTAAAGCCTGATATCCCATCACCTCGTTATAGGATTTAATATCTTTGACTTTCTTTTCCGTAAACATTTTGTAACGATTATTCATTTCAACTAATGCCCACTTCAATGCATTTACAGCCTTATCCATATCAGTAATCGGTGGAGTGATCAAATGTGGAATTCCGTTGTAAGGTGTCATTTCCACCATCTTTGGATCGATCATAATAAATTTTAAATCGTCAGGACTATATTTAAAAAGCATGGTCATAATACAGGCATTTTCTAAAACGGACTTACCTGCTCCTGTGGCACCTGCGATCAGCATATGAGGCATTGTCGCAAGATCTTTAATGATTGACTTACCAGAAATATCTTTACCCAGTGACATAGGTAATCTGTACTTTCCGAGATCATCTCCTTCAAGAACTTCACGCATACATACGGGTTCTACTTTTTCATTTGGAACTTCTATACCAATAAAAGAAGTATTTGGAATAGGAGCAATACGCAATTCTGATGAAGAAGCTAGAGCAAGACCAAGATCTCGTGACAGACTTTCAATTTTTGAAAATTTGATACCAGGGGCAAGATCAAGGTTGTAGCGAGTGACAGATGGACCATGGCTGTATCCTTTTATTTTACATCCTGTGATGCCAAATGTTTCCAAAGTTTTCTCGATCGCATTTGAATATTTCATGATCGAGGCCGTTGCATCAAATGTAGCTTTTTTAGGAAGGTCCAACAATTCTGTAGTCGGTAAAATCCAACCAGGATATTTTTTTACTTGTTCAGTTGTACTGTCGTGAGATTTGAGATTGGTTATTGGTCCTGTAGAAATATTGGATGAAACAAGAGCATCCGTCTTATTTATTTTATCTTCATCTTTGTTTTTTGAATTATTTATTAACATTTCATCATCCATTGGAGATAAAATTTCCGTAACAAAATTTGGTTGCTTTGTATCACTCAGTAAAACACTTTTTTTATTTTTATCTTTTTTCGTTTTTTCGATTTTTATTTCTACATCACTATTTGTGTTAAAAAATGGGACTATTTTCGTGTATATCCACGTCACTGCCACAGCAACGGCAGAGAAAAATTTAATAACATAGTCCCAAAATTCTTTTGGCGAAATATATAACGCGCCAAGAAATGAAATTAATACTATAGGAGTAAGGATACCAAAAGCGCCCGCTAAACCGAAAGTATTAAAAAACCAATCGCGAATAAAAAGCCCTATCAAACCTCCGTTCTGACCTTGTTCTGCAACCATTCTTGCATCTGCATCCGGAATAAATAGATGAATCCAACCTAAAAACGAAACAAAAAAAATAAGTAAAAAAATAATCACCCGAAAAGTATTATATTTATTAGACATTCCGACAAGACGCAAACCCACGGCGAAGCCAACAACCGACATGACGACGACTCCATAACCTAGCTCTTTTCTGAATAGCTGAAATAATCCACCATCAAAAAATAGACTTAATAATAAAAGTATCGATATGACTATTAGAATTGTTCCAAATACCGCTAATGTTTCTGGATCTTTGATCGTGATTTGTCGTCCCTTTCTTTTTCTTCTGCGTCCCATATTTGAATGAATGTTGGTCACACGATATCATTTTTGGATTTAAATATCTATTCGAAAAGAGTTAGAGATTAAATATTTTAATACTTGTCATTGCGAAGAGTTGTAAAACGACGTGGCAATCCCGTCAGAAAGCCATACTAGTTCTTTTATCCTACGAGATTGCCACGTCTCCTACTTCACCAGCTCCTCGATATGACAATCTTTATTTTATCTTTTTCCAGAGCTACTATTTTACCTACTTGACTTAATACTCTCGTAGTCTTATTCTACCGACAGTTATTTAGTATTGAATACATGATAAAAAAGATAAAAAACACAACTGACCAGAACGATGACGATAAATTTGTAGAAATCCTAGATAATGATGACACGGACACAGATTCTGAAGATACGCAAAATGATGACAGCAACGAAGAACTTAATAAAATGCTTTCAAAACCTGAAGAAGCCTTAAAGATGGTGGAAGCAGAATCAGATGAAAATGAAGAAGTTCTTTATTGTCCTCATTGTGGTTTAACTGGACTTTTTGTAGACAACGTTTGCACAAATTGCGGTGAAAAGAAATCAAAAAAAAGTTCTCGGCGCCAAGATGATAACGATGACATGACTAGCTTTGGAGATGACGACGGGTTAGTATTAGAGGAATTCTAAATATTTATAATGAAAATTATTTTCAAAAAAGTCTTCCCTGTTTTTCTCTGCTTATTTTTCACGTTTTCAATTTTTGGAACCCAGAAAGTATCTGCCCAGAATGATAAACTTGACTATGCTGTAGTTCTTGACGCCACTGCGTCCAGCGAAGATGAATCCGGGACACAAAAAATAAGATTGGAAATAAAGAGTGGAAAAAATTCTCATGGTATTTTTGAAACATCTTTCAAACAACCTACTGATAATATAAAAAGGGATTTAGCAAAAGGCGATATAGTATTAGTAAATTTTGTCGTCGTCAATAATCAAGTTCAATCTGTTACTGTTCAAGATTTTTATAGACTACCAAATGCTTTTTGGATCCCTCTACTTTTTTTATTATTATTTCTTGTTGTTGCAATAATTAGATTTAGAAATAAGGTTTACCTTTTTGTGGGAATGTCATTGGCAATTGGAGTCACTATTGCGGCTGTGATTTTTTTGAAAATAAATATAATAATCGTGATAATTCCAGCTTTTTCAATAATGTTTGCTCTGGTACTTTTTTTGATTTATAGAAAAATAAGTATTGCAATAATGGGTTTAATATTGCCAATTATATTAGGATTAGGTGCTTTCTTGATTACATATTTGTCATTACAGATTGCGGATATTCAGATTAGTTATTTGACTATATTAAGTAATTATTACCATTTGCAAAACAGTGATTACACTGAGGGTTTTTATGCGGCTACACTAATCTCATCATTGGTTGGTTCTGTTTATATCGCTTTTCATCAGATTCTCGAAAGTGTAAAGATAAAAATTACTGAGATAGAATTAACAAAAAAACAGCTTACACTTCGAAGTTTTAAGCATACTATTAAAAATTTTGACTCTATAATTTTCCCTTGTTTAGGATTTATGATCGGAATTATGTTATCCATATTTATATTTTTAGAAAAGTCGATGGGCGTTGAAGGCGCTTTAAACAATGATTATTGGGTAGCATTTACGATTTTATGTTTCATATCCATGCTTTCATGGGTTGCAACTATACCCGTATGTGCATTAATATCTGGGATTATTTTGGGACGGATGGAAAAACACAAGGTTTTCACGGACAAAACAATAGGAATTTTAGATTAATCTCGAGATGAGAATTTTAACTCACTATGCTCAATAAATTAATTCGTAACAAGACTTTTACATATTCTATTACATCTGCCGCTTTGGTGATGATGTTTGCTATCGTTGGCGTAAAAGTAACAGGACTAGCAAGACAGCTTTTATATTCTCAAACTTTTGGTGACAAGCTAGATATTTTTTATGCAGCAAATTTAATCCCTGAGACTATTTTTAACATTATCGCATTGGGAAGTATTAACGCGGTATTAATCCCCGTGTTAACCAAAGCAATATCTAAAGAGGGAAATGTCAAAGCTAGTTATATTTTTTCATCAATATTAAATATTGGTATTTTTTTACTTGTAGTTGCATCGCTAATTATTATTTTTTTTGCACCTAATATTGTTTCTTTTACGCAGGAGGTTGGAGTAATCAAAAGATTTACACCAGATCAAGTGCAAGAATTGATAAATATGATGCGGCTTTTATTGGTTAGTCCAGTACTTTTAGGAATTAGCAGTGTGTTATCCGCTGTGTTACATATTAAACGACATTTTTTGATTACTCAGCTAGCTCCTCTGGTTTATAACTTAGCTGGTATTTTGGCATTATTCACTTTTGTCCCGTTGATGAAAGGAAGTATTTACGGTTTGGCATATGGAGTAATACTAGGTTCCCTTTTACATTTAATTATTCAGATTCCATCGTTTTTAAACACTGGAATTAAATATCATCCAGAAGCTATGGATTATAAAAATAAATATACAAAAGATACGGGAAAACTAATGGCTCCTAGACTTTTTAGTCTTGCTGGCGAACAAATAGTCATAATTGTGCAAACTTTGATAGCGTTGATTTACCCTATTGGATCTCTTTTCACATTCAGAAATGCAATGCTAATTCGAGATATTCCGATTTCACTTTTTGGTTTAACTTTAGCACAAGCTGCATTTCCGACTTTATCTGCTTCCGCTACGGAAGAGGATATTACTAGTTTTAAAAAATATTTTACTCGCACATTTCAGCAAATAGTTTTTTTCGTATTACCTTTGACTATTTTTATTATAGTGATGAGATTCCCTATTGCTCGTCTTGCATTCGCAACAGGTAGCGAGACAGTCACGTGGGATCAGACTAGAATCACTGCACTAATTATATTCTTTATGTCGTTAGGCATTGTCTGGATGTCATTAACCGGATTATTAGTAAGAGCTTTTTACTCGCTATCGAGTAATTTGACTCCTGTATTAGTCTCCGTATTAACTGTTTTTTTAGAAATTTTTCTGAGTATTGTTTTTTCAAATATGTTTAGTTACTTACCTGATACAAATCTTGGACATGTTTTAACTATTTTTCAGGATCATTCGTTGGGAGAATTATTGACCACATCAAATATAAACGGACACGGCGCGATAGTCGGTGTCGCACTAGCGACTTCTATAGTTTCATTTTTTGAATTTATAATATTGACTTGGTTACTATCAAGAAAAATAAGACTAGGACAGAGAAATTTCATCATGGGTTTAGTCAAAAAGTTTGTATCTTCTGTTTTGTTAGGAATTGGAGCATATGTAATGATGCAATTCGGTGAAAGATTTTTGCCTACAAGTAAGGTCGTAAATGTGATGCTCGTACTGGGAGGAGCATTCACTGTCGGTTATAGTATTTTTATTGTATCAGAATATTTATTAAACGATGAGGAATTTGGTTTAATAAGTAAAATTTATAGCAAAATCAAAGGGTTAATACTCCGAAACAAGAGAATTTTGAATCAAGTGTATAAAAGCTTTATAATATCCCAAGAAAAAAAATCTGATGGATAAAAATAAAGTTATAAAAATAGCCAATTTAGCAAAGTTACGTCTCAGCGATGAAGAAGTAGACCTTTTTTTAAAACAGTTTCAGGATTTTTTAAAATACATTGATCAGTTAAATGAAACTACTCTTGAAAATGTTGAACCATATTTGACTCCCATTACTGAAAAATTACGTGAAGACGTGATCAATTCCGATAATTATCTTGAGAAAAATACTATCCTAGATATGGCTTCTAATCATGATAGTAATTATATTATTGTTTCAAAAGTATCGGTAAAGTAATTTAAACCGTCATTTTGTCATTTCTAATCGGACGAAGTCCGCGTAATCCATGAGAAATCCTGTCGGAGAATGGATAAATATTTTTCTGAACCATCATATGGAACAAAGCAATTGAAGACTAAGTTAATAATCTATAATTCTTGAAACTTAATCATATTCATTCTCATTCTCGAACCTCCACGCGTTTTTGGATTGCGCCGTAGGATCGTGGATAGCAAACGACTCACGCGCTGGAGTTTTGCATTTAGTCCCGTTAGGGAGTTCTTTCTGCCATCAAAAAGAACGAAAGGAAACACAATCTAA
>Ga0123336_10003080_pt1 | contig 14182 bp, 13 predicted proteins | sample SSSSmetaG_FD_96466 | JGI IMG/M metagenome (GOLD analysis project Ga0123336, IMG submission 96466) | Glacier valley bacterial and archeal communities from Borup Fiord, Nunavut, Canada, to study Microbial Dark Matter (Phase II) - ​SSSS metaG | ecosystem: Environmental > Aquatic > Freshwater > Ice... | reverse complement strand
GATCGCGAGCGCGATCAGCGACGGGGGCGGCGGCCGCGGGAGGGCGCTGCGCGCTCACGGACGCAGCGCTCGGCGCAGCGCACCACCTTGCGGCCCGGGAGCGCGACCGAGACGTTCGCGCTTTGGCCGGCGTGGTCGAAGCAGCCGCCGTCCTGGCCGTGGTGCGGGTCGACGCCGAGATCGGAGAGCGTGCCGTCCGGCGCGATGCGCAGGTTGATCACCGGCGAGCCGTGGCGGCGCCAGTCGTCGGCCGAGGTGCAGCTCCGCATCTGCGAGAGCACCGGCTCGAGCGCGGAGCGGAGCTGGGTCTGCTCCTCGGCGGTGACGTCGGCGCGCTGCGCGCCGCGCGCCTCGAAGCACGTGACGGGACACGCGTCGGCGGGCGGCGCGGCGGGCGCAGCGGCAGCAACGGGCGCCGGCGCCGCCGACGGGGGCGCGCTCACGGTCATCGGCGCGTCGTTCGAGTCCGAGCGCGACTCGTCCGACCCGGCCTTGACCTTCCCCTCGACGTGGCAGGCCGTGCCGAGCACGAGCATGGCGAACGCGGACGCACCAGCTACGAGGCGAGGTCGGGAGGGCATAACGATCTGCCTTCGAAGGTATCGGCTTCGGCCTCAGCGGCGGAAAATTTTGCTGAATCTGTCGCCTCCGCGTGCGCCCGGTTCTTGCGAGGAACGGCGTGACGCGCCGGCGAAGTCGGTCGCTGCCGTCGGAAACAGAGGTCTTCAGGTGATGCCTATCCCCAGTTCTCGAGCCTTCGCCGCAGTGGGTTTCTCGGTTCTCTTCGCGCTGACCGCGGCGTGCGGCGGCAGCAAGCCGGAGGCGAAGGCGCCCACCACCGAGGTCGCCGAGTCGACACCGGTTGGATCACCCGCACCGGCCGTGTCTCCCGAGAGCACCAGCGAGCCGCCGAAGGACACCACGCCGTCGTCGACGAAGGACGGCTCGGACATCATTCCGCCGTTCACCGCGGGCAAGGATCCTGCGGCGGCCCCCGCCGGCAAGAAATCCACGGCCACGAAGGGCGCGAAGAAGGGCGGCGGCAAGCCCAGGAAGAAGTCGACGCAGGCTGCGGGCAAGAGCGGGGCGACCTGATCGTCAGCCGATGGTGCGGGTCTTTCACCGTCCGCAGCGAAGCAGGACGCCGCCCGCGATGCCCTGGAGCGTGTACGACGCCCCGCGCGCGCCGTGCACGCACGGGCGCCGGCCGTGCGCGCACGGAGACGTCGGCTTCTGGAGTGATCGGCGATCCAGCCGGCCTGGCCGCCGACCACTGGGGAAACGCCGCAACCCCGTGCGGGCGCGAGGCCAGTCGCGTCCGGCAGCGCCTTTTTCCGCCCCGGGCGGCCGCTTCGCGATGGATGCGACCTTGCAGCGAGACACGCGTGAACTCCGAAGACTCCGAAGTCGTCGACCTCTACGCGATCTGCGCAAGGGCCTCCTCCTCGCCTGCGGGGGACCTCCGGCCGCCGGATCTCTTCAGCATCGCGTCGCCCTACACCACGGACATCGCCCACGACGACGCGGAGCCCACCCTCACCGGGATGCTCAGGAAGCCGCGCATTCGCCTCGCGCTCGCCGGCGCAGCCGGCGCGCTGCTGCTCATCGGGCTCGTGATCGGCCTCGGCAGCGGCTCGTCGACGCCACGGAAGGCGGTCACTGCCAGCGCCGCTCCCGCCGCGCCGCCGCCGCCTGCGGAGACGGTCGAAGCGCCGCCCGCGCTGCCGGTCGCCGCCGCCATCAAGCTCCCGCCTCCGCCCACCACCGGCGCGCCCGCCACGCCCGCTCCCCCGCCGCGCGCCGTCGCGATGCGCAAGGCGCCCGCCGCGCCAGTCGCCGCCGCCGGGCCCAAGATGACGAAGATCCGAAGCGACGGCAGCGCCGTCCGCTGAACGCCGCGCCTCGCCTCGCCTCAATCGCCCGGATCGGGATGCCGCGGCGTGAACTGCCAGCGGCGCATCCGGCGCCTCGACTCGTCGGGATGGCCGCCCGTGCCCTCGAAGCCCACCAGGTAGACGTGGCCGTCGTACCAGCCCGTCACCAGCGCGTGCTGGCCGTCCGGCGCCACCGCGACGCCGCTCCCTCGGTCCATCGCCGCGATCGGGAAGACGCGCGCCGTCCAGTCGTGCGTGTCCACCACCGAGACACTGCGGCCCTCGCCATAGTCTGCAGAGTACACGTATCGTCCGTCCTTGGAGACGGCGATGCTCTTCGGGGAGCTCCCGATCTGTACCTGGTGATGCACGTTCTCGGTCGCCAGGTCCATCGCGTGCAGCTGCGAGACGTTCAGGCACGAGATGTAGAGCGTCGCGTCGTCGGGTGAGAGCGCGAGGTGCCGCGGGCACTTGCACACAGCGATGCGGTGCTTCTTCTCGAGCTCCGCGCCCTCGAACACATCGATCGAATCGCTGTAGAAGTTCGCGACATACAGCTTGCCGCTCCTCGTCATCGCCATTCCGCGCGGCTGTTTGCCCACGTCGAGGGTGCGCAGGACGCTCGCGGTCGCCACGTCGATCTGCGTGACCGACTTCGACATCCAGTTCGCGGCGAACACGCTCTTGCCGTCAGGGGAGGCGACGAGCACCTTCGGGTGCTGGCCCGTCTTGATCTCGTGCGTGACCTTCTTCGTGGCGACGTCCACGAACATCACCGAGTGGCGCGAGAAGTTCGAGATGTAGAGCGTCGCGCCGTCGGGAGAGAGCGCGCTCTCGCAGATGATTCCCGGCACGTCGATCTGATCGAGCATGGCGAGCGTGTGCGCATCGTAGATGGTCACGTTCCGCGTATCGAACTGACCGAAGTTCGTGACGTAGAACCGCGTGCCGTCGGGCGAGAGGGTCGCGCCCTTCGGCATCGATCCCGTGGCCGCGACCTCCTGCACCTCGAGCACCGGCGGGTCGGCGGCGGCCGGGCCCGCGACGAGCAGCACGCCGAGCGTGCCCACCACGCCGATCGTGCGGGATCTCCAGGTTCTCATCGCAGCCATTGAACCTGCTGGCGCAGCTTCCCTCAAGTTTCACGCGCAGCTCGCTCCTCGTGCTCGCCGTGCTGTCGGTGGCGAGCGCCTCGTGCTCGCGGATCCGCGAGCTTGCGGGCCACGACGCGGCGGACGACCCGAGCAGCGTCGCCCCGCACGCCGAGGCCACCGCCCCCGCTTCGCCTCCGGCAGGCGCCGCGCCCACCGCGCCCGCAGCGCTCGCGCCCGGGGGCGGCCTCCCGGCGTTTCCGGGCGCCGAGGGCTTCGGCGCTGCGACGCGCGGCGGCCGCGGCGGCCGCGCCTGTCACGTGAAGACGCTCGCGCACGCCGGCGCCGGCTCGCTCCAGGCCTGCCTCGACGCGAGCGGCCCGCGCATCGTGGTCTTCGACGTCTCCGGCGTCATCGAGGGGCCCCTCGAGGTGAAGCACGGGCAGCTCACCATCGCGGGGCAGACCGCGCCCGGGGGCATCACGGTCAAGGGAGGGCTCGTCTGCGACAACGTCTACGATCCGAACGACTGCAACGATCTCGTCGTGCGTCACGTCCGGTTCCGTGGCGGCGCCCCCCATCTGGTTCAATCACTGCACGGGCAACAACGAGGGCAACGACTGCCCCACCGCGACGAAGACATGCGCGCTGTCGCTGAACCTCGTGGGTAACGTGATGGCGCGCCGCGCGAGCGCCGATGCCGATGCGCCGCTCGTGGAAAATGCGGTCTACACGCATCGCGGCGGCTCCGTGCACAGCGCCGACAAGCTGCTCCTCCGCGGCACCGCCGCGGCGCCGGCGAACGGCAGCGGCAAGTCCGCGCCGCGCCATCCGTTCCCCGCCGTCACGTACACGCCGGCCAGTGCGGTGGTCGCGCTGCTCGCCCGCACCGCGGGACCGTGGCCGCGCGACCGCATGGACGAGCGCCTCGCCTCCTACCTCGTGAAGCCGATCGACGCGCGCCCCGCCGCCTGGCGCAACGGCCGCGGCCTCGACGCAGGGGACGCGATCCCCGCCGCCGGTCCTTCGCCCGCGCCGCCCCTCGATAGCGACGGCGACGGCATGCCCGACGCCTGAGAGACCGCCCACGGCCTCGACCCGCGCATCGCCGACGGCGCCGCGCTGGGCCGCGCAAAGGGCTGCAACGCCGGCTACGCCGCGCTCGAGTGCTACGTGAACGAGCTGGCCGACGCGCGCGTCCCGCGCTGAATCACTTCGCGGCGCGCGTCGGCTTCTCCGGAGGAGATCCCGACAGGAGAAGCCGCGCGGCGCGCGGCACTAGGCGACGCCCGCCGTGCGGGTCGACTATCTTCCACCTGCCCATGCGCGTCCGATCTGCTCTGGTCCGTAGCGTCGCCGCGGTCACCCTGCTCTCGCTCGTCACGCTCGCCGAAGGCGTCGCGTGCAGCGACAAGAAGCGCGGCGCGCTCATGCTGTCCCTCGACACCGACATGCGCGCGCCGAAGGACGTCAACGCCGTCTCGCTGACCATCTCCGCGAACGACGTCATCAAGTTCAACACCATCGCCCGCGTCGACCCCGACGGCGAGGTGCGGTTCCCGGCGACCATTGCCATCGTCGAGCCCGACGACCCGAACGCCACCATCCGCATCCGCATCATCGCGCTCAGCGAGACGACCCCGCGCGTCATGCGCGACGTGCGCACCACGGTGCCGCGGGACGGCTTCGTCGCCGCGCTCGCCATCCCGCTCACGTTCGTGAACGACGGCTCGGCCATCGGTACGCTGCCCGCGGGGCTCCTGCCGGCGAAGGACGGCGCGGTCGCCACGAAGACGATCACCCTGTCCGACACGGTGACCCTCGGGCCGCGCGACTTCAACGCGTACGACGGCGTCATCGTCTCGCCGTGCGGTCCGGACGACCGGGAGACGGTGATCGACGGCGAGTGCGCCGACTCGACCGTCGACTCGTCGAAGCTGCCCGCCTTCGATCCCTCGCTCGTCGGCGCGAACGTCGCCGGGCAGTGCTTCGACGTCGCGACGTGCTTCGGCACGGCCGACCACAGGGACGTCGACCCGGCGCTCGAGGTGGTCGAGGTCGACGTGCCGGCATGTCGCTTCCCGCGGGACGCACGCCCGAACCCGAACCTCGGGCTCGCCACCGCGGCGAGCGCGCGCGGCAGCGGCGAGTGCCCGGGCGAGAAGTGCATCGTCCCGCTCGATCAGGGCGGCGGCTGGACCGACGACGGCACGCACATCGTGCTCTCCAAGGGCGTGTGCAGGAAGCTCGCGTCGCAGGCGGCGATCCTGGTGAAGAACGTGAGCGCGAATCCGGCGTGCACCACGAAGGTGTCGACGCGCCCGGTGTGCCAGGCCGGGGCCTCGTCCACCGACGGCGGCGTGAAGGGAGGCGACGGCCCGGACGCCGCGCTCGTGCTCGTGGCCGAGGCCACGCCGGTCCAGGTGGTGAAGTCGAGGCTGGCCTCGGCGATCGCCGTGACCGCGTTCGGCGTCTATCACGCGGGTCCCGCCGGCCTGCTGTTGCTGCCGACGACGGGCGCCTCGAAGCAGATCGCGCCCGCCGCGCCCGGCGGAGAGCCGTGGGTGTCGGGTCAGTACCTGGCCACGGTGGCGTTCGGGCAGACGACGAGGGTCATGGGGACCGGCGACACCGTCGGGTACGTGATCGTCGAGGGGCTCGACGGCAGCGCGCCCCAGATCATCCATTGCATGGACATCGGCTTTCACCTCACGGCCGTCGCGGTGACGAGCACCGCCGGGAACCTCTGGGCCCTGAGCAACGCCGACAACACCAGGGGCGGCCTCTACACGACCGGCTTCTTCAACGGCACGCCGACCTACCTCTCCCCGAGCGACCTGGCGATCACCGGCACGCCGGTCACCGCGCTCGGCCATCTCGCGAAGAACGCGCCCGCGCAGCTCCTGGTCGGCGAGCACTCGGGCAAGGTCCGGCTCTGCAACCTCGGGACGCAGCAGTGCGGCGCTGCGGCCGCGGCCGCCCAGGTCCCCATCGACGCCATCGCCGCCGACGCGCTCGCCACGAACGTCAGCGCCTACCTGCTCACGCCGGACAGCGTGATCTACGCGCAGAAGCCCGGCGGCGACCTGGTGTCGAAGGTGGTGATCGACGAGCCGGGAAACCTCGGCGGCACGGTCGTCCCGCCGACGAGCTACGTCCCGCGCGGCGTGACGCTCGCTGGCAAGTGCGGCTTCTACTCTTCGCCCAAGGGCATCGAGTACGTGAGCACCGACGGCACGTTCAACGGCTGGCTCGTCGACCTGCAAGGCACGGGTGGCCCCGCCGTGTCGTTGCGGACGTACGCGAAGGACATCTACTACGCGCTCTTCACCGAGACGGAGGCGGCGCCGAACGTCGGCGGCGGCGTCTTCCGCGTGCCGGTGCCCGCGCGGTGCATGCCGTGACCACGACCACCACCACGCCGCCTCCCGGGACGCTCCTCGCGGGGAAGTACCGCGTCGAGGGCGTGCTCGGCACCGGCGGCATGGGCGTGGTGGTCGCGGCGCATCACGAGCAGCTCGACCAGAAGGTCGCCATCAAGCTGTTGCTCCCCGAGGCCGCGGCGCACCCGGAGATCGTCGAGCGCTTCGCGCGCGAGGCCCGCGCCGCCGCGAAGATCCGGGGCGATCACGTGGCCCGCGTCATCGACGTGGGCGCGCTCGACGACGGCACGCCCTTCATGGTGATGGAGTACCTCGAGGGGCGCGACCTCGCGCAGGAGCTCCGCGAGGCGCGTCCGCTCGCCAGCACCGACGTCGCCCACTGGATCCTCGAGGCCTGCGAGGCCATCGCGCAAGCGCACGCCGCGCGCATCGTTCATCGCGATCTGAAGCCCTCGAACCTCTTCCTCGCGCGGCAGCTGAACAAGAGCGTGATCGTGAAGGTGCTCGACTTCGGGATCTCGAAGAGCATCGACCCCGATGCGCCGGCGCTCACCAGGACGACGAGCCTGGTCGGCACTGCGTTCTACATGTCCTCGGAGCAGCTGACGGCGGCGAAGACCGTCGACACGCGGGCGGACATCTGGGCGCTGGGCGTCATCATGTACGAGCTGCTCGCGGGGACGCCGCCGGCGAGAGCATGGCGGAGGTCATCGCGCTCATCCTCCAGAACGAGCCGCGGCCGCTCGGGGCGTGGCGGCCCGATCTCCCGGCGGGGTTCGCCGAGGTCGTTGTAAAGTGCATGCGATCGAAGCCTGCCGATCGCTTCCAGGATCTCGCGGAGCTGGCGGCGGCGCTCGTGCCGTTCGGGACGAAGGCCGATCACGCGAGCGCGGAGTCGATCGCGCGCGTGCTGGGGGTCGAGGGCCGGCCGGTCACGGCATCGGCGCCGGCCGAGGCGGTGATCACGCGGGGCTCGCACGTGCCGTCGCCGATGGCGCAGACGCTGCCGCTCGGCGCGGACGAGGGCGCGGCCGCCAGCACGGGCGGGGGCGCGGCTTCGGGGCTCGGGCGGGAGACACGCGCGGCCGAGAGCACCGGCACCGCACGCGGGATCGCAGCGTCGATCGCGGAGCATCCGTCGGCGCGTCCCGCGGCGCAGCGCTCGGCCGCGCCCCTCATCGCGGCGCTCGCGCTCGGCGCCATCGCGCTCGGCGGCGGCGGGTACGCGCTGATCAGCAAGAAGGCGGCGGTCGCCACCGGACCGGCCGATCCGCCCGCGAGCGCGACCGCCGGGGCGCCGAGCGCGGCCGCGAGCCTCGCAGCGGCGCCGTCCGCCGCGACGAGCGCCGTGCCGAGCGCTGCGTCGAGCACCGCCGCATCCGCCGCGCCCGCCGCGCCCGCCGCAACGGCCGCGCCCGCCGCAACGAGCGCATCGGCCTCATCAGGCGCCGCCCGTCCGAATGCTCCCCTCCGGCCGATCGCGCGGCCCAGCGCGGCTGCGCCCTCCCCGGCTCCCACCGTCGCGAGCACCGCCAGCGGCCCCAAGAAGGGCCTCCAGATGGACATCAAATGAACGTCCCCCGCGCCGCCTCCCTGCTCCTCGTCCTCGTCCTCGCGCCGACGTTCGCGCCCGCCTCGGCGCTCGCGCAAGCGCGGCGGCCCGCGCCGCCGCCTGTCGCCGCGCCTGCCGCGCCCGCCGCGCCCGCCGCGCCCGCCGCGCCCGCGTCGCTCGCCGACCGCCTCGAGGGCGAGGCGAAGGCGAGCTATGACTCCGCCAGGCTCCTCTACGCCGACGGCGACTGCGAGGGCTCGCGTGTGAAGTTCGCCGCGGCCTTCGAGACGTCGAAGGATCCGCGCCTCCTCTGGAACATGGCGGCCTGCGAGAAGAGCCTTCGCCACTACGCGAAGGCACTGAAGCTCGTACGCGCGTACGCCGCCGACGGCGGAGCGCTCCTCCGCGAGCAGGACCGCGCCGAGGCCGCAGAGCTGATCAAGGTCATGGAGCCGCTCACCGCGAAGCTCTTGGTGCGCGTCTCCGAGGCGGGCGCCGAGGTGAGCGTCGACGACGAGCCGATCGGCGCGAGCCCGGTGAAGGCCGCGCTCGTCGACCTCGGCATGCGTCGTGTGCGCGTGAAGAAGCCGCTGTTCGAGGACGTGGTCCGCGAGGTCCCGGTGGGCGGCGCCGCCGAGGTCGCGGTCGACATCGTGCTCGTGCGCACCGTGCACGAGGGTCGCGTGATCGTGAGCGCCGAGCCCGGCGATGTCATCGCCCTCGACGGCACGACCATGGGCGCCGGCTCGTGGTCGGGCGACGTGACGAGCGGCAACCACACGCTGCGCGTGACGAGCCCGAACAAGATCCCCTACGAGGCGGAGATCATCGTCGCCGACAAGCAGGTCCGCGAGGTCCGCGTCACCCTGAAGCCGGCGTCCTCGAGCGGGCTCCCCACGTGGGCCTGGATCGCGGGCGGCGCGGTGTTCGTCAGCGGCATGACGGTCGGCGGCTACTTCCTCTTCCGCAAGACGGACTCGACCTACGAAGGACCGACCGGGAACCTGAATCCCGGGATCATCCAGGCGAGCCACCCCATCCGCTTTTAATCCCTGCTCGCGGTGGCCGTACCAACCCGTATGGCTTTCAATCGTAAGTTCAAGACCGAGACGTGGTTCATGCGCCTCCCCAGCGGCGAGATCGAGATCACGGAAGCGACCGCGCTCGAGCGCGCCTTCCGCTGTGGTCTGGTCGACGGTCGCACGGCCGTCCTCGCCGTTGGTGCGAAGGTGTGGACCACGCTTGCCGAGGCCGCCGAGCTCGAGACGCCGCCGATGAGCGTCTTCCCGGATGCCCTCGAGACGGGGGAGCCGGCCGCCGACCTCGCGAACGGCGCCCCGTGGCACATCCGCAACGAGGACGACGAGACGAACTTCCGCGCCGCCACCAAGCGCTCGCGCTACGCGGTCCTGGGGATCGCCATCGCGGCGGTGCTCGCGAGCACCGGCGTCGGGGTCGCGTGGGCCGACAGCAACGGGGCGCTGACCGTCCCGGTGCAGACCGAGATGCGCGCGCACGCGCACGCGCCCGCAGCCTCCCGCGCTCTCCGCAACGCGAAGGACATGGAGGACGTGCCGCACCACAGCCAGCGCGACCTCGAGCGGCTCTCGAAGGAGCAGCAGCGCCGGCTGCGCGAGATCGACCTCGCGCGCCGCATGCGCGGGGACGACAAGCGTGACGCGCGCCGCATCGCCGCCGGAAAGCCGATCGTGACGCCGTACGCCGAGGTGTCGAACGACCCGTTCGCCAAGAGCGTCAGCGCGTTCGACCCGCTGAACGGCTCGCTCTAGTCACGCAGCCTGCGGCTCACGAAGCCTGCGGCACAGAGGCCAGCGGGGCCGTCCGGTGAGAATGGTGCATCGATTGTTCAACTGGTGAAGTGAACGCGCTAGGGTTCTCCAGGCCATGGCGCACGAGCACGACCACGACCACGACCACGACCACGAGCACGCAGGGCACTCGCACGGGCCCGGCCATGTCCACGGGCCGACGAGCGGCCGTGCGTTCGTCATCAGCATCTCGCTGAACGCGCTGTTCGTCGCGTTCGAGATCGCCGCGGGCGTCCACGCGCACTCCATGGCGCTCGTGGCGGACGCGGCGCACAACTTCGGGGACGTGCTCGGCCTCCTGCTCGCATGGGGCGCCGCGCATCTCGCGACGCGGAAGCCTTCGCCGCGACGCACGTATGGATTCCGCCGCTCGACGATCCTCGCGTCGGTCGCGAACGCGGTGCTCCTCCTCGTCGGCGTGGGCGCGGTGAGCTGGGAGGCGATCGGGCGGCTGCGCACCGGGGGCACGGAGATCCGTGGCTCGGTGGTGCTGGTGGTGGCTGCGGTCGGCGTGGTGGTGAACCTCGGCTCGGCGCTGCCCTTCCTGCGGCAGCGCAAGAGCGACGTGAACGTGCGCGGCGCGTTCACGCACCTCGTCGCCGATGCGGCGGTCTCGGGCGGCGTCGTCGTCGCGGGGGCGCTCATGATCCTCACGGACTGGACGTGGCTCGACGCGGCCGCGAGCCTCGCGGTCTCGCTGGTGATCCTGGGCAGCACGTGGTCGCTGCTGCGGGACTCGCTCAACCTCGCGCTCGACGCGGTGCCCGACGGCATCGACCCCGACGAGGTGCGCAGCTTCCTCTGCGGCCTCCACGGCGTGACCGAGGTCCACGACCTCCACATCTGGGGCATGAGCACCACCGAGAACGCGCTCACCGCTCATCTCGTCTCGTGCGTGCGCTGCCCACCAGCCTTCCTGCGCGACACGGCCGACGTGCTACGCAAGCGCTTCGGCATCCACCACGCGACGCTCCAGCTCGAGCCGCACGACGCGCCGGAGGAGTGCGCCCACGCCCCCGAGGAGGCTCTGTAGCCATCCCGCGGGGTCCGCGCCGCAGCGTGCTAGATTCCGCCCGGTGAGGGTCGCAAGCTCGCGCAGGCGTCGCTGGATCGGGCGGCTGCTCCGCGTGGGAGCGGCGCTGATGCTGGCGGCGACCGCGCTGATCGTCGCTGCGTACGTCTGGCGCGCGGCGTGGCTGCCGGGCGCGATCGCGCGCGCGCCGAACGCAGGGAGGACCATCGCTCAGCTGGGGAGTGACCCGCCTCCCGCGGCGCTGGCCGCGGACGTGACCGCACGCGAGCTGCACGTCGAGGTCGGGTATCCTGCCGCCTCCCTCTCGCTGTGGGTCGTCGACGGGCGCGGCGCCCGGCCGCGAGGTACGGTGCTCCTCCTTCACGGTATCCGGGACACGAAGCTGTCGCTTCTGGCCGTTGCCGAGCGCCTGGCGCAGAGCGGCTTTCGCGCGGTGCTCGTCGACCTGCGGGGGCACGGCCACTCCACGGGCGACTGGCTCTCCTACGGGCCGAGGGAGGGCGTCGATCTCCAGCAGGTGCTCGACGCGCTGTCGTTGCGCGGTGAGCTCGCGCTGCCGGTCGGAGCCTACGGCACGTCTTACGGGGGCGCGGCGGCGCTGCAGCTCGCGCAGCGCGATCCGCGGGTGCGCGCCGTGGTGACGATCGCGACCTTCACACGCATGATCGAGATCGTCCCGCTCTACGCGTCGCGCCTCGTGCCCGCCTGGTTCGTCTCGCGCGCCGACGTCGAGGCCGCGATGGTGCATGCGGGAGCGCTCGGGGGCTTTCGACCCGAGGAGGCCGACTCCGTCGCGGCGATCGGGCGGACGACGGCGTCGGTGCTGCTCCTGCACGGCCGCGCCGACGACACCGTCCCGCCCGAGCACAGCGAGGCGCTCCATGCCGCCGCCCCGTCGCACAGCCGGCTGCTCGTGATCGACCAGCGCGATCATCGCACGATCATGGCGGACGAGACGGTCGCGCGCGAGAGCCTCGCCTGGCTCGAGGACCACCTCGTCATCTCGCAGGGCGAGTAGGGTCACGGCGCGAGGTCGGCGGCGACCCGGGTTCCCGAAAGCGCGCGATCTGCGACGCGAAGTTCGACGCCGCGGCGTGCCGGACGCGCTGCACGACGTACCGAGCGATGCGGCGGTCCGATTCGTTCCGCGCGACCGCCGGCGATTCGCTCGTTCGTTCGTTGCCTGCCTGGTCACGAACGCGTGTGACGAGGATCACGGCGCATTCAACGAGTGCGTCCCGGAAAGAGCCTCAAGGTCCGTGCCGAACGACCGTTCTCCCGGCTGACAGAATGATGAAGGCTCCTCCGAAGGCACCTGCCAGCCTGCTGGCCCATCGAATCATTCGCGAGGCCGCGTCGAGCGATGTCACCGTCGCCGACCTCGCGCGGCTCGCCGAGGCCGACCCCGCGTTCGCCATGCGGGTCCTCCGCGTCGCCAACAGCGCGGCGTTCGGCCTCCGCCAGAAGGCTGCTTCGGTCCGGAGTGCCTGCATGATGATCGGCACGCGCGGGCTGCGCAGTGTCGCGCTGGGCCTCCTGGTCTCCGACATGGCGCCCGTCGGCCGTGACGGCGCGACGGTCCTCGGCCAGGTCCTGCGCCGGGCAGCGGCCGGCGGCATCATCGCCGCGCGCTGCGGGATCGCCGTCGACGAAGGCTTCCTCGTGGGCCTCCTGCTCGAGGTGGGCATGCTCTCGACGCTGCGCGACGACCCGCACACCGCCACGCTCGTGCGCATGCCCGCGCCCGAGCGCGTCGCCTTCGAGCGCGCGTCGGGGATGCGCACACACGCGGAGATCGGCGCCGAGCTCGCACGCAGCTTCGACCTGCCCGCCGAGATCGCGGATGCCATCGCGGCGCACCATGACCGGACCCCCGGCCTCAGCGGCTACGCCCGGGTGGCGTGGGCGGCCGAGCGCGTCTCTGCGATCTGGGAGGGCGGCGACGTCGAGTCGAGCGTCGAGGAGGCGCTGAGCGCGCTGTGCGCCGTCGGCTTCGAGCCCGAGGACGCCGAGGGCGTGCTGCAGCGTCTCCCCGAGATCGTCGCCGACGCGGCGGCAGCCTTCGGGCTGGTGACGGAGACGCCGCTGGAGCTCGAGGCGCTCCGCCGCGAGGCGACCCGCGCGCTCGTCGAGATCAACGCCGACTACGTCACGACGATCCGCAGGCTCGAGGCGCTGCTCCACGAGCGCGACTCGCTCGCCGCGGAGCTGGGAAAGGCGAACGCCGCGTTCGCCGAGCTCTCGTCGACCACGTTCACGCGCCGCGCCAGCTGACCCTGGCGTGAATCGGTGTGCATCGCGCCGTCGCACGTGTGAAGCTCGCTGCACGCGCGCGCTACGCCCCCTGGCGTAGCGCGGGGATCGGCACTGGACCGGTCCTTGCGGAGGGGGGCGGCCACTCTCGTGCAAAGGTCGCTTTCGTTCTCGCTGCTGCTCGCCTTCGCGCTCGCCTCCAGGACGGCGGCGGCGGACCCTCGGTCGCTGACCGGCGCATACTCCGACTACGAGCAGCAGGCGGTCCGCGACGCGCAGGCCCAGGTGGGCGGCGCCCTCGATCCTGCGCCCGAGGGGAAGATCATCGAGCGCATCGAGATCGTGCGCCTCGACCCGATCGACGCGCACGACGGGATCCCCACCGCGGTCGACGTCGTCCACACCACCTCGCGGCCGTGGGTGCTGCGCCGCGAGCTGCTGGTCCGCGAGGGTGACGCCTGGCACGGCGTCGCCGTCGACGAGTCGGCGCGCAACCTCCGCAAGCTCTCGCAGCTTTCGCTCGTGGTGTGCGTGCCGCTGGTGGGCTCGGCGCCCGATCGCGTGCGCCTCCTGGTCATCACGAAGGACGTGTGGAGCCTCTACGTCGACCTCGATCTCGCGGTGACGGGCGGCGGCATCGAGTCGCTCACGCTGGAGCCGAAGGAGGCGAACATCGCCGGGCTCCATCACACCGCGCTGGGCCGCTTCGTCCTCGAGCCGAAGACCTTCGCGCTCGGCGCGAGCTACCAAATCCCCCGCCTCGATGGCCGCTATCTCGGCCTCGCGGTGGACGGCAACGTCGTCGTGAACCGCGAGAGCGGCCAGCTCGAAGGAAGCTACGGCTCGGCGAGCATCGAGAAGCCGCTCGTCACCTCGCATACCGAGTGGGCGTGGGGCTTCGGCACGACGTTCGCGGACCGCGTGCGGCGCCGCTACGTCAACGCCGCGGTCGCGACCTTCACGCCCGACGCGCCGGGCGCCGCGCCCGTGCCGTGGGTCTACCGCGAGCGTACCTTCGAGGAGCACGCGAAGCTCACGCGCTCGTTCGGCTGGGAGACGAAGAACGACCTCTCCCTCGGCGCCTCCTTGCAGCACGCGAAGTTCGGCGTGCTCGACGACCCGACGCTCGACCCGCGCTCGGTCGCCGCCTTCCAGCGCGCGGTGGTG
>Ga0123336_10003078_pt1 | contig 14185 bp, 13 predicted proteins | sample SSSSmetaG_FD_96466 | JGI IMG/M metagenome (GOLD analysis project Ga0123336, IMG submission 96466) | Glacier valley bacterial and archeal communities from Borup Fiord, Nunavut, Canada, to study Microbial Dark Matter (Phase II) - ​SSSS metaG | ecosystem: Environmental > Aquatic > Freshwater > Ice... | reverse complement strand
GGTTGCCGAAACAGCCGCGGTGCGGGTGTTCGTCGCCGTAGATGATGCGGAAGGTATCGGCCGAACACGGCGTCAGCAGGAAATCGTGCCGCCCGACGGTGTCGGCGACGATCCGCAGCATGATGTTCGAGCGGTTCGAATAGAGCGGGTCGCCGGTCGTCAGATAGATGCGGCTGGCGTAGTCGAGCGTGCGTCCCGACGAGATCACCTCGGCGATGTCGTCGCGGTTGAAGGCGAGCAGGTCGGCGACCTGTTCGCCGCGGGGGTCGATCACCGTCAACCGCTGGCCGGCGTCGAGGGTGAAGGCAACGCCCGAGCGCGGCGCGATCTCGCCGGTCATGCCGCGTCCTGCCGGCCGGCGAAGGGACATTCCCAGTTCGCGCCGACCGCCCGTCCGCTGTACTGGCGCGCCTCCGACTGCTCGCCGTGGCGGGCGAGCATCGGGTTGATCGATCCGGCGACGGCGACATCGCGGTCGAGGATCGCTGCGCGCAACTTCTCGTAACGCCCGGCCTCGCGCAGGCGGACGAACTGGTCGTGGAGATTGAATACCATCGCCGGCCGCGCAAAGCGCCGCGCGGGACGGCTCGCCGCGGGGTGCAGGCCGACGACGAAGAACGCCTGGCCGCCGAAGCTGAGCGAGAAGTGCGGATCGTCGGGGTCGCCGCTGACGCTTTCGTCGGCGGCTTGCGCGAACATCACGTCTTTGTCGCTGAGCGACTGGATACGCGCCCACATGGCGACTTCGAAATTCGTCTCGCTGAGCGCAGCGTCGTGTTCGAAGACGACGACGAAGGTCTGGAACAGCACCGGATCGTCGGCATAGCTCTGCGCGAGGTCGAGCAGGCCGGGGTAGATCCGCAGGTCGTCCCAGCCCGAGCATATGTCGCGCGCGACAACGATCCGCATGTTACCCTTGCTCAACGCCGATTTGGCGCCGACGCAGGGGAAAGCAGGGTCGCGAACGAAGTCGCGAAATTGTTCGGCGAGCGGGTGCTCGTCGTCGGTCGTCGGGGCCAGCATCGGGTCCATCCATGGTGTCGCGCAGGCTCAATGCCGCATGAATGGTTTCGTTGCGTCGGCGCGGCAGCGTGTTTCGGCGTCGACCGAGCCGGGAACGCGGCGACGCGATCGGGGTTGGACGGGCTGGTGGCATGAAGGTCGACGATGCTCTCCCCTCCCGACGGCAGTGCCAGCGATGAACAGGCCAGCGCCGGGCAGACTGGCGCCGGAGCCGACGCCCGGATCACCGTCGGTCCGGCAGCGATCGGGGTGGTGGCGACGCGGCTCGCCGACGCTCTGACGACCGGCGACATTGTCTACATCGCCACCGATGAGCAGCGCGGCGGCAAGAAGTGGATCTGCTTCGGTGCGATTATCCTGCACCGAAGCATACTCGACGCGGTTGACAGTCTGCGATCGGCTTAAAACAGTTTGTCGAGCGTGATAGGCAGATCGCGGATGCGCTTGCCGGTCGCGTTATAGACCGCGTTGGCAACCGCTGCAGCGACGCCGGTAATGCCGATCTCGCCGACTCCGTTGGCGCCCATAGGGGTGTGCGGATCTGCGATGTCTGTCCAGATTACGTCGATGTCGGGCACATCGAGGTGCACTGGGACATGATATTCAGCGAGACTGGGGTTCATGATGCGGCCGTTGCGTTCATCGAACTGTGTCTCCTCCATCAGCGCCATGCCAAGCCCCATGATGATGCCGCCGCGGAACTGGCTGCGCGCAGTTTTGCTGTTCATAATGCGGCCGCAATCGAACGAGCCGAGGAAGCGACTGACTCGCGTCTCGCCGGTCACGACGTTGACACGGACCTCGGCGAACATCGCCCCATGTGAATGCATCGACCAGTGCATGAGCTCGAGCGGCTGGCTGGCTTCCTCGGTCGCGACGAGCGTCTCGCGCTGCGCCCGCTTGAGGATCGAGCCATAGCTTTCGCGCCGCGTCGGATCGTCGAGCTTCACGAGCCCGCCGTCCTCGCTACCGACCTCGTCGAGCGACAGGCCAGCCAGCGGTGAGTTGTTGCCGGCCAGCTTGAGCAGCTCGGCGACCAGCGCGCGGTGCGCGGCGATGACTGCGGCACCGATCGCCGCCGTCTGCTGCGAGCCGCCCCCCATGATCGCGCCGGGGATGATCGAGTCACCGTAGCTGACCTCGACGTGATCGAGCGGCAGGCCGAGCCGTTCCGCCGCGACCATCGCCGTGGTCGTTGCCGTGCCCATGCCCATCTCGTGCGCCGCGACCTCGACTTTCGCGCGGCCGTCGCGGGTCAGCGTTATCCGCGCGGCGGCACCCGGCATCCGGTAATACGGGTAGGTCGCCGTCGCGCAGCCGATGCCGACCAGCCATTCGCCGTCGCGCTGCGTGCCCGGCGTCACGCTGCGCCGATTCCAGCCGAAGCGTTCGGCCCCGGCGCGCCACGCCTCGACAATATGACGCGACGAGAACGGCAGGCCCGACGTCGGGTCCTTGTCGGGCTCGTTGCGGATGCGCAGTTCGATCGGATCGATGCCGATCTCGACGGCCAATTCGTCGATCGCCGATTCTAATGCAAACGTACCGACCGACTCGCCGGGCGCGCGCATGAAAGTGTTGGCCAGCATGTTCATCGTCACGCTCTCCACCGACAGCTTGAAACTGCCAGCTGCGTAACCGCCGCGCGTTCCGACGATGAATGGTTCGGGCATATTGTTGTGCGGGGTCATCGCCACCGTGCCGGTGTGGATGATCGCGTCGAAGCCGCCGTCGGCCTGCGCCCCGATTGCGACGCGCTGCTCGGTCAAGGTGCGGCCACCAACGATGCGGTAGACGCCCTCGCGCGACAGGGTGATACGGACCGGCCGGCCGGCGAGCCGGGACGCGGCGGCACCAAGAATCTGATGGTCCCACAGCCCCTTGCCGCCGAACCCACCGCCGACGTAGGGCGACGTCACGCGCACCTGCTCCGCTTTGAGGTCAAAGACGGCGGCGATGGTCCCCGCTTCCGCCGTAACCATCTGCGTGGTGTCGTATATAATCAGCGCCTCGCCGTCCCAGCCGATCGTCGCGGCGTGCGGCTCGATCGCATTATGGTTGTGGCGCGGCGTCCGGTAGACATGGTCGACCCGGTGCGGAGCCGCCGTCAGCGCCGCCTCGGCGTCGCCGATCTCGGTCTGCATCGGCTGGCCCATGAAGACACCGGGGGCTGTACCGTGCGCCTTGGCCACGGCAAAGCTGGTTGTCCCCGGCTCCACGTCATAGGTCGCCGCGATCAGCGACGCGGCATGGTCCGCCTGCTCCTGCGTCTCGGCAAGCACGACGGCGATCGGCTGGCCATTCCAGTGGATGCCTGGGTCCTGCATGATCGGCAGGTCACTCGGCCCGGCGGCGGTCGGCGAGCTGCCAAATACCGCCGGCTGGTTCATTCGAGGCGCATTCCGGTAGGTCATCACCAGCACCACGCCAGGGGCAGACTCGGCCGCCGCCGTGTCGAGCATGGCAATGCTGCCTTTGGCGATCGTGCTGTACGCGAGCGCGGCATAGACCATGCTGTCCATCGGTCGCTCGGCGGCGAAGCGCGCTGCGCCGCGCACCTTGAGCGGCCCGTCGAGCCGCGACACCGCCGTTCCGATCAGGCCATGCTTGTGACGGATCAGTGGATCGGGAATGCCGCCCGGAAGCCAGCTGTCGGGAGCCAGTGGGACCAGCTTCGCCATCGCTCCCTGAGCAAACGTCTGGGCAGCCTGCTTCGCGCTATCGACAATCGTCATACGGTGTCTCCCGCCAGTTCGCCGAGCACCGCGACCATGGTCCGGCTTGCCAATTCGATCTTGAAACCGTTGTCGCGTAGCGGCCGGGCGTCGGCCAGTTCAGCGGTGGCGGCGGCGCGGAACGCTGTGGCCGTTGCCGGGCCACCGAGCAGCACGGCCTCCGCCTTGACGGCGCGCCACGGTTTATGCGCCACGCCGCCGAGCGCGAGGCGGACGTCGGTAACCAGGCCGCCCTCAACCCTAAGTGCCGCCGCAACGGAGACCAATGCGAAGGCATAGCTGGCCCTGTCGCGGACCTTGCGGTAGGTCGAGGTCGCCATCATCGGCAGGGGCGGCAGTTCGATCGCCGTGATCAGTTCGCCGGGCGCGAGGCTCGTCTCGATCTCGGGATGATCGCCGGGCAGGCGGTGCAAGTCGCCGAAGGGTATCGTTCGGATGCCATTCGGCCCGGTGACATGGACGGTCGCGTCGAGCGCGGCAAGCGCGACGCACATGTCCGACGGGTGGGTGGCAAGGCACGCATCGGACGCGCCGAAGATAGCGTGGATGCGGTTGAAACCGTCGAGTGCGTCGCAACCGGTGCCTGGCACCCGTTTGTTGCAGCGCGATCCGTCGACATCATAGAAATAAGTGCATCGGGTCCGCTGAAGCAAGTTACCCCCGACAGTCGCCATGTTCCGGATCTGCGCCGATGCTCCCGCGAGTATCGCGCGGCCGAGGACGGGGTAGCGGGTACGAACCGCGGAATGCTCGGCCAGTGCGGTGTTGCGCACCGCCGCGCCAATCAGCAGGCCGCCGTCGTTGGTATCTGTGATCGTCGTGGACAGTCCGGTGACATCGACCAGCGCCGCCGGCCGGACAACCGTCTCGCGCATTAGGTCGACAAGGTTGGTGCCGCCGCCGAGATACGCAGCGTGCGCCTGCGCCCCGAGCCGTACCGCATCGCTGCCATCGACCGCTCGGGCATAGCTGAAGGGCGTCATGCCGCCATCTCCGCTGCCAGTGTTTCCGTGAGGGCATCGATGATCCCATTATACGCGCCGCACCGACAGAGATTGCCGCTCATTCGCTCCTGAAGCTCCTCGCGCGTCAGGGTCACGCGTTCCGCGGCAAGGTCGGCGCTGACCGCGCTCGGCACCCCGCGCCGGGCTTCCGCCGCCAATCCTATCGCCGAGCAGATCTGACCGGGGGTGCAGTAGCCGCACTGGAATCCGTCATGCTCGATGAATGCGGCTTGCAGCGTGTGAAGGGTGTCGCCGCGAGCCAGCCCCTCGATCGTCGTGACCTCTCGCTCATTGAATTGAACGGCCAGCGCGAGGCACGACAGGATGCGCTCGCCGTCGACCAGCACCGTGCACGCCCCGCATGCGCCTTGGTTGCAGCCCTTCTTCGTGCCGGGTAGCTCGAGATGATCACGGAGCAAGTCGAGCAGCGACACCCGAGGATCGGCAGGCAGAGCGTGGGAGGACCCATTGACGATTATCGGCATTGTGAGAAGCTCCGATCACGTTAAGCACTGAATGTATTGGAGCAACGAGCGGGCGAACACGCCGGGCCCGCTTTTGACAAGCGGTCGGATGGAGCAACTCTAGCCGCGGCGAGGTCGCTCGCTCTCGGTTCTCTCGTGAGCACTTCTCGGGCACCGCTGTCGCGGTAGGCGATATTCGTTTAGCTTGCGGCTGGGACCCAGATCCAGACGTTAGGCGCTTTCTGGCTGCGTCCCGGAACCGGTCGTTCGTTCATGTCCGGCTTAGCGACTTTGGACGGGCTGGTCGAAAATAGGTGAGGCATTGCGGGGAGCTGCCCAATTTTCAAACTAGCCGACTTATATGTCGGGTCCTACCGCGTCTTCCGCCCATCGAGCGGCTCGCGCTGCCAGTAGACCCCGCAGCAATTCTGCCAAGTTGGCAGCATCGACGGGATCGTGGCCAAGTGCACCTCTCAGGGCGAGTTTGAGCCACTCCGGCACACTGGTATGAGCCAGGGTCCACGCAATCTGTCGATCGATCGGGTGCGTATCGTCGGTTCGTTGATCCATATCCGGCTCCCCTATGCGGCCGCGTGGAACATCTCTGAGGTACGAATTGGAGCAGAGGTTGCGGAAAAGGCTTCCCAGCTTCCCTCAACGTATCGCCAGGCCAACTGCCCGTCGTCATCCATCGCCAGCAGGTGAAGCCAGCCGTTGTCGAACAGCTGCCGCACGGAGCCGTGCCGGGCAAGGACACAGGCGATGGCGTCGCGCGGAGCCTCAACCGCAACGGTCAGGCGCAGCGGTTCGTGAACGAGCGCGCGGCCATCGTGGACCGACTGCCACGGCAGGCCGCTGCGCAGCGTCCCGCCGTTCCCTTCGACGACGCCGATGCCGCCGATCACGTTGTGGAGCAGCTTGTTGCCGCCGCCGAAGAGGTCGGGCGCGACCGAAGACCCGTAATATTGTAGGCTGATCCAGCTGGCGACCACGACCGGCGCGGTCAAGATCAGTTCGAGGACGCCAAACCCGGCGTCGTCGCGCCAAGCATAGTCGTGAAGGAATGCGCGGCCGCCGAGGTCTCGACCCCGCGTTCGAGCGCGCGGCGCGACAATGAAGGCATTGCACCCGGCGAGACCCCATTCGGGCCGGACCTCCGCCCAGTCGCGCCCTCGCCGCGCGAGAGGGCTACCGGCCCCCCGCGGCAGACGACGGACGCGTTCAGCCCGCGCTCGCTCGCCGGCGTTGGTGAGCGACCGATGTGCATCAGCGAGGAGTTTCTCGTGCGCCGGCGACGGCGCATCGTCGGCATAGAGCGTCACCGTATCGCTGGTCGTGTCGTGCAGGCCGGCGATAACGTGGGTGCTCGCGGGAACGTCGATGCCCCGTTGAGCCAGACCACCCCGCACCTCGAGGTCGTTGAGCAGCGACGCAAGCAGCCGCGCATTGACATCGCCCGGATAGCCGCCGCAGGCGCCGCAGTGCAGCGCACTGGCGTGCGGGTTGTTCGTCACCCGCGCACCATGGCCGACGAGCAGCACGAGCGGTGCGAAATCTCGGGTCAGCGACATCGCCTGCAGGACCGCTTCTGCAGCGGCAACGCGCCTGTCGAGTGACAGCGGCGGTTCAGCCAGCGGCGGCGGTTCAGCCGAGGTGGCATGGCCGATCGCCAGCGTGTCGCGGAGGAGCTTGACGACATAGGCCGGGCCGGTCGCCTCGACGAAGGCGAACGACGACACCGCGGCGAGCTTAAACCTCTCCCACGCGCGCGATGCCCGCGCCGACAACCGCGCGTCGACGTCGACCGCCGCGGGCACGACGGCGCGCGTGGCGAAACCGGCGGTGAGCAGAACCGGCAGCCGCGCTTCGACGACGTCCGAAGCCGTTCGCCGGTGCGCGATGCCGAGCCCGAAGAAGCCGGCGAAGCCGAGCGTCTGAAGCGATGGGTCGACCGCCTCCAGCGCCCGGCGGAAGACCTCCGACCGGACGTCGATGCAGAACGCCGCCTGGATGCGCGGCTCCGGCGTCATCGCGCCCGATGCCGGCGCAGAGAGAATGGCGGCGAGGCGACGCTGCGCCGCGCGATCGGCGGCATCCTGGACGATCGCGGCCGCGACAGTCGCCGGCGTCGCCCGCACCGGCTGGGCGAATTCGGCGACCGCCGCCGGCCACGCGGTGGGACCGTCGCCCTGCAGGACGAACAGCGCCTCGTCCCAGAGCAGGCGGATCGCCAGCAGGGCCAGCGGCAGATCGTTGTCGCCGCCGCTGAGCGCTGCGGTCCACTGGCGCTGTCGTGCGACCTGCACCCAGCCGCCGAGCGTAACGAGGAGCCGGTGGAAATACTGCTCGACCGCCTCGTCGGGCAGGCCGAGCGTCGCGACGCCGCGGGCGAGCATCGCGTCGATCGTCTCGGGGCTTGCCGCGACGAACGCCGCAAAGCCGCGCAGGCCGAGGACCTCCGGCGTGAGATCGTGTGTCGCCGTTGCGCGCCACGCCGTCCACGCGCGGTCGTGCGGCGCCGCCCACAGCGCCTGCCCGGCGTCGAAGAACGCTCCTGCCCACGCCCCGAACCGCTCGTCGATGATCGCCGGCCAGTCGCGACCCGTCGCGTCGGCGGCGAGATCAGCGAACGTCGGGGTCGCGCGCGGTGCGGCCGTCGCAGTTGCCGCCAGTTTAAGGGCGTCGACGTCGACCGGGCGCTGATCTGGCGGCGCGGCGGCGAGTGCAGAGGCGAGGTCAGCGTCGGTGATCCGGCCCGATGCGAACTGTTCGGCGATCGACGCGGGATCGGGTGTGATTTGCACCCCCGCCGCGCGTTCCAATCGCGCGGCCGTGAGGGCCAACGGTTCGTTGGCGTGGCCGAGGAACGGGTTGACGGCGACGGTCGCTGCCAGTGGCCAGAGCGGCGGGATTGCCGCGACGGCGGCGGCGGCGGCGGCGCGAACCGCACTCACCGGCCGAACTCCGCCGATACCGGCCGCCGCCAGCCGCCGAGCAGCCTGTCGAGCACCGCGTTGGCGTAGAGGCCATTGCTCAGGTGGACACGCAGGACCGCGACCGCCGGGTGCCCTGACCACAGGGGAAACAGCGCCTGGGCGACCGCGACCGATCCGAAGCTGAGTGTCGCCAGGATCATTAACGCCCAGTCGAGACTGCTCGGATTGGGCGGGACTGGCAGGACGTCCGCCGTCAGACGTGTCGCAAGTGCGTGGAGCAGGAAATAACCGAGTGAAGCCGCGCCCGACGCCACGACAAGCCGGCGGGTCAGCGCGCGTGGCGCCGCTTCGGCGAGGCCCTGCGCGATCAGATAAGCGACGCCAAAGATCAGGATCGCGCCGAGGACGATCGCCTGGGGCGGGGCGCTGCTGATCCCGAAGGCGGCGCCGATTGCGGCGTATAGGCCGATGGCGACGGCGAACGCGCGGCCAACAGCGCCGGCGCTCGGGACCGCGACCGGGCCGGGGCGCCGTGCCGCGACAATGCGTTCGACTGCGCTACCCGCAGCGAGGAACGAGTGCGCCTTGTACAGCGAATGGGCGACCAGGTGGAGTAGTGCGAGCGGGAACAGCCCAAGCCCGCACTCCATCGTCATGAAACCCATCTGCGCGACCGTCGACCATGCCAGCGAGGTCTTGACCGCCGGCTGGGTAAGCATGACGAGGCCGCCGAAAAGCGCGGTGAAGCCGCCGACAAGCGTTAGCAGCGCCAGCGCGGCGGGCGACAGCAGCATCACATCGGCGAAGCGGATGAGAATGAACCCGCCTGCATTGATCACGCCGGCGTGGAGCAGGGCGGAGACGGGTGTCGGAGCTTCCATGACCTCGGTCAGCCAACCGTGCAGCGGAAACTGCGCCGACTTCAGCATGGCCGCGACCGCGATTAGGCATGCCGCTGCCGATCCGGCCGACGGAATGGCCCCCGCTCGCGCAGCCGCGAGGATCGAGACGATGTCGGTTGTCCCGCAGGCATGGGCGAGGATCAGCGCGGCGGCAATCAGCGCCACGTCGCCGACACGCGCCGTGATGAACTTCTTGCGCGCGGCGCGTTGGGCGGCGCGCCGTTCGGGGTAGAACAGCAGCAGCCGGTGAAGCGTCAGGCTGGTCGCGATCCACGCGGCGACGAGCTGAACGAGATTACCGGCGATCACCATCGTCATGACGCCGCCAAGGGTCAGGCAGAGATCGGCCATGAACCGATCGGCGCGCGGTTCGCGGTCGAGGTAGGTCGAGGTGAAGCGCACCACGATCCAGCCGACGAAGCCGATCAGCAGGAGCAGCGTGGCGCTGACGATATCGCGGCGCGCCGACAGGCCGATCCCTTCCAAACCGAGGAGCGGAGTCGTCGCCGCACCGGCCACAACGAGCAGGACTGCGGTCGCCAGAGCGCACGCCAGGGCCGTCAGTACCAGCCCTTCGACGATCCGCGACCGTCCCGTTCCGGCAACGACGGCCGCGAGCAGCATCGCCAGCGGCGCTCCGAACGGCAACCAATTCATCAGCATCTCCCTCACGACTGCGCGTTCTTAAGCGACCACGAGGGCTTGGATAAATTCATTGATTGCCAGCTATTGTTCGCTTTATGCGATGTAATGCGCACGCTGAACTATGGTCATCTCCGCTATTTCTGGGCGGTCGCGCACGACGCGAACCTGACACGCGCGGCCGCACGGCTCGGCGTATCGCAGTCGGTACTGTCGGTGCAGATCCGGGCGCTGGAGGCGCGGCTCGGCCATGCGCTATTCGACCGCCGTGGACGCCAGCTCCATCTGACCGAAGCCGGGCGGATCGCGCTCGATCATGCCGACGCAATCTTCGCCAGCGGCGACGAGCTTGTCGATGCGCTCCTGGAGCGCGGCAGCGTGCGGCAGATGCTGCGCGTCGGCGCGCGGGCGACTCTGTCGCGCAACTTCCAGATCGGCTTCCTCCGGCCGGTGCTGGCGATGGCCGACGTCGGGGTCGTCCTGCGGTCGGGAAGTACGGCCGAACTTTTAGTGGCGCTCGCCGCGCTCAATCTCGACGTCGTGCTGACCAACGAGCCGCCGCCGGTCGACACCCCGGTTCAGTACATCGCCCACCAGATCGATGCGCAACCGGTCAGCCTTGTCGGCGCACCGGCGCTCATCGAGGGCGAGCACGAGATCGGGAAACTGCTCGGCTCGCGCCCGGTGATCCTGCCGGCGGTCGGCAGCACGTTGCGGACCGGCTTCGACGCGCTGGTCAGCCGGCTCGGCATTCGCCTGAGGATCGCAGCCGAGGTCGATGACATGGCGATGATGCGGCTGATGGCGCGCGAAGCGACGGCGCTCGCCGTCCTGCCGCCAATCGTCGTCGCCGATGAATTGGCGTCCGGTGCCCTAATCGAGGCTGACCGCCTGCCGGGGATCACCGAGGTGTTCTATGCCATCACAGTCAAGCGACGGTTCCCTAAGGAGATTGTCCAGCGGCTGTTCCGCGACACGAGCTGAACGAGGTGCAACCGTTTCTGACAATATAATAGCATCTGACATTCGTAAACCACGCGATGACGTCTGTGCTTATCGCCCGCCGAGCGTGAAGACCCATACCCGGTCGTTGAGCGCAGTTCGGTGGCGCACCGGAACCTGCCATCCGTTCATCGCCGATAGATATGTTAGGGTAACGACGTGCTGCCGGAGACCACGATGCGCACCGGCTGGTCCGGCAGCATCAACCAGCGCGGCGCGCCGGCTTCGAGGACAACCTCATCGACGGGGATTGCGTCGGCACCTTCGTTTGCGAGAAAGGCCTGCGCCAAAACGCGGCCCGTCGACGGAATAAGCTTTGGATCGGGGGGTACGGGATGGCGGCCTACCGCGAGAAGCCAGTCGGGCCGGCCGTGTACCACATGCGTGGCCGGGTGGATCACCTGCAGGTCGACGTGGTCGCGATAGCGTCCGAAGGACAGCGGCTTGCCTGCTCCAAACAGGATGACCGAGCGCGCAATATTGGTCGCCAGGACGACGTCGCGCAGCGTCCGGCTCGCCAGCGTCGAGTTGGTTTCACCAAGACCTGTCTGGTCGATCGTCAACGGGTCGATCCCGGTCTTTTGCTGTAGTCGGCCTGCCATCCACAAATGGGTGTGCTGACCCGCCTCGTCGATCAGGGGTACCTTCGTGGCGTGCGAATAGCCGACATAGATCAGGAATCGAGCCTGCGGCATGTGCCCGATCACAGCGGCGAGGTTCGTCGCCTCGGCCTCCTCGCGCGTATCGATCGGGTCGCCCGCTACTCGCTGTTCTGCCGTCTCCTCGTAGGCGAGCGGCCGATAGCCGAGCGCAAGCGACTGCCTGATGCGCGGACGATCCTGTTCGTTTGCAACAGCTTCACCTTCGGCGCGAACACGCCGGTCCAGACCTTTCATCCCGGTCGTGTCACCGACCTCAACCATGAAAGAAACGGCGGCATGCCGGCGCTAGCCGATCGGTGGCTTCGACCCCTAAGTAAACTGGCTAAAGCTGAAAAGCTCGCCCTCGACGGACGTCGTTGCTCTTGCCGGTAGCGCGCAGAGTGATAGCGCAGCCGCACCGACCACGGCGACGAAGTTGAGCATCCTCATACATGCCCCCTGGATAGCTGCTTACCCAGCCGCCATTTTCTGCACGTCCGCCGTGTGCAGCGGCTGACCGCCGATCGCCCAGTCGCCGCTCTCGACCTCGTTAATTTTGACCCATGTGACCGCGCGGAGATTGTCGCCCTCGACCGAGACCATCGCGTCGGTCACCTTGGCGATCATCGCCGCTTTCTGCTTCGGCGTGAAAACACCCTTGATCACGTGAATGTCGACGAGCGGCATGGCTTGTTCCTTTGACTGGGAAGCGCCAAGATCGCACGTGTGGCCACGCTATCAAGTTCAGGAACTGAACCTATGCGACCGGGCGTCAATGCTTCGATCGACGCACCACGGGTCGAGGTGCCGGCTGGCGACGCCTCGCTTTACGGACAATTCTGTCCGGTCGCGATGGCAGCCGAGCTGCTGGCAACTCGGTGGACGCTGGTGGTGCTGGGCGAGCTGCTGTCAGGGTCGACCCGGTTCAACGAGATCCGCCAAGGCGTGCCGCGGATGTCGTCGGCGCTGCTCGCGAAGCGTCTGCGCGAGCACGAAAAGGCAGGTATCATAACGCATGAGAAAACTGCCTACACGCTGACAGCCGCTGGCAGCGATCTGGCACCCATTATCCGGGGATTGGGGCGGTGGGCACTCCAGTGGGTCAACTCCGACTGTTCGCTCGCCAATCTCGATGCGCGCCTCCTGATGTGGAACATGCGCCGCAATCTCCGGCCGGATCCATTTCCAGACCGACGTGTGGTCGTCGAGTTCCATTATCCTGAGCTTCCGGCAGACGAGGCCCGGTACTGGCTGATCGTCGCGCCGAATGCGCCGGTCGACCTGTGCTCGATCGATCCAGGGCATCAAGTTGACCTGCTCGTGACAGCCCAACTGCGAGCAATGACCTCTGCCTGGATGGGGATGAGCAGCTTCAGCGTCGAACTTGACGCCAACCGTATCGAGTTGGACGGTGATCCAGGCCTGTCTGTCAACTTTTCGAGGTGGATTGGGCGGAGCGGTCTTGGCGAGACTGCGACGCTGTCAGCCAGGCAAAAGTCGAGCAACCCGTAAAAAAGACTTCCAGTCCGACGTCGAATGCCCTTCGATGTCCAGCTGTTTAGCGGCTGCTTCCGGTATTGTCGCTCGAGCAATCTATAGGGGTAGACGGGTCGTCCCCCGCCTGGCCGCTTTTCGGCGGTGGACGATCCTATGTGGACGTTCCAAAATTTTTCGGCGTTCGCCAAAAGTAGACGCACATTCATGTTGTAAGCACACCATTTACGCTGTGATCGGAAAAACATCCGTACGGCAGAAAGGTTGGACGACTCGAACAATGCGCTAAGCGGGTTGCGACATTGAAATACCGCCGGTCGTTCAAGTGGTCGTCGGTGACCTCTAAGACCCAGAACGGGACGCCCTCCGCTAACCCACACCACCTGACTTCGGCAGTGAGTGTAAATTGGGTGTTCCGCACCGTAAGTCGACGGCAATAGCGGACCCCTGCCACAGCGTTATGGGGTCCTAGTAGGCTACCACGACCCCAATTCAGCTTGGTCACAAAAGGCGAAATATCTATCGGGCAGCTAGCAAAACGCCTGTCTTCGCGGCAAGCTGGGTTGCGGCACCGTCAAGCGCAACGGTGTAGCATTTGCGATAGTCCATAAAAGCGGCGAGATCACCGATGCTTGGTTGACCGCCGCAGGCGTTTCGTGAAGCGTGGTACAACCGACTGTCCAGCGTTTTCCGGCCAGCGTGTGTCGCAAGATTCAAATCCGAGTAATCGACTGCGACGCGCCGGGTTTCGCGGTCCTGAGCTTGTGCAGGCAGTGCGAGTACGGCGATCGCGAGCGCGCTAGCGATCTGGGCGGCCGTGACGATCTGTTTAGCGATACTGGTCATGGGTCGTTCCTCATTCTGGCGGCGGACCATTCCAGCGCCGATGAAGAGGGGGTAGGCGACCTGCATCAAAGGATGTGCGAGGAGTGCGTCAATCTTGCGTTAATTCTCAATTAAAATAGCAACGAGAGACCGCATTTTATAAAAAATTTAATATCCCGGCAGTGGACAGTGGTGCTGCAGCAGGGACTGCAGCCCAATAGATGGCGTACGCCTGTATTCCTGCTCTCAGGCATCGCTGCTTTGCTAAACGTCTTTGCATCACGACTGGCCCGCGTTGCGGATCGGGCGGAATCCATTTCGAACGAGCCGAAGGATGCGAGTCGTGACGAAGGGCTGAAGGCGCTGAAGTTGCGGTCACGCGCGCTCGACGGCGCACGATTTAGCTTGTCGCGTTTTGAACCAGTTCCTGAAGCCATTGTTAATGAACGTGAGCCTTGTTCGAGGAAGGAAGACCCTATGGCGATCTGGAAATTATCCGCCACGCTGTTCGGCGTAG
>Ga0123336_10003076_pt1 | contig 14192 bp, 12 predicted proteins | sample SSSSmetaG_FD_96466 | JGI IMG/M metagenome (GOLD analysis project Ga0123336, IMG submission 96466) | Glacier valley bacterial and archeal communities from Borup Fiord, Nunavut, Canada, to study Microbial Dark Matter (Phase II) - ​SSSS metaG | ecosystem: Environmental > Aquatic > Freshwater > Ice... | reverse complement strand
GGATCGAACCGCTGACCTCTACAATGCCATCGTAGCGCTCTCCCAGCTGAGCTAAGGCCCCGTACCACGTCGCGCCACCCGTTGGGCCGGGCGGAGCGGTCGATTACGCCAACGCGGACGTCGGCGCAAGGCGCTTACTTCCCCCTCCCCCCACGTGAGCGAAGCGAACGTAGAGTGGGGAGGGTCGTGGGGGTGCCTGAACGAACACCGGTTTCCGCTGCGAGAGCGTGCCCCCAACCCGACCCTCCCCACTCTATCGCGCAAGAGCGCGGTGGGGGGAGGGGGAAGAGAGTCCGGAGGCTTACGCCTCTTCCTCGTCCTCGCCGGGAACGACGACGGCGAGGTCCTCGTCGTCGCCGATGTCGACATCGGGCTCCTCGGCGTCCTCGGCGACGTCGAGATCCTCGTCGTCGGCGTCGATCACTTCGCCGTCAGCATTCGTCTTGGGCGCGGGCTTGGCGGTTTCGAACGGCATCGGCTGCTTCGACTTGAGCATCGATTCGGGGGCCCAGACGTTGCCGCAATTGATGCAGGTGACCGGGTCCGCGTTGCCGAGGTCGTAGAAGCGCGTGTTGCATTTCGGGCAGGCACGCTTGGTGCCCCATTCGGGATTGACCACTGACGAAACTCCGGGCGGCGCGGGGAAGCCCCCTCGCGCGGCAAGCGCGGGTCATTGCCACACGCCCGGGGGGCTGTCAAAACCGGCCGTCGCCCGCCGTCGGCGGGCTCTCGAAATAGCCTCCGCCCGCCGACGGCGGGCGGGCAAAACCGGGCCTCGCCCGCCGCGAAGGGTCCCGATGCACTCTCTTTCCCTGCGGACCGACGGTCCCCTGACCGGCACGATCACCGTGCCCGGCGACAAGTCGATCTCGCACCGGGCGCTGATGTTCGGCGCGCTCGCGGTCGGCGAGACCGTCGTCGACGGGCTGCTCGAGGGCGAGGACGTGCTGGCGACCGCCGCGGCGCTGCGGGCGATGGGGGCGGAGATCGCCAAGGCCGGAGACCGCTGGCACATCTGGGGGGTCGGCGTCGGCGGCCTGCTCCAGCCGGGACGAGCGCTCGACATGGGCAATTCGGGGACCTCGACGCGGCTGCTGATGGGGCTGCTCGCGTCGCATCCGGTCACCGCGACCTTCGTCGGCGACGCGTCGCTGTCGGCCCGCCCGATGGCGCGGGTGACGGTTCCGCTCGCGCTGATGGGGGCAAGCTTCGCCTGCGCTCCCGGCGGGCGGCTGCCGCTGACGATGACCGGGCGCTGCCCGGCGGTGCCGCTGCGTTATGTGCTTCCGGTCGCGTCGGCGCAGGTCAAGTCGGCGGTGCTGCTCGCCGGGTTGAACGCCGCCGGACGGACGACGGTGGTCGAGCCCGAGCCGACGCGCGACCATAGCGAGCGGATGCTGCGCGCCTTCGGGGCCAAGGTCCGGGTCGAGGAGACCCCCGAAGGCCGCGCGATCACCGTCACGGGGGAGGCCGAACTACGCCCCCAGGCGATCGTCGTGCCGGGCGACATCTCGTCGGCGGCGTTCCCGATCGTCGCCGCGCTGATCGTGCCGGGCAGCCGGGTGACGATCGAGGGCGTCGGGGTCAACCCGACGCGCGACGGGCTGCTCCGCGTGCTGGCGATGATGGGGGCCGACGTCACGTGCACCAACCGGCGCGAGGTCGGCGGCGAGCCGGTCGCCGATATCGTTGTGGTCGCGGGGCCGCTCACCGGCATCGAGGTGCCGCCCGCGATCGCCGCGTCGATGATCGACGAGTTCCCCGTGCTGTTCGTCGCCGCCGCCTTTGCCGAGGGAACCACGGTGATGCACGGCCTGGGCGAGCTCCGCGTCAAGGAGAGCGACCGCATCGCGGTGATGGCCGCCGGGCTGGCGGCGTGCGGGGTCCGCGTCGAGGAACTGCCCGACGGGCTGATCGTCCACGGCAACGGCGGCGCGCCGGTCGCCGGCGGGACGACGGTTGCGGCGTCGCTCGACCACCGGATCGCGATGAGTTTTGCCGTGCTCGGCCTGCGGGCGCGCGCGGCGGTGACGGTCGACGATGCGCGGCCGGTGGCGACGAGCTTCCCGGGGTTCGTCGCGCTGATGACCGGGCTGGGCGCGGTTCACAGCCCGGTGTAGTCGCGGAACCAGTCGACGAATTTTGGGATGCCGGCGGCGAGGCTGGTCGTCGGGGTCCAGCCGAGCGCGGCGGTCGTCGCGGCGATGTCGGCGAAGGTTGCGGGGACGTCGCCGGGCGGCATCGGCAACAATTCGCGGATCGCCGCGCGGCCCGTCGCCGCCTCGATCAGGCCGACGAGGCGCACGACGGTTTCGGGCGCGGTGTTGCCGAGGTTGTAGAGACGCTGGTGGGCGCTGTGCGGGGTGTCGTGCGGTTGGTCGAGCGCGGCGAGGATGCCGTCGACGATGTCGTCTATGTACGTGAAATCGCGGCGCATTTGCCCGTCGTTGAACAGCTCGATCGGCTCGCCGCGGAGAATGTGCTCGGTAAACCGCCAGATCGCCATGTCGGGGCGTCCCCACGGCCCGTAAACGGTGAAAAAACGTAGTCCGGTCAAGGGGATGGCGTAAAGATGCGCGTACGCCTCGCTCATCAGCTCGTCGGCGCGCTTGGTCGCGGCATAGAGCGAGACGGGCCGGTCGACGCGGTCCTCGACCGCGAACGGCAGCTTGGCGTTCGCCCCATAGACCGACGATGACGAAGCATAGACCATGCGGCGCAACCCGTTGGTTTCGCGCGCGATTTCAAGCAGGTTGAGGTGCCCGGCGAGGTTCGAGCGGACGTAGGCGTGCGGGTCGCGGAGCGAATGCCCGACCCCGGCCTGGGCGCCGAGATGGACGATGCGGTCGAACGACTGGCCGCCCAGCGCCGCCGTCAGCGCAGCGAAGTCACTGAAATCGCAGTGAAGAAACGTGAACGCGCCACCAAGCCGCGCCAGCCGGTCGCGCTTTATTCGCGGATCGTAATACGGGTTGAGGTCGTCGATCCCGACCACCGCCTCGCCCCGCGCCAGCAGCGCCGCCGCGGTGTGGAAGCCGATGAACCCGGCGACCCCGGTGACGAGGACGGTCATCGGTCGACCACCTCGCCCGCGACGATCGCGGCGATCCGGTCGGCGGCATGGCCGTCGCCATACGGCAGGACCGCGGTCGCCATCGCGGCATGAACCGCTTCGTTTTCAATCATTTCGCCCGCTGCCGCGACGATCGCCTCAGCCTCGGTGCCGACCAGTCGCGCCGCCCCGGCGGCGACGCCTTCGGGCCGCTCGGTCAAATCGCGCAGGACGAGGACCGGGCAGCCGAACGCCGGCGCTTCCTCCTGCACCCCGCCCGAATCGGTCAGCACCAGCCGCGCGCGGCGGAGCAGGGTGACGAAGGCGAGATAGTCGAGCGGCGCGACGAGCGCGACGTTCGGCACGTTTCCCAGCCGCCCCCGCATCGCCGCCCCGGCGGCGGGATTGGGGTGGACCGGCACAATGATATCAACATCATACCTTGCAGCGAGGGTCGCCACCGCCGCGGCGATCCCGACCATCCGTACATGGTTCTCACGGCGGTGCGCGGTGACCAGCAGCAGCGGACGCCCCTCGCGCAGTGCCGGCAAACCCGCCGCGACCCGCGCCCGCAGGTCGCCGTCGGCCGCCAGTCGCGCTTCGGTAAGGCGCAGGGCGTCGATCACCGGGTTGCCGGTGAGGTAAATCGCCCCCCACGCGATGCCTTCGCGGACCAACGCCGTCTGGGCCGCGGCCGTCGGGGCGAAGTGGTGCGTCGCCAACTGAGCGATGACGCGGCGATGCATGTCCTCGGGGAACGGCTCGGCCGCGCCGCTGCGCAGGCCCGCTTCGACATGGCCGAGCGGCCGCCGCGCATACGCCGCCGCCAGTGCGCCGGCGAGCGTCGAGGCGGTATCGCCTTGGACGATCACCATCGCCGGTGCGAGGCGCGCGACGACCGCGCCGAGCTGCGGCAGCGCGTCGGCGACGAACGCCTCCGGGGTCTGCCCAGGCTGCATCAGATCGAGGTCGAGGTCGGGGACAAGGCCGAAATCGGCGAGCGCGGCGCGGGTCAGATCGCGCTGCTGGCCGGTGCTGCAGATCGTGACCGCGATCCCGCGCGACGCCAGCGCCAGCATCACCGGCGCGAGCTTGATCGCCTCCGGCCGCGTGCCGAGGACACACAGGATTCCCCCGCCCGATGATATGCCCCCGCTCATCGCAGCCGACTATCTGACAACAATGGCATCGACACAACCGCCGCGTCCGCTATGGCCTCGCGCGATGATCCAGCACGTGCCCCTCGTGATCGCCGTCGACGGCCCCGCCGCCAGCGGCAAGGGCACCGTCGCGCGCGCCCTCGCCCGCCACTTCGGCCTCGGTCACCTCGACACCGGCAAGCTGTATCGCGCGGTCGGGCTCGCGGTCCGGCGTGGCGGCGGGGACCCCGGCGACGCGGCGCTGGCCGAAGCGGCGGCGGTCGATCTCGACGAGGCATTGCTCGACGAGCCCGACCTGATGAGTGCCGACAACGCCCAGGCGGCATCGATCGTCTCGGCGCATCCGGCGGTCCGCGCGGCGCTGCTCGCCCGGCAGCGCGCGTTCGCGGTGCAGGCAAGGGGCGCGGTGCTCGACGGGCGCGACATCGGCACGGTGATCGCGCCGCACGCCCGGGCCAAGCTATTCGTCACCGCGTCGCCCGACGTCCGCGCCGCGCGCCGTGCCGCAGAACTCGCCCGCGCCGGGCATATCCTCAGCCACGAGACGGTGCTCGGCGACATTCTCGCCCGCGACGCGCGCGATTCGGGGCGCCACGCGGCGCCGCTGACGATGGCAGGCGACGCCGTCTTGCTCGATACGACGAATCTCGATATAGACACGGCCGTCGCCCAAGCCATCGCGCTCGTCGAAGCGCGGCTGCGGGGCGGCTAGCAGACATTGGGATCGGGCGCGGGCATCAGCCGGCTCCCGGGCAACGCCTGTTGAATGGCCGGCGGCATGGTGCTTCCGGTCGGCGCTGAACGGGCGGCATGGTGCCGGACCCGACGAACAAAGGTACGCGATTACATGGCTTCTGCTGCCCAACCGACCCGCGACGATTTCGCGGCGATGCTCGAAAGCTCGCTCGGCAAGAATCAATCGTTCGAAGGGCGGGTCGTCAAGGGCCGCGTCACAGGAATCGAGAACGACCTCGCCGTCATCGACGTCGGGCTGAAGTCGGAAGGGCGCGTGCCGCTCCGCGAATTCGCCGCTCCCGGCATGAAGGCCGAGATCGCCATCGGCGACGAGGTCGAGGTCTATGTCGACCGCGTCGAGAACGCGATGGGCGAGGCGATGCTGTCGCGCGACCGCGCGCGCCGCGAAGCCGCATGGGATACGCTCGAGACGCAGTACGCCGCCAACGAGCGCGTCGAGGGCGTCATCTTCGGCCGCGTCAAGGGCGGCTTCACCGTCGACCTGTCGGGCGCCATCGCCTTCCTGCCCGGCAGCCAGGTCGACATCCGCCCGGTCCGCGACGTCACCCCGCTGATGAACCTGCCGCAGCCGTTCGTCATCCTGAAGATGGACCGCAAGCGCGGCAACATCGTCGTCTCGCGCCGCTCGATCCTCGAGGAAAGCCGCGCCGAGGCGCGCACCGGCCTGATCCAGTCGCTCGCCGAAGGCCAGATCGTCGACGGCGTCGTCAAGAACATCACCGACTACGGCGCGTTCGTCGACCTCGGCGGGATCGATGGCCTGCTCCACGTCACCGACATGAGCTACAAGCGCGTCGGCCACCCGTCGGAAGTCCTCAACATCGGCGACACGCTCCGGGTGCAGATCGTCCGCATCAACCGCGAGACGCAGCGCATCAGCCTCGGCATGAAGCAGCTCGAGGCCGATCCGTGGATCACGGCCGCCGCGAACTACCCGGTCGACAGCCGCCACACCGGCCGCGTCACCAACATCACCGAATACGGCGCGTTCGTCGAGCTCGAGGCCGGGATCGAGGGCCTCGTCCACGTCAGCGAAATGTCGTGGGTCAAGAAGAACGTCCACCCCGGCAAGATCGTCTCGACCAGTCAAGAGGTCGAGGTCATCGTCCTCGAGGTCGACGAGGAGAAGCGCCGGATTTCGCTCGGCCTGAAGCAGGCGCAGCGGAATCCGTGGGAGGTCTTCGCCGAACAGTACCCGGTCGGCACGATCGTCGAGGGCGAAGTCAAGAACGCGACCGAGTTCGGCCTGTTCATCGGGCTCGACGGCGACGTCGACGGCATGGTCCACATGTCCGACATCGCGTGGGGCCTCAGCGGCGAACAGGCACTGGCCTCGCACCACAAGGGCGAGCGGATCCGCGCCAAGGTCATCGAGGTCGATGTCGAGAAGGAGCGCATCAGCCTGTCGATCAAGGAGCTCGACGACAGCCGCGCGGCTGCGCCGGTCGCGCATGCCGACGGCGGCACCGAGCTGCGCAAGAACCAGATCGTCACCTGCACCGTCGTCGACAACCGCGACGGCGGCATCGAGGTCCAGGTCGGCGAAGACGGTCCGCTCGCGTTCATCAAGCGCGGCGACCTGAGCCGCGACCGCGACGAGCAGCGCCCCGAGCGCTTCCAGGTCGGCCAGAAGGTCGATGCGATGGTCATCGGATTCGAGCGTGGCAAGAAGCCGATGCTGAGCATCAAGGCGATGCAGATCACCGAGGAAAAGGCTGCGGTCGCCCAGTACGGGTCGTCGGATTCGGGGGCATCGCTCGGCGACATCCTCGGCGCCGCGCTCAACAAGGCGAAGGACGCCGACAAGGGCTGACCTCAGGTCGCCGCCGCAGACGAAAACCCCCGCGCGTGGCGACACGCGCGGGGGGCTCTTTCGTTCAGGCGACCGGCGTCAGCAGCGGTTGCCGCTCCGCTCGATCGCGCGCCCGGCGAATAGCCCGCCAGCGCCGCCGACCAGCGCGCCGGTGGTCCGGTCGCCGCGCCCGACGATGCTGTGACCGAGCAGGCCGCCGGCGATCGCGCCGATCACTGCGCCAGCCGTGCCGTCCGAATGGCAACGGTACCCCCGGTCGCCATTATACGCCGGCGCGATATAGGCCTCGCGCTGCTCGTATCGGGTCTGCGGCTGAACATAATAGCCGTTCCCATACCCGCTGTTGTAGCCGTACGCCTGCTGCTGGTAGGCGCGCTGCTGGTAGGCGCGCCGCTGCCATTCCGCGCGACGCTCGTAGTCCGCCCGACGCGCGTATTCGCGCTGCTGCCATTCGCGGGCACGCCAGTCGTCGCCGCGCCCGTAGTCGCCGCGATCGTCCTGCCAGCCATAGCCGTCATGGTCGTGCGCCGATGCCGCCGCCGGGACCATCGCGGTCGTCAGCGCGGTCGCCAGAACCGCGGTCGTCACCAAAGTGCGTAGCATCGTCTTTCTCCTCTCGACCGAGTCGCGGGCCGGTAGAAGGGTTATGCGCCGACGCCGCTGCCGCGAACCTGAACAGCCCTGTTAGCCGCCGTTCATAGTCCGCTCGCGATCGCTTGCGTGCCACTGCTGGCGCGGCCGATGCGGCTCGGGTAGCTTCCTCCAACTCGGTTCGGGGAACGTCATGGCTACCATCGCGCCTCTTCGCGCCAACACCTTCGACCGGGTCGTCACCGACCGCGGCCTCGGCATCGCGGCGGGGATCATGCTCGCGGTCGTCGCCGTTGCGGTCGCGCGCGGGCATACCGACTGGGGACGGATATCGTGGCACGTCTGGGCGCACCTCGCGACGATGGCGACCGCGCTCGCGCTGACTCCGGTGATGCTGCTGCGGCGGAAGGGCAGCGCGTCGCACCGCACTCTCGGGCGGGTCTGGGCGGGCGCGATGGTCCTGACCGCGCTGTTCAGCCTGTTGATCCGCGACAGCAACCACGGCGGCTTCAGCGTCATTCACATCCTCTCGGTCTGGGTGTTGCTGCAGGTGCCGCTGCTCGTCTGGCGGGCCCGGACGCATAACGTCGTCGGACACCGGCGCGGGGTACGCGGCATCGTCTTCGGTGCGCTGCTGATCGCGGGGTTTTTCACCTTCCCGTTCGACCGGCTGCTCGGGCACTGGCTGTTCGGCTAGGCAATCAGCGTCCGGGCGAACGACTGCCACGCATCGCTGTGGCCGAGGAGCACGCGGAGCGGCTCCGACAGCACGAACAGTCCACCCGCCGCCACGGTGGCAGGGTGCAGCCGACCGCGGGTGCGCAGGTCGAAGACCATCAGGGCGACAACCATGATGTCGGCCAGGAGCATGCCGCCGATCGCGGGTGGCGAGAACGGCAGGTGCAGCATCCGCGAGATTCGCGCGAGCGGCGTCACCACGAGCGCCAGCGTCGCCAGCAGCATCAGGCGCTTGTGATGCCCCGCCCGCGTCCGATTGATGACGGCGGCGGTGACGAGGCCGGCGAAGACGAGGATGTTGGTTATCGGATAGACGAGGAACACCGGCTGATTGCGCCCCGGCGGGCCGCCGCCGGTCCGCGCGCTGTAGATCGCGATCGTCACGCCGAGGACGACGACGACGACCGCGAGCCCGGCCCCCACCATCCCGGCGTTGCGATGGAGGTCGCGCCGGCCCGTCGCGATCAGCGCGGTCTGGGCGCAATAAAGCAGCATCCACGCGGTGAATACCGCGCCGTGGAGGTGGACGAGCGGAGCGAGCGCGGGCACCGCGACGAACGGTGCGAGATAGTAGGTAGGGGCGAACCCGATAATCGTCGCCAGCAGCAGCACCGCTGCCGCTCCGCCAAAGAACGCGCGGTCTTCCGCGCCGAACGACCGTGCGGTCGAAGCCATGGTCGCCACGGTTCGCTCTCCGTCCCGACTTGATCCGACTTAGCGCATTGCCGCTAAGAAATCGGTAACGCGACACCGTGCCCCTTGCTCGGACGTTACAAGGAACATACACTGAACGGATGTCGCATCTCGATACCCGCGCCAAGTTGGCGATCCTCGCCGACGCGGCAAAATACGATGCGTCTTGCTCGTCGTCGGGAACCGCCAAGCGCAGCAGCACCGGCGGCAAGGGCGTCGGCTCGACCGAGGGGTCGGGCATCTGCCATAGCTATGCCCCAGACGGGCGGTGCATCTCGCTGCTCAAGATCCTGCTGACCAACAGCTGCATCTTCGACTGTCATTATTGCATCAACCGGCGGTCGTCGAACGTCCGCCGCGCGCGCTTCACCGTCGACGAGGTCGTCCGGCTGACGCTGAGCTTCTACAAGCGCAACTACATCGAAGGCCTGTTCCTGTCGTCGGGCATCATCGGCACATCCGACTATACGATGGAGCAACTCGTCCGCGTCGCGAAGGAGCTGCGCACGGTCCACGACTTCCGCGGTTATATCCACCTGAAGACGATCCCCGACGCCGACCCGGCGCTGATCGAGCAGGCGGGGCTCTACGCAGACCGGCTGTCGATCAATGTCGAGCTGCCGACCGAGATCGGGTTGAGCAAGCTCGCGCCCGAGAAGAGCGCGGGGCGTATCCGCAGAGCGATGCGCGAGTTGAAGGAAGGCATCGACGACAATCGCGATGCTCGGTCCAAGTACCGTAGCGCGCCGAAGTTCGCCCCCGCCGGCCAGTCGACCCAGATGATCGTCGGGGCCGACGCCGCGACCGACAGCGACGTCGTCGCCAGCGCGGCGGCGCTGTACGGCAAATTCGGTCTCCGCCGCGTCTATTACAGCGCCTTTTCGCCGATACCCGACGCGAGCGCCGTGCTGCCGCTCGTCCGCCCGCCGCTGATGCGCGAGCACCGGCTGTACCAGGCCGACTGGCTGGTCCGCTTCTACGGCTTCTCCGCGACCGAGGTGCAGGACGCGACCGACGGGGGGATGCTTCCGCTCGATATCGATCCGAAAACGGCATGGGCGCTGAAGTATCGCGATAATTTCCCGGTCGATATCAACAAGGCGCCGCGCGAGATGCTGCTCCGAATCCCTGGCATGGGGGTCAAGACGGTCAACGCCGTGATCCGCGCGCGGCGGCAGCGGCGGCTGCGGCTCGATGACCTCGGGCGGCTGACGCGCTCGATCGAGCGGCTGCGCCCGTTCGTCGTCGCCGCCGACTGGCGTCCGCTCGCGCTGGCCGAAAGCGCGGTTATCCGCCGAACGCTGGTCAAGCCCGAACGCTCGCAGCTCGAACTCTTCTGACCGGTGGCGCGGCGATGCTCGCGGGCGGTCGGAACGCTTTGCGGCGCTGCGAGTCGATGCCGCTGATGCCGATCGCGACCCCGCCATGCTGACCGCGACGCTCGCGCGACCCGACGACTTCGACGGTTGGCGCGCGGCGGCACGGCGGCTGGCAGTCGCGGGGGTCGCGGGCGACAGGGTCGTCTGGCAGGTCGGTGCGGTCGCGACCGATCTGCTCGGCGGCGACACGCTGCCGCCCGCGACCGACGCGCCGATGTTCAGCGTCCCAAAGGCCTTCCTCGACCTCGCCACGCGCGTCGTCTGCCACGGCGACCCGGAACGCTTCGCCCTGCTCTACACCGCGCTGATAACGTTGCGGTTGCGACCGAAACTCCTCGACGATGCCGCCGACCCGCTCGTCCGGCGCCTGTACGACCTCGACAAGAGCGTGCGCCGCGACGTCCACAAGATGCGCGCCTTCGTCCGCTTCCGCGAGGTGTCCGATCCCGACGGCGAGCGCTTCGCTGCTTGGTTCGAGCCCGAGCACCATATCGTCCGGCGCAACGCCGGCTTTTTCGCGCGGCGTTTCGCCAACATGCGCTGGTCGATCCTGACGCCCGACGAATGCGTCCACTGGGACGGCGAGCTGAGCTTTACCCCCGGCGCGGCGCGCGCCGATGCCCCCGGCGGCGACCCGCTCGAGGAAACGTGGCGGACGTACTTTGCCAGCATCTTCAATCCCGCGCGCCTCAAGGTTAAGGCGATGACCGCCGAGATGCCGAAGAAATACTGGAAAAACCTGCCCGAGGCGTCGCTCGTCCCGGGTCTGATCGCGGGAGCGGAGGAGAGGACGCGGATGATGATCGCAGCAGGCGACGCGGCGGGGATGTCGAATGACGCGGTGCAGGCCGGAGCGACACAAAGCGCGGACTGGCCGCGCACCGGCGACGGTGGCCCTGCCGACGCGCTCTCCGCGCTGCGCGACGACGCGGCGCAGTGCAAGCGCTGCCCGCTGTTCGGCCCGGCGACGCAGACGGTGTTCGGCGAAGGCCCCGTCGACGCGCGGCTGGTGTTCGTCGGCGAACAGCCCGGCGACAGCGAGGACCTCGGCGGACGCCCCTTCATCGGCCCGGCGGGGCAGATGTTCGACCGCGCGCTTTCCGCCGCCGGGATCGATCGGGCGCGGGCCTATGTCACCAATGCGGTCAAGCACTTCAAGTTCGAACAACGCGGCAAGCGGCGCATTCATTCGAAACCCGATATTTCCGAGATCGACGCCTGCCGCTGGTGGGTCGACCACGAGCGTGCCGCGATCAAGCCGCTGGTGACTGTCGCGCTGGGGGCAAGCGCCGCGCGGTCGTTGACGGGCAAGACCGTGACGATCTCGCGCGAACGCGGCCGCCCGCTGACGCTCGCCGACGGCAGCGAGGCGTGGATCACGGTCCACCCGAGCTTCCTGCTGCGGATCGAGGACAAGGCGGCAGCCGCGCTCGAATACGATCGCTTCGTCGCCGACCTAATCGCGGTGCGGGAGCGGCTGGCGGCGCTCGCTGGATAGCGGCGCCGGCCGCGACCGCTCAGAACTTGACCCGGGCGGTGAACCGGGCGTTGACCGGCGCGCCGGTGCTGATGTTGTTGTTGTTCTGCGCATCGGAAAAATACGTCGTGTCGAACAGGTTCTCGACATTGACCTGCAGGTCGATCCGTTGCGTCGCCTTGACGAATACCGCCGCATCGACCCGGGTGAAGGCGGGCAGGCGCGTTGTCGTCGGACTGGTGCGGATCGCCGCGAACTGGCTCGACTGGTTGACCACGCCGACCCCGAAGCCGACGCGACGGCTGATGTCATAGCGGTTCCACAGCGCAACCTGATGCTGCGGCACCTGCGCGAGTCGGACCGAGCGGTTCCCGCGCAGCGCGGCGTCCTGATGGGTATAGCCGCCGCTGACCTGCCACGCGGGGGTGATCCGCCCGGCGACGGCAAGCTCGACCCCCCGGGTCCGGGTGCCACCGACGTTGATCGTCGTCAGGACGTTGTTCGGGTCGGGCGTCGTCGCGTTGGCGCGGTCGAGCTGGAACACCGCCAGCGTCGCGTTGAAACCGGGCCCGATGTCCCATTTCGCGCCGATTTCGGTATTGGTGAACTTTTCCGGCTCGAGGTTGGCCTGGGTCGGGGTAAGCGACCGGAACTGGTCGCCCGACCGCGGCAGGAACGACCGGCTGTAGCTGCCGTAGACCGAGACGTCGTCGCGCGGCTTGAGGACCAGCCCGACGCGCGGGCTGACGTTCGCGTCGGTGCGCGCGAACGGGCGGGGCGTGCCGATCCGATCGGTTCCCCGGATCGCGAACCGGTCGTAGCGGACCCCGACGATGAGATCGACGTGCGGGCCGAAGCTGATCTGGTCCTGCGCAAAACCGGAGAAAACCGTTACGGTCGACGTGTTATCGACCGCCAGCGCGCCGAACACGACGCTCGGATAGGCGATTCGGGCAAGGTTCAGCACGCTGTTCGACAATGTCCCGTTGCGGCGCTGGTTCGCCGACCGCTGGTCGGCGTATTCGAGTCCGAACAGGATCTTGTTGTCGATCCAGCCGAGCTTCTGGTCCCAGACGAGATTGGTCTGGGCGATGACGTTCCGGCGCGTGCTCGGTTCGGAATAGCTCGACAGCACGACGGTCCCGGCCTTTGCGTCTACCGGACCGTTGGCGAAGACGTTGGTGTAATATTTGGCATAGTCGCCGTAGAGCACGGTCGACGACCACTTCAGGTTGCCGGCGAGGTCGGTATCGAGGCGCGCCTTGGCGATGTGCGCGGTCAGCCCCGTGCGGTTGACGCCGGGGACGCCGAAAAAGGTGTCACGAAGGCCGGTGGCCGGGCGATTGGGCTCGCCGGGGGCGGTCGCGATCGACGGGACGCCACGATCGACGACCCGGTCGTCGTGGGCATATTCGTAACTCAGGCCGAGCCGCGCTCCGCCGAGGTCGACCGCGAGGGTCGGATTGACCGCATACCGCTCGCCGCCGAAGAAATCGCGGTGGTTGTCGAGCCGTTCGTAGTTGGCGTTGACGCGGACGGCAGCGTTGGCGGCAATCGACGCGTCGACATCGGCGGCGACGTCCCACGCCCCGAAACTGTTGCCGCTGGCCGTGCCGACGATCGCCAGCGGGGTGTCGAACGGCGTCTTCTGGACGCGGTTGACGATGCCGCCGCCGCCGCCGCGCCCGAAGATAAGCGCCGAAGGTCCTTTGAGGATCTCGACGCGCTCGATGTTGTAGAGGCTGCGATAATATTGGACGTCGTCGCGGACGCCGTCGAGGAAGAAGTCGGCGGTCGTGTTCTGCCCGCGCAACGTGATCTGGTCGCGATTTCCCTCGCCCTGACCGACGGTGGTTCCGGGAACATAGCGCAGAACATCCGCGATGCTGCGCTGCGCCTGGTCGTCGAGCCGATCGCGCGTGACGATCTGCACGCTTTGGGGAAGATCGAGCAGGCGCGTGTCGGTTCGCGTCGCGGTGGCGGCGCTGGTGACGAGATACCCCTCCGCCCGGCCGGTGACGATGATCTCGCCCTCGGCCCGGGCCAAGTCGGCCTCGGCGGCGTCGATCGATGCGGGTGCGCAAGCGAGCGCCGTCGCCAGGAACAGGAATGATCGCATCGGAGCCTTCGCGTGATTGACCGTCAGCGAGGCCCGTAATGTTAATGCGAAGCGATTGCAATAGACGCCCTCGGGGTCACGAGCCGGTCAATAATCGCGGCCGGCGTATTCGATCGCCCGATCGACCCGGGCCGCGTCGCCGACAAGGGTCGCCCACACGCCGCCGGGACGCCAGACGCTGTCCATCATCGCGCGGGCGGGGTCGCCGTCGCCGATCACGTCGCGCCGCCAGCGCAGGATGAACGCCGTAACGCGCGCATTGAGGATGCAATGGACATGGACCGGGGCGTCGCCGATCGCCGCCATCGCGTCGCAGAACCGCGCGAAATCGTCCTCGGTCGGATCGTCGAACGCGACCGGGATGTGCGTGTACGTCATGCCGAGCGCGGCGACGCTCGCCGCCTCGTCGGGCAG
>Ga0123336_10003074_pt1 | contig 14196 bp, 10 predicted proteins | sample SSSSmetaG_FD_96466 | JGI IMG/M metagenome (GOLD analysis project Ga0123336, IMG submission 96466) | Glacier valley bacterial and archeal communities from Borup Fiord, Nunavut, Canada, to study Microbial Dark Matter (Phase II) - ​SSSS metaG | ecosystem: Environmental > Aquatic > Freshwater > Ice... | reverse complement strand
GTCGGCATCCGCACCGGCGACACGCCTTCGGCCGAGCGCGCGAAGCAGGACCGGCGCTTCCCGACCGCGCTCGTCACGACGCCCGAATCGCTCAGCCTGATGCTGACCCGCGAGGCCGCGCGCGACGAGCTCGCCGGCATCCACACCGTCGTCGTCGACGAGTGGCACGAGCTGATGGGCAACAAGCGCGGCGTGCAGGTGCAGCTCGCGCTCGCGCGCCTGAAGCGCTGGAACCCGGGCCTCGTCGTCTGGGGCCTCTCGGCGACGCTCGGCAACCTCGACGAGGCGATGCAGGTGCTGCTCGGTCGCGACGACGGTCTCGCCGTGCGCGGCCGGATCGAGAAGAACCTCGTCATCGACACCTTGCTGCCCGTCAACCCGGGCCGCTTCTCGTGGGGCGGCCACCTCGGCAAGCAGATGCAGCTGCCGGTGGTCGAGGAGATCGAGCGCTCGTCGACGACGCTGGTCTTCGTCAACGTGCGTTCGCAGGCCGAGGCCTGGTACCAGCTGATCCTCGAGCAGCGGCCCGACTGGGCGGGAGTCGTCGCGCTCCACCACGGCTCGCTCGACAAGGAGGTGCGCGACTGGGTCGAGCTCGGCTTGAAGGAAGGGCGGCTGAAGGCGGTCGTCGCGACCTCGTCGCTCGACCTCGGCGTCGACTTCCTGCCGGTCGAGCGCGTCCTGCAGATCGGCTCGGCGAAAGGCGTCGCGCGCCTGCTGCAGCGGGCCGGACGCAGCGGCCATGCGCCCGGGCGCGCGAGCCGGATCACGCTCGTGCCGACCAACACGCTCGAGCTCGTCGAGGCGGCCGCGGCACGACGAGCCGCGCTGGCGGGAAAGATCGAGAAGCGATCGGCGCCGGACAAGCCCTTCGACGTGCTCGTCCAGCACCTCGTCACGATCGCGATCGGCGGCGGCTTCACGGCCGACGCGATGTACGAGGAAGTGAAGGGCGCGTGGGCGTACCGCAAGCTCACTGCCGCCGAGTTCCAGTGGGCGCTCGACTTCGTCGTCAAGGGCGGTGACAGCCTGACCGCGTATCCCGAATACCACCGCGTCGTCGCCGGCGACGACGGCGTCTACCGCGTGCCGAACCGCGCGATCGCGCGCCGTCACAAGCTCAACGTCGGCACGATCGTCAGCGACGCGGCGATGCAGGTGAAGTACCTCTCGGGCGGCCGCATCGGCGTCGTCGAGGAAGGCTTCGTCGCGCGCCTGAGGAAAGGTGACTGCTTTGTCTTCGCCGGCCGCACGCTCGAGTTCGTGCGCGCTGAGGAGATGACGGCGTACGTCAAGCGCGCCGATGGCAGGAAGGCGGCGGTGATCAGTTGGGCCGGCGCCAAGATGCCGCTCTCGAGCGAGTTGGCCGACTCGGTGATGGACGTGCTCGCCGATGCGGCGCAGGGCGACTTCTTCGAGCCGGAGATGGAAGCGGCGCGGCCGATGCTCGAGACGCAGGCGCATCTCTCGCGCATCCCGACGCCGCAGACGCTGCTGATCGAGCGGCTCGTCTCGCGCGAAGGCCAGCATCTCTTCCTCTATCCGTTCGCCGGTCGCAACGCCCATATCGGCCTCGGCAGCCTGCTCGCCTGGCGGCTCTCGAAGGACGAGCCGAACACGTTCTCGATCGTCATCAACGACTACGGCCTCGAGCTGCTCTCGGCCAAGCCGGTCGATCCGGCATCGCTGATCGACCAGAGCCTGTTCGGCGAGGGCGATCTGCTCCACGACGTGCTCGCCAGCCTCAATTCGAGCGAGCTCGCGCGCCGGCGCTTTCGCGAGATCGCGCGTGTCTCGGGACTCATCAGCCAGGGCTTTCCGGGGCAGCCGAAATCGAACCGGCAACTGCAGGCGTCAAGCTCGCTGTTCTACGAGGTCTTTCGCAAGTACGACGGCGCCAACATGCTCCTCGGCCAGGCCGAGAGCGAGGTGCTGAGCCAGGAGCTCGACATCAAGCGGCTCGCGCAGGTGTTGAAGCGCATGCGCGATCAGCGCGTCGTCTTCGTCGACCTCGCGGTGCCGAGCCCGTTCGCGCTGCCGCTGATGGTCGAGCGCTTCCGCGAGAAGCTCTCGACCGAGAAGCTGAAGGACCGGCTCGAGCGGATGCTGAAGGAGATGGAGAAGGAAGCGGAGCGCAAGTGACGCGCACCGCAGCAGGCGTCAGTGCTGCCCGAGGCGCTCGCTTTGCAGGAACAGCAGCACGGCCGCCCACACCAGCGCCCCGAGCAGGCCGATCGCGCCGAGGGCCTTCATCGCCATCGCCCAGCCGCGCGCATGCGCGAGCTGGCCGTAGCGCTCGAACAGGAAGATGAAGTCGTGGAAGCTGTCGGCGCCGGTGCCGCCGCCGATCAGCGGCAGCACGGGATCGAAGGCGTCGTAGGCGTAGACCGCCGCGTCCATCAGGCTGAGCGACATCCAGGCCGCGCACATCGCGGCGCCGAAGTTGTCGTCGCGGCGGTGCAGCGCGACGGCGCAGGCGAGCGGGATCAGGAGCTGGCCGAGCGTGCCGCCGGCGACGCGCAGCGTCTCGCCGAACGGCATGAAGACGACGTGCCCCGCTTCGTGGAAGAGGATGACCGTCAGGTGCAAGACCGTCGGCGTGTCGGTCATCCTGCCGAACACGATGCTCACGCCCCAGAGCAGCATCAGCACGAACGCGGCCAGGCGACCGAACCAGGCGACACGCGGCACGTCGTCGGGCACGAAGAGCAGCCGCTCGCGCAACGAGACGCGGTCGTCGATGACATCGGAGAGCGACCCCACCCTGGCGATGATCGCTCCAAAGCCGAGACCGTCGACGCGCCGATTCGTGAGCGATCTCGCGGCCAGTGGGCTCTGGCGCGCTCCTTGCACCACGCGGGCGCACCGCGCGCATCCTCCTCGTCGCCGACCTCCACCACACCTTGCCCCAGCTCGACTGGGTCGCGCGCGCTGCGCCGTCGTCCGACCTCGTCGTGCTGGCCGGCGACCAGCTCGACATCTGCTCGACCGTGTCGCTCGACGCGCAGTCGGTCGTCGTCCTGCGTTACCTCGCGCAGCTGCAGGCCGCTGGCCGGGGTCGCGATCGGCGCCGGCAACCACGACCTCACCGGACCCGACGCGCACGGCGAGCAGGCCGCGCCTTGGCTCGCCGAGGCGCGCGCCGTTGGCGTGCCGACCGACGGCGACTCGCTCCTCATCGGCGACACGCTGGTCACGATCTGCCCGTGGTGGGACGGCCCGATCGGTCGCGCCGTGCTCGAGGCGCAGTTCGCCGCCGACGCGCTGCGTCGCCCGAAGCGCTGGATCTGGGTCTACCACCGGCCGCCGCTCGGCTCGCCGACCTGCTGGACCGGCAGGCGCGACTGCGGCGACGCCGGCCTGAACGCGTGGATGGCCGAGCACAAGCCCGAATCGTCCTCACCGGCCACGTCCACGAATCGCCGTCCAAGCGCCAGGGATCGTGCGCCGATCGCATCGGCACGACCTGGGTCTTCAACGCGGGCCGGCGGATCGGCCCGGTGCCGTGTCGCTGGCCGAGCGCGACCAGCCGTGTGATCGTGTTGACAGGAACGCTGCCCTTCCTGACCTGCAGGGCGCCCGAGACGAGCACCCACAGCGCGCCCGCCGAGCCGCCTTCGGGAACGACGACGCCGGCGGGCGCGAAAGCGACCTCCCGGAGATATCGCGTCGAGTCGCACGCGAGATCGGGGCATGGCTGCGCTGACGCGTGCGGAAGTCACGTCGTCGCGAGGCAGGGCGCACAAGCGTGCGCCCGAAGATGCCGAAGAGAGGGATGCGCGCGCGCTCGACGTCCCGCCTCGCGCATCCCCAGACCTCCGGAGCCCCACGGTGAAACTGCTGTCCCTGTCTCTTGCATCCCTCGTCGCCCTCGCGGCCCTGCCGGCCGGTGCCGTCGAGCTCTACGGCGGCGTCGGCACGACCGGCCTCGAGGTCGGTGTCTCCCAGCCGCTCTCGAGCGTGTTCTCGGCGCGGCTCGACTACAACTGGATGCACCTCTCGCGCAACTTCTCGACCCGCGACATCGACTACGACGCGAAGATCAAGGCCTCCAACGTCGGGGTGTACCTCGACGGTTTCGTCGTCGGCGGCCTGCGCGTCACGGCCGGCGCGCTCATCGGCCAGCGCAAGGTCCACGGCGTCGCGCGCAGCGTGGGCAGCACGATCACGCTCAACGGCGTGACCTATCCGGTGGCGGCGAGCGACACGCTCGACCTCGATGCCGACCTCCCGACCGTGACGCCGTATCTCGGCGTCGGCTTCGGCCACCGGCAGAGCGGCGCGGGGCTGCGCGTCTACGGCGACGCCGGCGTGGCGTGGGGCCGACCCGACGTGCGCCTCTCGCCGTCGGCGAGCCTCGCGGCCAAGGTCAATCCGTCCGATCTCGCCGCCGAGCAAAGCTCGGCCCAGGACAAGGCCAACAGGTTGCGCGCGTATCCGGTCGTCAAGCTCGGCGTCGGCTACGCGTTCTAGGCCGGCCTCACCGCTCGCGTTTCGCAACGGCAAGGCCCGGATGGACCGCATCGCATCGAGCGAAGTCGCCGCGATGGCCGGCGGGCCTGCCGACGCACTCGAGCGTCCGCGGTTGCTTGTCGTGGACGATCAGCCGGTCAACATCCAGGCGCTGTACCAGACCTTCTCGGCAGACCATCAGGTGCTGATGGCCACCACCGGCGAGCAGGCGATCGACCTGTGCGCCAGCAAGTCTCCCGACCTGGTCTTGCTCGACATCGAAATGCCCGGCATGGATGGCTACGAAGTCTGTCGGCGGCTCAAGGCCGAAGCGGCCACGCGCGACATCCCGGTCATCTTCGTCACCGCCCACCGCGACGAGGCGGCCGAGACCCGCGGGCTCGACGCAGGCGCAGTCGACTTCATCTCGAAGCCCATCAATCCGGCGATCGTGCGCGCCCGGGTCAGGATCCACCTGACGCTCAAGACGCAGTCCGATCTGCTGCGCAAGTGGGTCTACGTCGACGGCCTGACCGGCGTGCACAACCGTCGCTACTTCGATGAACGACTCGACACCGAGTGGTCACGGGCCAATCGGCTCGGCACGCCGCTCAGCGTCGTTCTCATGGACGTCGACTTCTTCAAGCGCTTCAACGATCGATACGGCCACCAGGCCGGCGACCAGTGCCTGCGCCGGGTGGCCGCGGCGATGAAGGCCAGCCTCAAGCGGCCGAGCGATCTCGTCGCCCGCTACGGTGGCGAGGAGTTCGTCTGCCTCCTGCCCGATACCCCGCTCGCGGGCGCGCTGAAGGTCGCCGAAGAAGCGCGCGCGCATGTCCACGCGCTGCAGATCGAGCATGCCGACTCCACGGTCGTGCCGGTGATCACGGTCAGCCTCGGGGTCTGCAGCAAGCCTGCCGGCCCGGTCGCGTCGGCGGCAGCGCTGCTGCGCCAGGCCGACATCCAGCTCTACCAGGCGAAGACGCAAGGTCGGCACCGCGTCTGCGGCGCCGAGCTCGGTGCCGACTGAAGGCCGGCCGTCGCCGCGGCACCGGCGACTAGATCGCCACCTTCTGTTTTGCCAGCACGCCCTCGACGAGCTTGACCAGCTTGAGCGCGCTGAAGGGCTTGAGGATGTAGCCCTTGGCCCCCGCTGCGATGCAGGCGAGGACGGTTTCCTTGTCGTTGCTCGAGGTGACCATGAGCACGGAAGACTTCGGACAGGCAGCCTTGAATTCGCCGAGCATCTCGAGCCCCGACTTGCCGGGCATCTGGTTGTCCAGGCAGATCACGTCGGGCTGGAAGTACTGGGCGATCGTGAGCCCGGCTTCGCCGCTGGAGGCCTCGCGAAACTCCAGGAACCCGGCCTCCTTCAGGATTTCGCGCAGCAACTTCCGGCTGAGATCGTCGTCCTCGATCAGCAGAACCTTCGCTTTGTCGAATTCGGCCATGTCATTGTTCCTGCGGTCTTCGGCCGTGCCGTGACGGCTCGTCCTGGCAAGACTCCCATCAGGCTCCCGCCTCGCGCCGGCGATCGCGGAGAAAGACGGGCTTTCCGGCTCCAGATCCAGGCGCGGCCGGCCACGACGCGTAGCGAAAATCGGACAGCGGTTTGGGATCCGTCGTGATTCTCGCGGCGGCTCGACAAGCGCCCCACTTTGCGCGGCCTCGAGTCGCGTGGGCACGATGACCAAGCCCGGCAACCTCCCCATTCGCCTGCTGGCCGAGACGCTCGCCATCGTCGCGGTGGCGGCGACGTGCGTGGTGTCGCTGCAGCAGTGGCTGGTCCCGCAGTTGCACGGCTGGCTCGCCGGTCTCGCCGATGCCTCGGCTCTGGCGCTGGTCGCCGCCCCGCCGCTCTACTGGCGTGCCATGGACATCCTGCGGCGCGCTGCGAGACCTCACTTTGCACGAGCGAATGGCGCCGTCGCGAGCGCCGACCCGAAGCAGCGTCGCCGCCGCGCGCTCGCCATGACGACTGCCGCCTACGTCTGCGGTCTGGCCGTGACGATCGCGGCCGTGATCTACCTGAAGGCGCGCATCGACGCCGATGCGCGCCAGCAGTTCGACCAGCAGGTCGAACGACTGCGGGCGGAGATCCTGCGTCGATTCGAGCGACCGGTCTTCGGCCTGAACGGGGCCCGCGGCGTCTACGCGGCGACCCCTTCCGTGAAACGCGCGGAGTTCCGCGCCTACGTCGAGTCGCGCGATCTCGGCTCGGAGTTTCCGGGCATTCAGGGCTTCGGGTTCATCGAGCGCGTGATGCGCGACGATCTCGACGCCTTCATCGCCCGGGAGCGCCTCGACGGCGCTCCGGATTTCACCGTGCGCAGCAAGGGTGTCGCACCCGATCTGTACGTCATCAAGTACATCGAGCCCCTGCGCCCGAATTTCCAGGCTCGCGGCTTCGATATCGGTTCCGACTCCGTGCGCCGGGAGGCGATCGAGCGGGCCGTGAACATTGGCTCTGCCACCTTGTCGAAGGACCTCGTCCTCGGCTTCGGCGAGCGGCGGGCGCCGGGCTTCCTGTATCTGGTTCCGATCTTCCGACAGGGGAGCGACCCGGTCACCTCTAAGCAGCGGCATGCCGCTCTCGTGGGCCTGGTCTACGCGCCGATCTTCGCCGAGGACCTGCTGCGCGGCGTTCTGGTCGCGGCCGACAGCAATCTGCACTACGAGCTCGTGCACAGCTCGGGCAGGGTCGGGCCGATGTCTGCTCGACCGCCGATCTTCGAGGCCCGGCCTACGTTGAGCACGGGCGGTCGCGAGCTGACGCTGCGGGCCAGCTCGTCGGAGGAATTCGAGGATGCGATCGACCGCAGTCCGCTCGGCATCGTCGGTATCGGCGGTGCGGCGCTCAGCCTGCTGCTCGCCCTGGTGGTGTGGTCGCTGGCCTCGGGCCGCGTGCGCGCCCAGACCCTTGCGGAGCGCATGACCGTCGAGCTGGATCGCCTGGCCCAGGTCGCCAAGCACACCTCCGATGCCGTCGTGATCACGGACCGGCTGCACCGCATCACATGGGTCAACGAAGGATTCACGCGGATCAGCGGCTACGACAGCGCGAGCGCGCTCGGCAAGACGCCGACGGAGTTGCTCGCGGCCGACAACGCCGATTGCGAGGCAGCCCGGCAAGTTGCGCTGGCCGTGGCCGAAGGGAAGGCGTGCCGAACCGAATTCCTCAACCGGGCCAGGGACGGCCGGGAGTACTGGATCGACATGGAGCTGCAGCCGCTGCACGGCGACACCGGCAAGCTGATCGGCTTCATGGAGATCGGCAGCGACGTGACCGAGAAGCGTCGGGCTCGCGCCGAGCTCGAGGCGGCGTTGCGCGAGAACGATGCCCTGCTGCGCACCATCCATCAGCACGCCATCGTCTCCGTGACCGACCGATCAGGCCGGATCATCGACGTGAACGAGGCCTTCTGCCGGATCAGCGGCTACGGCCGCGACGAGCTGCTCGGCGCCAACCACCGCATGGTGAGCTCCGGGACCCATCCGGACGACTTCTGGGTCGGCGTGTGGCGGACGATCGCCGGAGGCGATCCATGGCGGGGCGAGGTCTGCAACCGAGCCAAGGATGGAGCGCTGTACTGGGTCGACAGCATCATCGCGCCGTTCGTCGGCGCGGACGGCGCGATCGATCGCTACATCTCGATCCGCACCGACATCACCGCAGCCAAGCTGGCGAGCCGCGATCTGGCGCGCGAGCGCCAGCGCCTCGACGACATCATCCGCGGGACCGACGCCGGCACCTGGGAATGGAACGCGCAGACCGGCGCGCTGATCGTCAACGAGCGCTGGGCGCGCATGCTGGGCCGAACGCGCGACGAGCTGTGGCCGCTCACCGCCGACACCTGGCGGGCTCTCGTGCACCCCGACGACTGGGCGCAGACGCAAGAGGCCATGCGCCGGCATCTTGCCGGCGAGTCGGACAACCGCGACTGCGAACTCCGCATGGCGCACAAGTCCGGCGCCTGGGTCTGGGTCGCGGCCAAGGGACGCATCGCGACGCGCGCCGCCGACGGTCGCCCGGAGTGGGTGGCGGGCACGCACGTGGACATCACCGAGGCTAGGCGTGCCGACGAGGCGCTGCGTCGCAGCGTCACGATGCTGCACGCGATCCTCGAGAACCTGCCCTGCGGTCTCAGCGTCTTCGACGGCGAGCTGCATCTTCGGGCGCACAACTCGCAGTTCCGCAGCCTGCTGGACCTGCCGGCGGAGCTGCTCGAGGGCGGCGGCGCCGACTTCGAACGCATCATCCGATTCAACGCGCAACGCGGCGAGTACGGCCCCGGTGACGTGGACGAGATCGCAGCGCAAATCGTGGAGCGGGCACGTCACCCGGTACCGCACAGTGCGGAGCGCGTGCGTGGCGACGGCATCTCGCTCGACATCCGCGGCGCGCCGATGCCGGGTGGCGGCTTCGTCACCACGTACACCGACATCTCCGAACGCAAACGCGTGGAGGCCCAGGTGATCGTCGCCCGCGACGTCGCCGAGAAGGCCAACGCCGCGAAGAGCCAGTTCCTGGCCAACATGAGCCATGAGATCCGCACGCCGATGAATGCCATCCTCGGCATGCTGAAGCTGCTGCACCTGACCGGGCTGACCACGCGCCAGCTCGACTACGCCGACAAGACCGAACGCGCGGCGCGCGCCTTGCTCGGCCTGCTCAACGACATCCTCGATTTCTCGAAGGTGGAAGCGGGCAAGCTGACCCTGGACCCGCGCCCGTTCAGCCTCGACACCTTGCTGCGCGATCTCTCGGTGATCCTGTCGGCCAACCTCGGCAGCAAGCAGGTCGAGATGTTGTTCGACGTCGACCCCGCCGTGCCGCGCACGCTGATCGGCGACGACCTCCGGCTGCAGCAGGTCTTGTTGAACCTGGCAGGCAACGCGCTCAAGTTCACGAGCCGGGGCGAGGTCGTGATCTGCGTGCGAGTCGTCGAACAATCGCCGACGACGAGCTCGCTCGAATTCTCGATCCGCGACACCGGCATCGGCATCTCTCTCGAGCAGCAGCAGTACGTCTTCAGCGGCTTTTCCCAGGCAGAGTCATCGACGACGCGCCGCTTCGGCGGCACGGGTCTGGGCTTGTCGATCTCGCAACGGCTCGTCGGCCTGATGGGCGGCGAGATCCGCCTCGACAGCGAGGTCGGCCGCGGCAGCACTTTCAGCTTCAGGCTCGAGCTTCCGGTCGAGGTCGATGCCCCGATCGACGCGCAGGTGTCGGGCGCGGGGCAGCGCGCGCTCGTCGTCGACGACAACCCGACGGCGCGCGGCGTGCTGGCGACCATGGTGCGATCGCTCGGCTGGGCGGTCGAGCTCGCCGCCGGCGGAGTCGAAGCGCTCGAGCTGATCTTCAGGCGGGAGCTCGACGGCAATCCCTTCGACGCCGTGTTCGTCGACTGGGAAATGCCCGGGATGGACGGCTGGGAGACGAGCAAACGCATCCGTGAGCAGGCGGGCTGTCCTGCCCTTCTCCTTCTGATGGTCACCGCTCACGACCGGGAGTCGCTGGCCGCGCGTCCCGCGGTCGAACAGGCTTTGCTCGACGGCTTCGTGGTCAAGCCGGTGACGGCATCGATGCTGCTCGACGCGATCGTCAACGCGCGGACTCCGGAAGGCGGCGCCGGCAATGCGACCCTGGCTGTGGCCCTCCCCAAGACGCGTCTCGCCGGCCTGCGTCTGCTGGTCGTCGAAGACAACGCCTACAACCAGCAAGTGGCCCAGGAGCTTCTGGAGGCCGAAGGTGCGACGGTGACCTTGGCCTCGGACGGAGCACAGGCGGTCGCGGCAGTGGCCACGGCCGATCCGCCATTCGACGTCGTCCTGATGGATGTCCAGATGCCGGTGATGGACGGCTACGTGGCGACGGCGCACATCCGGCAGCGGCTGGGGCTGACCGAGCTGCCGATCATCGCGATGACCGCCAACGCGATGGCGAGCGACCGCGAGGCCAGCCTCGCCGCAGGCATGGACGACCACGTCGGCAAGCCCTTCGACCTGGACGAGCTGGTGCAGGTGTTGCTCCGCCATGCATCTCCCGGCACCGCAGCGGGCGCAGGCATGTCGCTGCCGCGCGCCGCGTCGGCCGACCTGCCCGAAGTCGTGCTGGCGAACGCGGCGCGGTGCGGTGTCGATCTCGCCGTTGCGGTGGGCCGGTTGGGCGGACGCGTCGACGTCTGGATGCGCACCGCCGCGTCGTTCGCCGCCGACCTTCCGCGCTCGGCGGACGAGCTCGAAGCGCTCGTTCGGAACGGGCAGCACCACGACGCCGCGCGCATGGCGCACACGCTCAAGGGGCTCGGCGCGACGCTCGGCGCGACGCGACTGGCGGAGGTCGCGGCGATGGCAGAGAAGTCTCTCGGCGCGTCGGAGGCGACGGCCACCATCGGTGCCGTGGCGAGCCGGATGCGCGAGGCCATCCTGCGCACCAGTCTCGACATCGCCGCCATCGTCGACCAGTGGACGCTGCTCCGCGCGCCCGCGGTCACCACCACCGCGAAGCGCGACGCCGTCGGATTGCATGCCCGGCTGATGCCGCTGATCGCGCTGCTGCGCGAGTCGGACATGGCCGCGACCGACCGGTTCGCCGACCTGCTCGAGGGACACGAGGTCGCCTGGCAGGAAGAGCTCGAGCCGCTCGGCGCCGCCATCGCCGGGCTCGACTTCGACGCCGCGCTTCGGGAGTGCGAGCAGCTCGTACGCGCTCTCGAAGTCGAATAGGCCAGGCGGCGAGGCCACGACTCACGCGATTGCCTCCTCGATCACTTCGTCCGCACGCAACGGGACGCTTTGCGCGAGGGCCAGGCCCAGCGCCCTGACCGTCTTCATGTTGACGACGAACTCGACCTTCATGCCGAGTTGCTCGACTGCGGCGAGCATCGCGTTCACCTCCGCCGTGTTGTCGGGAAACTCCGGATTCCAGACGATCGTCGCCCGTGTCATCGACGGGGACGTGTCTTCAGGAGCTGCGTGCGCTTGGCGCTCAGCTCGACCGACATCGCCGACACGCCGGTGATGTGCGCGCCCGGGGAATCGACCAGCTCGCGCATGATCGTGGCCAGCTTCTCCTGGCGGCCCTGCACGTCGAATGGCTCGATGCGGACCGTCCTGCCGTCGATCCAGCCGAGCTCGTTCATCCGGCCGCGGAATGCAGCCAGGAACGGGGGCGGTCGGGCCTTCCTTGAACAGGTAGACGTAGGCGATGCGAGGCATCTTCGGCTGCGCCGTCGCTACCATCGGCGCGATGGCCATGACCGCGGCCGCAGCAGCGCACGTTCTCAGCAGACTTCTTCGGATCATGAGAGTCCTGTCGATGTCGAGTTCCTTCTCACCGTACGTCGCGCGGGCCGCGCACCGCGCTCCTTTGATCCTGGGCCTGTTGCTGGTCTGCGTCCCGGCGGCGGCCTTCACCTTCAGCGACGGCAGCCACGGCGAGTGCGTGACCTCCGAGGGTGTCGCGCGCGAGCGCGAGCATCCGGCCGACGATCCGTCGGCGCCGCACGGATACATCGGCTTCACCCACCACGAGCCGGGCACGGGCTGGACGATCGACTGGAACCTGCTGCTGCTGTCGAGCGCGCCCGAGGTTGAGCACGACTTCGTCTTCTTCCACGAGTGCGCCCACGCGCGCACCGGAACGCTCGACGAGCTCGAGGCCAACTGCGTCGGCCTGGTCGACATGCGCGCGGCCGGCCGGGCCGGACGCGGCGTGGAAGCGAAGCTCGGGGCGCACCACCGCCGCCAGGGCTATCTCGGCGAGCCCTACGGCATCAGCCGCGAGTACTGGGCGAAGACCGTGGCTTGCGCGAACCGGCGCCGTTGAGGCCCGGGCGCTAGAAGGCCGGCTCGGTCTCCTGCAGCGCTTCGTAGAGCTTGTCGAAGGTGCGGTGGGGCTTGCCGTCGGCGCCGCCGAACTTCGAGCGGACGTAGGGCGGCAGGGCGGCGAACGCGGTCTCTGCGTCGTCCTTGTTGCCGGCGGCCAGGGCGAGCACGCAGCCCGCGCGCAACGCGTGGTCGAGCTGGACGTCGGTGGCGGCCGGCGGTCGCACGGCCTTCCTGATCGTGTCGGCGACCGGCTGAGGAAAGCCGATGCTCTCGATCCAGAGCGCGGCGACCTCCGGGTGGCCGACGCCGAAGTTCTCGTTCTCGATCGCCGCCAGCTCGGCGCCGCGCACGACTGCGTAGCCGGTGAAGATGAGGTCGGCGATCTCGGGATAGGTCTGGCAGAGGATCAGGTGGCCGGTCGAGTGCAGCAGGCCGCAGATGTAGGCTGCTTCCGGGTCGGCGTCGAGGCGCGGCGCGAGCTTGTTGGCGGCGGTGGCGGCAAGCAGCGCGTGGCGCCAGAAGCCGTCCATGTCGATGCCGGGAATGGGCTTGAACGACGACGACACGCCGCAGGCGACGATCAGCCGGTTGAGCGCCTGGACGCCGATCAGCGCCACGGCGGCGTCGATCGATGCCATCGAGCGCTGGCCGCCGAAGAACGACGAGTTCGCCAGGCGCAGCACCTTGGCGCTCAGGATCGGATCCTTCGACAGCGATTCGCCGATCTTGCGGGCGTCGACGTTCGGATCGCGCAGCGCGGCAATGAGCTTCTGCACGACGGCCGGAATCGTCGGCAGCTCGACCTTGCCGGCAGCGATGTCGTTGATGAAGTTGGGCCGCTGGACGACGTCGGCGTTGCGGTTCGGGTCGAGTTCCTGCTTCTCCGGCGTCAGCGTGAACGCGGGGACGTAGGTCTCGCTCCGGTCTTCGGTGATCTGCTTCATCGGTCGAGGACGCTGGGGCTGGTGGTCGGGTGATCGTCGCGGTGCTCGCTGTCGCCGGCAGACCGGGTCGGCTCGGGTTGCCGAGAAGGCGTGCCCGGCGCCATCAGGCCGGCGCGCGCCAGGCGCAAGGCGATCGATCGCGGCAGGCGGTCGCGCAGGGCATCGAAGCCCGATGTCCGCTCTTGCGGACCGTTTCGCCGTGGCATGGGGCGCATCTCCAGTCGAAGGAAGACGCATGTTAGGAACGGCCTCGACGGCGTGCGCGTCACGACCTGCGGGTGCCGTGAACATCCGCACGTCGCATCGACGTTCAGTTCGATACAGGCGCCGCCGCGTCGTGCCGGCGAGACGCCGCCGTGACGACTGTCCGGCGATGGTCTTGATCTGGCCGGCTTTTCATCCTCTGACGAGCGGACCGGCGCGCGTGCGATGCGCCTGTAGACTGCCTCCGCCCTGTCCTTGCCGGGACGGGCGATGTCGTCGCCCTGACCGCCGCTCATGCCCGGATCGACACGCAGCCAGACTCGCATCACGCAAGACGACGATCGGGAGAACCGTCGCCTGGTCGCGCATGTCGCCGGCGCGCTGGGTGCGACGCGCGTGCTCCTGCTCCTCGTCGAAGCCGGCGGCGCGCTTGCCGTCGCCGCCGAGTCGCTCCGTGCCGACGAAGACGCGCCGGCGCTGCTCGCCGCGATCACGCCGTGGCTCGTCGAGGCCGGGCGCACGCGACGCGCGCGCCTGCGCCGCGGGCCCGCGGGCGTTGCCCGCGCCGCGCAGCGCTTGTGCATCGTCGCGCCCCTCGTCGCCGGACGAGAGGTGCTCGGTCACATCTACGCCGACATCGACGGCACCGATGGGCGCTTCACGACGCAAGCGCTCGCGACGACGGAGGCGCTCGCCGGACAGGCGGCCCAGGCGCGGCATCACCGGCGCGAGAGCATGCAGCGCGAGGCCGAGCTCGCGATCG
>Ga0123336_10003073_pt1 | contig 14198 bp, 12 predicted proteins | sample SSSSmetaG_FD_96466 | JGI IMG/M metagenome (GOLD analysis project Ga0123336, IMG submission 96466) | Glacier valley bacterial and archeal communities from Borup Fiord, Nunavut, Canada, to study Microbial Dark Matter (Phase II) - ​SSSS metaG | ecosystem: Environmental > Aquatic > Freshwater > Ice... | reverse complement strand
CTGATCAGATTTATATCCAGTCAAATCCTTTCCTGCCGAATGGTACACTGATATTCCACAATACTGTAGATGCACCGGTACAGGCTACAGTTGAAATGTTTTCACTGGCTTCGTGGAATCTGTCAAATCCCGCCGGGAGTAAATACAAATGGCAATACTTTGGAATTCCCGTTCGTTCGCTGAGTACCACCACTCCTCTTTTCGATGGTGTATACGTACGCAGGATGAACGAAAACGACAGCCCGGCACACTGGCAGGCATTGACCAACGCTTCGGCGATGACTTCGTTTACAGGCTATGAAATTTCTCAGGAAGAAGCTAAAACCTATGTGTTTAAAGGTATGCTGGAAAATAGTGATTATAATCTTGTTCAACCCTATACCTCCGGTGTAACCTTTCCGGGTCAAAACCTGATTGCCAATCCCTACACCGCGGCCATCGATATCGCGAAAATCGTTTTCGGGTCACAAATGCAGGAAACCATATACCTGTACAATACGGGTTCAAGGAATGAATGGATAAATGTAGGCCAGGGGATACCGCTTGACTCCACAAACAACCTGACGGGGCAATATACTTCCGTGCCCCTGGCACATGTGGGCGAAGCAGGATTACCGCAGCAAATCCCTTCCATGCAGGCTTTTATTGTCAGGGCAAAGATGTCTTCGGCAAATGCCACCATATCGATTCCATACAGCACTGCCTCTACCATGGTTAAGAATACCGACAGACAGCGCGTTGCTGTAAACAGCGGGGATGCCATCTCCACATGGACGCGTATCGATGTGAAGAGTTCTCGTTTCAGCGACCGCATGTGGATTTTCACCGATGCAAACTGCACCCACGATTTTGACAACGGATATGATGGAGAGAAATTCCCCGGCATTGAAGGAACTCCTCAGCTCTACGCCATGGAGGATGATGGAAATTATCAGGTAAACACGGTGAACGATATAAATAATTCGTGGCTCGGGTTCCGTGCAGGTGCCGACAGCATCTACACGCTTACTTTCAGGCATCAGAACACCGGATCACAGTACAGCAATATTTATTTGATAGATATGGTAAATCGCAAGATGACAGATATCACTGCCGGTAGCGCATCCTATACCTTTCCTGCAAAACCAAATAGTCCCGTCAGTAAACGGTTTAAAATCATCACCAATTACCAGGAACCCGAAAAGTCAGCAGCATCCGACCCTGACAATAGCAAAATAATGATATTCGGTTCACAACAAACATTATTTATCGACAACATCACCGCCCATGATGGAAACCTGTTATTGTATGATCTTTCAGGACAATTCCTGAGTAAGTTCCCTTTCAAGGCCAATACAGTTACCATTATCGATAGTGGACTATCATCGGGGTCCTATCTTTCAAAGGCAGTTACACCATACGAGAAAATCAGCCGGCAATTTATTATGAAATAACTTATGCAGACTGAGTTTCGCGTTCAATGGTTGAGAGTTTTGATGTTCTGAGTTCTGAGTTTCGAGTTTTGAGTCTTTAGTTCTGAATTTGGAGTTCTGAGTTCCGGGTTTCGGATTTTGGGTTATGGACATAAGGTAAAATAAAACAACTTATGATTTCTTACCTGCCAACGGCGTGCATGTCTGTGTAATTCATTTCTCCATTCTTTCATTCCTCCATTCTTTCATTCTATCATTTTCAAATTGGCACATTTTCAAACTCTTTCATTCTTTCATTTTCAAATTGGCACATTTTCAAATTCCTTCATTCTTCCATCCCCCATTCTTTCATTATCATATCCGAAAGTCCCCTGTCCGGAGGATTTAGTGTATCTCGTATATTTTTCGCCCAACTTTGCAAGTATGTTAATTATATTTTGTAATTTTGTATTTATAAATGTAGTACAGTAATATGCAGACAGAATTGCTTAAAACAGGTTTGTGGAAAGTTATACTTAAAGATTGATTTTACAAAGCACAAAATAATAAACCCGCATTCCCCTATAATCAATTAAAACGATTTTTATGGCTTATGATACGAAGAAATTAAATATTTGAATGCAAATCTAATTACCGGGCCGGCATATCCGTTAAATGTACAAGTATGTGAATCAAATTTAGTTTCTGTTTGAATAAGAATAAAACTTATTTTCGCTTCTTATCAGCCAAATCCACTTGCCTTTCTATTATCTATATTTTTAATTCAATCCCCAAAATGAGAAATATACTGATCTGTTTTACCTGTTTAGCATGCTATAGTTGTAATATCAATTCCGATACTTCCTACTATTTCAAAAACAAAACCACTGACACCATCGACATCAAATTTTTCAACCAGGAGAATGAGACGGTTCAGATTAAGATAGCACCTGAAACAGATTATATGTTTTTGCGCGTGGTAGGAATTAGCAGCGGTCCCTCAAAGATGTCACTTGGCTTTAATGATTCTATTTTTGTTTCAAAAAACGATACCACCATTAAATTCTACAGAGACAACAGTGCAAAGAATCAAATTTACAATATGGACAACTGGCCATTGACCAAAGCAATTAATAGCCTCTACGAATACACCTACACTTTTAGTAAGGAAGATTTCAATTAAGCAATTTATTCCTGTATTTTCAAATCAAATCATTTAAAATACAACTTCAATATGAAGCATGATAAATTATGCCGGAAAATTATCGAAAAACAGATATGAAATAACGACATGATATTTTTCTAATTACTTTTAATTGCTCTATATACGGTTTTTTTCATTTTACAAGTCTCTTAGAAAGATCTTTTCCCCCTCCTACTGACCAATCCCGTTAAAGTTACCCGGCCTGGTGACATTGAAACACTGTCATATCTCTTTTAATGTCAGGTATCTTTCTCCTGACTCATCATCATGCCTGCATATAACAGCGCCTGTACAACGTCAAAACAGCATTAAAACATCTTCTTTCAGGCTACCACAGGCGACATCTATTTAATCAGCATAAATAGTTTGGCTGTAAAAACCACGTTCGACTTATGTACAATTGAGTTCAAATCTCAGAATTGTCTGAATCCAGCCTTTAAGATCCTTTTATAAAGGATTTTTAGAATCGTTCCAACTAAACTCAACACTCCTTGCTGTACGTTATGACTTTGTGATACAAGACGAAACCAAATATCTTTTACTATCTTTTCAGATTTTGCTCGCCATAGCATCCGTTGCATCCCAGGAAATGGCTGAAGGAGAAAAAAACAGAATATAATGAGACGAGAGCAATCATTAGAGGATAAATGACACGAAATGATGAGACCAGATAAACGATAAAAGAGAAAAAAGTAATACCTTGATATGATCCGCTGTATGACAAATGCAGGCACATTAAATATGTGATGAAACCACCTGAATGACGAAAGCAACTCTGATAAAGGCATGACAAGACCAGAAAATGATGAAAAGAACGAAGAAATGACGTGACAGGACCCTTACAATGACAAAATCAACCCTGTTAAAGTTGTGATAAAACCACCTGAATAACAAATGCAAGTCGCTTAGTGGCATTAAAAGACCATCAAAACAACAAATGCATCCCTTTTAGAGGCATTATAAGAACTAATATATGATATAAGGAATGAAAAAATGATGTGCGTAGCGACCTGATTGACGAAAGCAACCCTATAAATAAAGTAATGACGCCTGCATATTTACAAAAGCAAGCCTGCAAATCATGCGATGATGACACTACAACGACGAAAGTAACCCTACAAAAATCTTTAGGAATCAAAGAAATCATGTTAGGATATCAAATATATGTCAATAGTTAACTTTAGCCATATATTATATATATTTGTAATTGTAGATTCACCTGAATGGCATTTTAGCTTTTACTTGTTAATCTTTGTTATTTTTGAGTTCTTTTCGTACTATTATATATTTAATACACATTGGAACAAAAATAAAAGATATAAATTTGTATTAGTATTTAAGGCTTATTATTTTAAAAAACATAACACAATACCTCTTTTAAGGCTTTAATTCAGGAAATTCGTTTAAAACATTGCAAATATAAAAAAAACAACCTATAAAAAACAAAAACTGTCTGTATTCAATACTTTCAGATACCGGAGTACCGGGAGAAAAGAGAAAGCAGTTTAATTTTCAAATTATTAAAACATACCGAAAAAAACAGACCATTACCTATTCAGAGTTCAATTAATTATTAATATTAATCCCTTAATACCTACAATTATGAATGCACTTCGTTCTGCTAAGCTGTACATGTATTTTACTGTGGATGAATTTTAAATTTCGAATGCTGTCACTATTTCAGTATTTACAAAGTATCTGGGCTTTTATACTGATTTTAAAAAAGGCAAGAATGAAGTCCTCTTCTATTCCAGTCATTCGGGGGTGAATAAAACAGGAGTTACAGTCAATAAAGCTGAGTTGAAACTCAATCTGGTCACCCAAACGATAGAATCGAGCAAGAAGTTACAGGCTTTTGCTACTTTTGAGAACGATCCCGTGTTATTGCGTGAAACTAAAATTTCACTGAGTAAACTCAAGAACAAATCGGCCAACGAAATCGTGGATTATGCACAATTAGTAATCGAAAGAGCCGAAACATATAAGATGGACATCATTTCTCTGGGATTCAAAGATGAAGATCTGGTAGTTTTAGCAAAAGCGCTTGCCGATTTCAAGGCTGCAATTCCGAAAAGAAGGATCTCCGAAATAGAAAGCGGACAAAACTCAACAAAAATGGAAGCCGGTTACGCCAGGGCTGATAAAGCATTGGAGAATATCGATATCCTGGTGGAAATATTAAAGTTACCCAATCCTGAATTTTACAAGGGCTACAGGGCAAGCCGCAGGATCATCGTCAAAGGAAGCGGAACACTCTCTACCCGCTACCATGTGGTTGATGCCGTTACCGGGCAGAGCATTAGTGGTGTAAGCATCCTGGTTACTCCGGCGGACAGCGGAGCGGTAAGAACAAACAAAAGCAATGTGGTGCTCGAAAAAGTCTCCGGTGAAAAGGGCTGGGCCAATGACAAAAGCCTGACAGCAGGGATGTATAAGGTCACCGTCAAAAAGATAGGCTATGTTGAAAAAGAAGTCAGCTTTGCTGTCACCGACGGTGAAATGAACCTGCTCGTGATAGAGCTCAACAAAAACGCATAAAGATTCAACAGATTGCCTACGATTGCTTTAGAGAAAAGCATGGTATTGCAAATCCCCAGTTTTTTGATTATGAAGGTTAGTTTACAGCGCGCAATTAAAAGCCCCGAAGTTTCGGGGCTTTTTTTAAAACAAGATGAAAAGATATAAAACCAACAGAACTCTAGAAAATATTCTTTTTGTTATGTATTAAGAATATGTAGTTATATTCATAAATAAACTCAGCTCCCGACCTCCCCTAACCCCGTAATTTATCCCGACCTACCTGCGGTAGGCAGGTTTATCGGGAAGGAGGGGGACAAGAGTGGAATCAGGAAATTATATATAAAAATTGAAGTTCTACATTATGATGTTCATATAATTACAAATCTTGCTGACCTCCGCTAATCCATTCAAGGATGGGGACAAGAGTAGAATCAGGAAATTAAATATAAAAATTGAAGTTCTACATTATGATGTTCATTTAATTACAAATCTTACTGACCTCCGCTAATCCATTCAAGGATGGGTTAGCGGAGGTTGGGATAAATCAATTTAAAATCAAAAGCACATTAGGAACAATAGAAAATATTTAATTCAAAGAAATAAATAACCAAACAGAATCAATTTGGCTAAAGCCTTTCAATAGGATTTATTTCTCATCCTCATCCTCCAGCTAAAGCTGGAGGCTATTGAAAATTCAGCTGGAAGGCGAAACCTTTCAAACCTTTCAAACTTTTCAAACCAAATAACCCAATCAACCAATTAACTAATCAACCAATCAACCAATTAACTAATCAACCAATCAACCAATCACCAAACACCATGGACACTTATTACGTAAGCAAGAATGCACAGCCAAACGGAGATCACGAAGTACACAAAGGATCCTGTACTTATCTGCCACATCCCATCAATTTCATGTTTTTAGGAAACTTTGCAACTACTATCGAAGCAGTCAGGGCAGCAAAGAAGTATTATGATCAAACAAATGGATGTATGCATTGTAATACAGGACATCACAGCACCTGATTGCAAACCGGTGTTGAAAGAAAGAATGAGGACTTTATCCGCGAGATGAAGTCCTTTTCTGAGTGGACTAATAATCCATCTCTTAGTACATGACAAAAAATCCAACAATCTAATAAAGATAAGAATAGAACCGACCTATCGTAGGCAGGTTCTATTCTTTTTTGTCATGTAATAATCAAAAAAAACAAACAATTACTGTCGACAGGAACAAAAACACCACCTATTTTCAGGCATTCCGGCATTAAAAACTCTCGGGGAAAGCGTTTTTTTATGAACTGTGAATAAAATAAATGCAAAATAAAAAAAGTTTCTATTATTACAACCGTCTCTGCAGGCACGCAGGGGCGGTTTATTGTTATATATATTAATATAATTCCGATATTTTAAATTTATTTTACTGTACATTTTGTTATATTAATTTTTATATGTAAGTTTGTGCCCAATATCCGGCACATTACTTTATTCTGTTTTTGTAATATAATAATATGAAAACAAAATGTCGCAGTACAAATGTTGTGAAAGCAGTGTTAAATGAAGGCAGCAATATATCACATTAAGCTGTATAATCCATTCATTGTTTATTTTAAATGATTATTCGGGTTTCGCGATTACTCTAATCTATATTATAAGCATTAGGATGTAATGCGGATAATCAAATTATTTTATATTGTCGGGCAGCATAATGAAAATGAAAAAACAATTCAGATTCAGATTGGGAAACCATTTATTAAGCATAAAATCATTATTTAATATCCACAGATAAATAAAAACGCTAAATCCACCCATTATGAGAATTAGTTTTAATGTTACAAAAGCAATTATTTTATTCATTGCCATCTTTATTTTAGCATTAATTTTTACACTGATTGAAGATTATCCCACATTTCATCCCGGTTATGACATTTTATATTATTCCGGAATTATATTCAAACTGATGCTTAAAATCTCGGGGATGCTTGGATTGTTTGTTCTGGCATGCATTCTTTTTAAGAAGAAAATAGAATCACTTGATTAAACTGTAACCGTATTCGGGGAGCAGTCAGTGCAGGAGGAAAAAGGGATTGTGTAAAAATGAAATCAGTAGGGTATAACATTTATGAATCGAAAGTGGACATTAATTTTAAATGATAAGGGAATAAGGGGAAAGGGATATCCGGCACTTCTTCTACTAAGGGGAAATAAATGAATATAAGGCTTATGCGATTTGAAAGTTGAAACGGTCTTAAACCCGTAGTAGAAACCAAATCATAAAAAGCCATTCCCTTATTTTCATATCGATATTGCAATTTGAAAGTATTATAATTTTAAATGATAGTTTTCACACAGCCTCTTAAATAATACAAAGGCGATTTTCGGGCAGATGCATACTGTTGGTGTATATTTCAGCATGAAACTGTGAAACTAAAAGAATATTTTACAGAATTAATCACAACTGTTGAAACTGAAATCAGAAAAACTCAGAGCCCCGTTTAATACTGATTTGAAAAACTATACACGCCGGATCGTTTAAACCAGAAAGAAGTGAATCATGGACCACATACGGCAAGCAGAATAATAACCGTAGCAAAAAACCATATTATGAAATCAATTATAAAATTCCTTATATTGGCAGTATATAAATCATTATACAGTTGCTCAAAAGAGGATGTACCCACAGCGAATAATACAATAAATGTTGTCATACCCGGCACACTTGACTCATTACTTACCGTTATCAAAGATTCAACAATAACTGAGCTGACCATAACAGGTACCATAGATGTCAGGGATATAAAATATATGCGCGATTCAATGCCTGAATTAGCATATTTAGATTTGAAAGATGCAGAAATAGCTGCATACACCGAAAATGTTGGAACAATAGGTTCAATAAGTTATATATATCCGGCTAATACCCTCCCCGACAATTCATTTTTCATATACCCCACAGACAATGGGACTTTAAAAAATATTGTCTTGCCCTTTTCCTTAACTTCAATTGGCGTTTGTGCTTTTGATGGGCGCACCGGCTTAACAACCATTATTATTCCTGAAAGTGTAACTTCAATAGCTAACGGTGCATTTGCCGATTGCTCCGGCTTAACATCATTCACCATTCCCGGCAATGTAATTTCAATAGAAAACAGTGTTTTTCGGAATTGCACAGGTTTGACCTCCTTAACTATTCCCGGCACCACAACAATAATAAGGGGATCTGCTTTTCAGGGCTGTACAGGCTTGAAATCGATTATAATTCCCGAAGGTGTAACTTCATTGGGGCCATCAGCATTTCAGGATTGTACCGGCTTAAGTTCAATTATTATTCCGGCAAGTGTAACTTCAATATGGAATAATATTTTTAGTGGTTGCACCTCCTTAACATCCATCTCGGTTAATGCTTCCGGCAAATATTTAAGCAGTGTAGCGGGTGTTTTATTTAGTAAAGACAAGTCTGTTCTTCTTTGTTATCCGGAGGGCATTCAGGGAGACTATACTATTCCCGAAAGTGTAACTTCAATAGGCCATAGTGCTTTCTCAGGCTGTACTAATTTAAAATCCATTACCATTCCAAACAGTGTGACTTCAATCAGTTTCTCGGCTTTTCAGGATTGTACCGGATTAACGACATTCACAATTCCTTCCGGTGTTACTGTATTCCAGAGTACTGCTTTGGCGGGTTGTACAAATATATCATCACTGTATGCATATCCAATAAAACCGGTTAATCTGGTGTATTCATCTTTTGATGGAATTAATTTGGCTACCTGCATTTTACATGTGCCCGCCGGGAGCAAAAGTGCTTATCAGACAGCTAAGTATTGGAAAGATTTTAAAAATATAGTAGAAATGACAATGTAAGTATTGTCCGCTTACAGTATATATAAAACAATCAAAATTTAAATTAACCCGAAAGGAGATTTCCATGAATAATGATAAAAAGATGATCGTTGGATACCTGGTTGGTGGATTACTTGTACTTGTATTGGCACCTTCAATTATTTATCTGATTACTTCATTATATGATAATGTATTAAGATTAGAAATTATCCCGAATCCGACAATCAGATGGATCATTATCGCTGTATTGTTGCTGATCGGAATTATATATGCCATATCGTCATTGGTAATTCAAAACAGGGTTGGAGAAGGTGGTCCGGTTGAATTAGGGAAAATAGAAATAAGTCCAAAAACAAAGCATCTCGTTGTATCGGGGCCCTACAGAAACACAAGAAACCCTATGTTGTTCGGGGCGTTTTTATTATATCTTGCTTATGCGCTGCTAATTAATTCAACAACTGCACTGGTATTAGTCTGTGTGCTTTTTGTATTTATGTTGACAGTAGTTGTGCCCATGGAAGAAAAGCGGTTATTAAAGGATTTTGGAGATCAATATGTAGCATACCGGAAAAGGGTATCCATGTTTATACCCTGGTGTCAACGAAAAATGTAAAGCGCGCAGGTTTGGGCGAAACGTAGCAAAGTGAGATTATAAATTATTTTATCATATTCTGTGGACTGTACATTATGAATTAAATAAAATCAATCAAAAAGAAGATAATGCCCGCCCTGTTTAGTCCGGGGTTGAAAATTAGCATACACCGGATCATTCAGCATGATTTATTAATAACAACTTGCCAGCGGCAGGCAGGTTTAAAATAAAGATTATGGCAACAATTTTAAAATGTGACAAAAGGGAATTCACAGAAGACCCCGACAAGATTGACAATTTCCGTATATTTTCAGATGTTTCAAGAATAAACAACGGGATAAAGCCTAAGAATCTGAACTTCGATCTGAGGTTATTAAATCCCGGGCAATTCTCGGCGCCCTATCATTTCCACAGGTATGCCGAAGAATTATTTATGGTGGTGTCAGGGGCCATGACTTTGCGAACAGCAGAAGGACTTGAGATAATAAAGAAAGGAGATATTGTATTCTTCGAGATGGGTGAGACCGGTGTCCATCAGTTTTACAATCAGGGTACAGAGCCATGTATCTATCTTGATATACGAACATTTATCAGTTCTGATATTTGTGAATATCCCGATTCAGGGAAGTTAATACTGGCTCCTTCGGATGAGGTATTTAATATGGAAGCAAAATTAAATTTATTCGATGGGGAAATGAATATTTTAGAGAAATGGAAGGAACTTAAAAGCAAGACGGATTTATGAAAAACCGGATACTGATTATCCTTTTGAATATTATTCTTGTTTCTTGTAATTCTACTCAAACAAAACAACAGGACAAAGAAAAAAAAGGGATATCGGACAGTATTACAAATCAACAAACTCAGTCTGTTGAAGAAACCCGGCCTGCTGAAAACAATCGACAGGATGATTGTGCCAGAGGGCAGGCGACACCAATTGTCAAAAAAGAAATTTACCCAAATACAACCTTTGTATTGCAACCGGATAGTATATCGGCAGTTGAGACGATTACGTTCGAAAATAATGATAACCTGATCATTTACAACCGGGGTTGTGAGTATTATGTTTTGACTTTCCTTTTTCAGACTTCCCGTTTTCAGGAAGATATAGACAATCTTCAATTTTGGTACAGTAAAGCCATTTTATTGCTGAGTGACACTAAAAAAGGGCTCGATACACCTTTTGATTTAGATAAGGGAATTGAAAACATTGGTAAATATGTGGATAATGCTTCGAAAGATAATGATAAGATTTTAAAACCGGGGGTACAAATTGATTTCGGTGAGGATGAGATACGCAGCTTTGTAACGATTGATAAAGTCGAAAAGATTACAGACAAAAAATATGCAATAGAACTTTCGTTTTCAATAGGACCACTTTAAGATTAAAAAGACCATTAAACAAAAATAACGATAACATATATCAAAATGAGAAATGACATAAATAAACTAAACGTAATCATACTAATTTTCAGTTTGTTTATTTTAGGTTGTCAACCAAAACAAACAACAGAAGACAAAACTAAAACAATAATTGAATCTGACAGTATTGACATATTTGGAAAATGGTTTTATACTGAATATACAGACTCAACAATAAAGAATAAAAAGATTTATGATTACTCATGGACTATAGCTTCAATTGCATATGAAGTCAAAATTGACAAAGAAAATCCTGACAGTGTAGTGTTCAAAGGTTACCATGAGAAATGGACTTCAAATTTGAAAAAGATTTCAAAAAATCAATATCGAACAGGTGACAAAGACCAATATTGGACACTTACATTTGAAAAATCAGGAAATACAACGAAGCTGTTCATTAAAGAATTCATTAACCCAACTTTTGCTCAAAAGGCAGACCCAAAAGAATATGGGTTTATTAGAAAACAGCTAAATATAAATAATGAAGAAATATATTTCGCCAAACATATTATTGCTGGAGAATATATTGATTCTAAGAGGGGCAAGACAATAATTTTGAAAGAAAATTTGGATTTACTAGGAATTGATTCATTAAACAAATATACAATACAGATTGACCCTTGGGAAATGGTTCCTCAAATGGATATTATTACTTTTTACGAAGGTGATTATAATAAACATACTGACTACAATTGGAAATTCAAAGGCGATTCATTGATACTTTCTAGTATTATTTCAGTGTATGACAATGGCGAAACGATTGGTCCTGATGTAAAAGATGGAGACTATGCTGGTGCAAAAATTGAAAAAGTAATTTATCGATTAAAAAAAACCAAATAACAGAGTATTACAAACGAGGGGGAGTAGGAAACGCCTAGATGATTTGATGACTAAAGGTTTGTAATAAAAAATAATACAATTTGCACGTACCCTCCCCCTCGTTTGTAACGAGGGGGAAATGGTTAAGCGTTTGTAACGCCTAGATGATTTGATGACTAAAGGTTTATAATAAAAAATAATACAATTTGCACGCACCCTCGTACCCTCCCCCTCGTTTGTAACGAGGGGGAAATGGTTAAGCGTTTGTAACGCCAGGATGATTTGATGACTAAAAGTTTGCAATAAAAAATAATACAATTTGCACCCACCCTCCCCCTCGTTTGTAACGAGGGGGAAATGGTTAAGCGTTTGTAACGCCAGGAAGATATGATGATTATAGGTTTGTAATGTTATAAAAAACTACAATATGTCTTCGGAAAATTACAGAATTGAAAAACAAGATGCGGTTTATTTCCTGACTTTTACTGTAACTGATTGGATAGATGTTTTTACACGACTAAATTACCGGAATATAATTACAGCATCGTTAGATTATTGCAGAAAAAACAAAGGATTAAAATTGTATGCATGGTGTTTAATGACAAATCATATCCATTTAGTTTGTAGCATTGAAACACCTCTGAGAATGACTGATTTTCTTCGTGATTATAAGAAATTCACAGCAAAAAAAGTGCTTGATGATATACAGAATTTGCCTGAAAGCAGGAGAGACTGGATGTTGTACAGGTTTGAATTTGCAGGCAAGTTTGATAATCGTATTGAAAAATATCGTTTTTGGCAGGATAAAAGTCATCCTGTCGAATTAACTACAACTGAAATGATTGATCAACGTATCAATTATATTCATGAAAACCCTGTCAGAACGGGATTGGTAGCCAGAGCTAAAGACTATTTGTATAGTTCTGCACGAAATTACGCAGGACTAAGCAGCATTATTGAAATTGATTTTATATAGGACTTGCTATTTTTTTTGTTACAAACAAATAACCATCAACCCCTCGTTACAAACGAGGGGGAGAAGAAGTAGAATTTTATGTAGAACTTGCTTTTTCCTTTGTTACAAACAAATAACCATTAACCCCTCGTTACAAACGAGGGGGAGAAGAAGTAGAATTTTACATAGGACTTGCTTTTTCCTTTGTTACAAACAAACAACCATAAACCCCTCGTTACAAACGAGGGGGAGAAGAAGTAGAATTTTATGTAGGACTTGCTTTTTTTTTGTTACAAACAAATAACCATTAACCCCTCGTTACAAACGAGGGGGAGAAGAATTTTTTGTTACAAATACAGAATCATGATCACCTCATTACAAATAAAGGAGAGTAATTAAATTATAAAATTATGAAGACAAATTATTTGATAAAGCAGTTTATCGGCACATTTATATTTTTTATAATCATATTTGTAAGTGCCGGACGGATTGATTATTGGCAAGGGCTGATATATGTAGCAATTGGGCTGATCATGTTCCTGTTAAGTCTCACGGTGCTGCGCATTGATGACGAATTATTAAAAGAACGTTCAAAGCCGGGAACCGATACAAAGAAATGGGATAAGTTATTATTGGGATTATCCTTACTTGTTACCATTGCAATGTATACTATCGCCGGGCTTGATTCCGGTCGTTATCATTGGTCACCGGATTTTCACTGGAGCTTATACCTGTCGGGAATGATACTGACAGCTGCCGGACAATTAATATTTCTGATTGCTCAAAAACAGAATAAGTTCTTCTCAAGTACGGTCCGGATTCAAACGGACAGGGGACATATTGTTTGTGAGACCGGATTATACAAATTTGTCAGGCATCCCGCATATATGGGTTCGGTGATTCAATCCCTGGGGTTTCCATTGCTTTTTGGTTCGTTGTTGAGTATCATACCGGTGGTGGTAATGATTTTGCTGTTGTTAGAAAGGACCAGTCTGGAAGATAGAACCTTGACATACGGATTGAAAGGATATGCTGAATATACACTTAAAACCCGGTATAAGATGATTCCGGGTGTTTGGTAAAGCGTTGAATTATAAAATTTCGATAGTTGTTTTTCAGTTATGTCTATTGCGGTTTTGTTTCAATATGTTTTTGGTCTCGCAGTGGCGGGATTAGTTACTCTTAAAAAACACTTTATCAATTAACGCTGACATGTCTTCGACGATGTCAGGTTGTTCTCACTGACCTGTCATCGTGCTTGCACATGACAGCGTCACGTATAGGTATTTGAGGGAGTACTAAGGATTTAGAAACAGATGAATTACATATTCACCCTCCCCCTCGTTTGTAACGAGGGGGAAATGGTAGAGCGTTTGTAACGCTAAGAAAGTTTGATGAATAAAGGTTTGTAATAAGAAAAAAGTGCAATCTCCCCCTCATTGTAACAGGGGT
>Ga0123336_10003072_pt1 | contig 14199 bp, 2 predicted proteins | sample SSSSmetaG_FD_96466 | JGI IMG/M metagenome (GOLD analysis project Ga0123336, IMG submission 96466) | Glacier valley bacterial and archeal communities from Borup Fiord, Nunavut, Canada, to study Microbial Dark Matter (Phase II) - ​SSSS metaG | ecosystem: Environmental > Aquatic > Freshwater > Ice... | reverse complement strand
CAGGGTCGCGTTCCCGCCAGCCGCACCGCCGCGCACCACCCACCCGTCGCACACGGCGCCGCCGACGGCGAGATTTGCCGCGGGCGACGAGCGTGGCAGAGACGCTGCAACGGCCGGCCGCCGCCCCCTCCCTCATTCTCGTCGCGCCCTTGCCCAGACCGTCGCACGCGCACCTGCTCCGTCGTCCCGCTTCAGGCAAACCGACCCTCGGGTACGTGTGCAGACATGGCCGCGGAGACGGGGACGATCCGCCTCGACGGCACCGCGCAACGGACGGACGCCCGCCAGCGCAGCGCAGCGCAGCGCAGCACAGCCGCCCGCCGCAGCCGCGTTGCCCTGCCCGCTCTCACCGCCGCCCGTCTCCCTGCGTGTGTCTGCCGGTGGCCAGTGTGTGTGTGTGTGTGCAGTGAGTGGCCCTGCCCCGCCGTTCGCATGGCAGCGCCGCGCTCCAGCAGCGCGTCCGCGTCCGGCTCGGGCCGCGGCGTCCGCAGCGGCTCGCCCGCTCCCCAGCCCCAGCCCCAGAGCGCAGCGCCACGCGCCCCCTCCCCGCCCGCGCCGTCCATCCCGCCGCAGGAGGTGCAGCGCGCACTCGTCGAGATTTGGTGGAAGGATGTGTGCGCGTCCACTCTGCCCGACGATCCCCACGAGCGCCAGGAGGAGGCGCTGCGCCGATTCGTCGCGCTGCTCCAGTCGCTGCAGCGGCACGACGGCGAGCGCGAGCGCGACTCCGCTGCCGGCGTGCGCCCGTGGCCGTGGTGGACGGTCGGCGACGACAGTGAAGGCGCGCCCGACCATCTCTTCGTGAGCGAGTCCGTCAAGTTTTCCGGCCTCAAAGCCGCCTTCTGCCGGCTGCCGGTGAGCCCGGGGGAGCGGCGAGTGGCGCTGGCCTCCTACAGCGGGGCCATCCTCACCGAGGCGCAGTACGCCCAGATGCCCATGCTGGTGCCGACGGCGGTGCACGCGCACTGCCTCTCCTTCCAGCACGTCAACTACGTGATCGTGGGCCGGCCCACACAGCCCGGGTCGCACGTGAACCACGATGACGTCCGCCACTCCAACGTCCACTTCTCGTGGTCGAAGGGCGCCGTGACCCCGCCGCTCGTCGCTGCCGACGGCTGCGTGCGCAAGGCCGGCGTCGTGTTCCACCACCACTGCACCATCCAGGCCGACAACAAGAGCATCGCTCCGGGGGCCGAAGTCGGCTTGCACTACGGACGGACCTTCTGGGATCGGCCCTACTCGTGCGCCGTCTGTCTGCTCAAGGAGAAGTGTCGCGCGGACTGCGACGATCCACAGTGCTTTCAGTGCAATCTGCCTTTCCGCAGGTGCGCGAAGAAACCGTGTAAGGGCAAGTTCGGGTTCCACGAGGCGTGTCTGCAGAGCCACCTCGCCCTCCGCAGCAGCCCCGCCGCCGCCGCCCCTGCCGCCGCCGCCCCTGCCGCCGCCGCAAAGGTTCCAGCCGGCCACACCGCTTTGTGCCCCTTCCACGACGCCAACCGTCGCGCAGACACTGACGCCGAGATGGAGCAAGAGACCCGAACAGTCGCAGTCGCAGATCCGCTCCTCACCCTTCATGCCGGCAGTCCTTTCTGCAAAGTCTCCCTGCGGTCTTCCGACGTTGACCTGTTGGACCCGACGCCGCTGGACGCGGTTGCCGCCACACTCGCGAGTCGAGGAGTCGTGCACGTTCGCCTCGCTGCATCGCTGGAGGTCATCGCGGGCATGGCGTCCAGCGCGATCAAGTGGCTGGCTGAAAAGTGTCCCAAACACAAGGAGACGGGCGCCACAGTGGAGGTGACGCGCGACAGCGTTCGCGAGGTCGAGACCAGCACGGATCTGGATCCGAAGGCCACACCCTTGGGCGATCTGGTCGACCGCCTGCTGGCCGATCCTCAGCTCCTCCAACTCGCCCGACACGTGACCGGCCCGGGCGCAGCCATCTTTCCCGAGGTCTATGTGCGCATCCGCCACCCGGACCATTACACGCAGTTGCACTCCGATCACAGTTTCTTCGCCAAGAGAAATCTGCTCCAAGCTGATCCGGTGTGCACCGTGTGGATTCCACTGCAGGCGTGCGGGCCAGCCACCGGCGCGCTGCTTCTGCTGCCGGAGACGAACGCGCTCAAACAGTCGACCAGCCTGATTCCCAAGAGCATGTGCAAGGACCTGTGGCGGCGGATCGGCTCTTCGGGCTACAAGGTGTCGAGTGCGAATCTGGCACTGGGGAGCGCACTCGTGTTTCGTCCAACGGTGGTGCACGGAGGGGCCACCTGCGACCAGTCGGCCCGCGCCCCTCGCTGCAGCATCGACGTTCGCTTCCTCGCCCGTCCCGTGTCCAACGCCCTGCCCTCGCCGATGCCGCCCCTCACTGTGGTGCCGCACGAGGCTCGCATTGCTTTGATCGCGTCAGTGGTCGATGCAGTGACGGCGCAGTGCGTCAAAAAGATTCCGGCGGTCGCGCCCGCTCTCGCTGGAGATCTGCTCAACAACGTCTACCTCTTCCACCTCTTTCTCACCGCTCACCCGAAGGCGCCGCCAGTTCAATCCAACCTCCGGTCGCTCATCGATGCGGCCAAAGCACCGCTGGTGGCCCATTACAAAAGCACCTTCGACCACCAACAAAGAAACCAGTGCCGCGTGATTTGGCCAGAGCTGGCCCGCAGCAGCAAGAGCAGCGGTTGCGGACGCGGTGGCAGCCGTGAGAAGGAAAACCTGTCGTCCTCGGTCGATCAAGATTCCAACAACCTGAAGGACCTGTGCAGTCGACTCGAACAGTTCGCTGCGGTGGGGTCGGACGGCCAGTCGGACCTGACTGCGTTCACCCGAACGCTGAAGAACTGGTCAACGATCATCTGCTACCAATCCATCGGCGACCAGTGCGGTGATTCGAGGGAGCTGCAAAGTCACTTGACGCAGCTCACCGCTTTGTGGCCCTTTCTGACGAGCACTTCCATGCGGCGCATCGCTGCGCTGTGCAACCAAGGCAAGGCTGGTCACCAGTGGAAGTCTTTCGCCGTCGCCCTTCTCTACCTGGCCACCCACTGCATTTTCGCGCAGACCATGTATCAGACCAACTCCAAGCAGATGCATCTCATCATCAGCTTCCCCGCCATCTCGCGACTGCTGGTGCTGCCGGAGGTGGTTGCGCTGCTCCAGGCCTGGAATCACGCGGAGCTGCTCACCGAGATTGCAGCGGTCAGTACACATCTCGGGAGAGCCGGCCACCGGAAACTGCGGCACGCACTGCCATGCAGGCCATCCATTCACGGTTGGGTTGTCCTTTTGTTCTGCGCGCTGGCAGCGATGGTCTGCTGCTGATTCCCTTTCCCTTCTTTTCTCTCCTGTGCTGGCTGTTGCGTGGCACCAGGTGCTGCAGTTGGATGCGCGGTGCTCTGACACGGTCGCTGAGATCTGGCGTTGGCTTGTCTACGTGTGGGGCAAGTCGCCGGTCGATAGAGTGAACAAGGACAAGCTGCTCATCTGCACGAACAAGTGCGGTGGCGCCGAGCCACTGCATCTCATCGCCACTTTCATGCTGGCCTGGCCACTGTCGTCGCCTCCAGGCGTCCAGTCGCCGCTCCGTCGCCTAGTGCCCACGCCCATGGACGCACCACCATCACCGTTGCTCGACCTCAGCACAGTCACGCCAATGAGCACCTACGGCTCAGCGGCAATCGTGCACGCGGCAGAAGCAGCGGCGCCCGCAACGCGTCCCCAGGCGACTCCGCGCTCCTCTTCCCGCCTTCAACATCTCGCGCCCCCCGCCGACCCGAGCACGCGCGCCCATCCCCTCTACGGCGTCTCCAACGATCCATGGCTGCTGGACCTGTTCGCCTCGCGGCAGCTGCCGAGCGCTGGCGGCAAGGACAAGCGGTGGCTGCAGCGCGGCCCCGATTACGAAGTGCGCGTGGTGCCTGAGCTGGTTCGCCTCAATCACCGCGTCGAACTGGGCGTCTTTCTTCTTCGCAAAGTCGCGGTCGGAGATCTGCTGCTGCCCTACGGCGGCGTCCTGACGGACGCAAGTTTGTTCAAGGATGCCAGTTCGGCATTGGAAGGCGCGGCCGCGTCAGCCGCGCGTGCCAGCCGTCGCTCGCACGCGATGCGCGTGCCGAACTCTGAGCACGTGTTTGACGGCGCTCCCACGGCGGACATGTACGACGGGCGGCCGAAGGTCCCGCTGACCGAGGCGGACGTGGCCCGAGCACGCGCGGTGCCCCCGGCGGATCTGCTGCCTCTGCGTGCCCAGCACACTGCGGATGCGCTCGCGGCCTTTGAAGCCGATCCGCAAGGGCACATGATCAACGCCGCTGCTGGAGGCGTGGCCAACGTCAAGATCGTTTGGCTGAAAGCCCGTGGAGGCCACCACTTCGACATTCCCGTGTTCCAGGCCACCAAAGCCATCCAGGCCGGCGAGCAGCTGCTCACCAAAAAGTACAACCAGAACAACAGCTCCCAGCCGAATTCCTTCATTGCGCTGCATCCAGGCGGCATAGCTGTCCGTCGGAGCGACTACCGCTCTCCGCCGCGCAGGCCGGCGGCGCGACCGTCTGTCACGTTTTTGACGCCCTTGCTGGATCTGTCCAAGAATGCGTCAGCGGGCCCTTGGACGGCACGCGGACCCACTCCGCGTCAATCCGCGCAGGCGTCTCCGCTGTTCGATCTGTCCACTGTGCGGTCGATGTTGCCGTCCGAACAACGGCCAGCTGGGCCAGCCCCCGCTCGGCGCGATATCACCGAGAGACTCAATGCTGTCGGCGGCACACAAACCCTTCGCACCGGACAGCCACCGCGAACTCCCTTGCAGCCGCAGCGCTGGCAGGTCCGCAGCGCAGCCGCATCGTCCTCAGGTGGCGCAGAGGTGCCCGGCGTCCCGGCTGCAGCCACGCCCGCACAGGCCCCGCCCACCGTGCGGCCGGCCGCTGCAGCCGCGCCCGCGCAGGCCCCGCCCCTGCCGCCGCCGCACGCCGCCTCCACTCCCCGGAAGCGGCCGGTGAGTCCCGGCCTTGTCTGCGGGGTGTGCAGCAACGCAATTGGCTGCGTCTTTCTGATATGCGAGTGCTGCACTCAACGGTTTCATCTCCGATGCGTCGGCCTCTCGGGCCGGCCGCTCACCACCCGCTGGTGGTGCAGTGCCTGCCGCCTCCACCCGGCGTCTGGCGCGTGGAGTCTGACCGCGCTGGAACAGGTCAATGCTTCGAGCAACGTTCGCCCATCCGCCCAGACTGACCCCGGCAGCACCGCATCGCCGCCATCCAAGAGAGCCAAGGTGACCGCGGAGGGAAAACCATCGACGCGCGCTTCCACGGCCGCACTGGGCACGGCGGACGCGGGTGCCCGCGGCGGCGCGCAGGAACTGCTGGCCGCCAGCGTGCCAAGAAACTCCACTGAGCCGCTCAATCCCGATGCAGCGGCGCAGAGTCTGACGGCAATCGTTCACTCTCACAAGGGGAATGATCCGTCTTCCAGCAGCGCCCAGGCAGTCGCGGCTGCGGCGGCGGCGTCGGGCGCCATGAACTCGGTGGTGGCCCAACTGCAGTCTGCGTCCGTCGCAGACGACAGCGAACCGACTGGCGGCGGCTTTGGGCCCTCATCGCCCTCGTCGCCGTCATCGCAGCCACAGGGCGATGGTGCGACGTCTGACCCATCCGACAGCGACTATACCGGCGATTGCAGCGGCCCAGACAGCGAGAAGGATCGCCCCTCTTCAGCGCCGGCCGGCAGTGCCAGACGCAGCACTCAGGAACAGCGGCTGTCCCCGGCCGAAGTCGAAGTTCTGGCGGACGTCGTGCGTGCCGCTGGAGTTAAGCATCTGACCGAGTTCCTCACCTGGCGTTCGGAACGGCACGGGTGTCTGCGAAACCGCAGCAAGACAAGTCTGGAACCAACGATGATGGGCAAAGTGCTGAAGGCTGCGATTGACGCGATCCACACCAAGACGGCTGATGATGCAGCGCTAGCGTTGTGGGATCTCGACCAACAGTTCTGCAAGCCGGCCCGGCTCCACGTCCTTTTCGCCAACTACGAGGTCCTGTTACGGTGCTGCTTCAACGTCAACAATCAGCAGGGCGTGACGGACCAGACGAAATTCAACGCGTCTGCCTTTCGCAGGTTTCCCGAATTTGCCATGGAATCGTTGACGCTGTCCGGCCTCGTCGGAAAGCAGCGAAAGTTCCGCCGCCAGACGCTGTTCTCCCCCTTCTTGCTCCAAAGTGCCGAGTCCAATGCGGCCAATCTCTCGTTCCATGCGCACACCAGCAAGATCAGCACCTTCGGCGACATCCGGACGTGCGTGCGGTGCACGTATCTCACGCTCAACCGCTGCAGGAAAACGTTCCAGCGCGATAAGAAGAAGGCGTTCAGTTCCCTCCCCAAAATTGCTAAACGCCAGCGCGAGCGGAGTCAGCACGACAATGCCCTCATTGCCTTCAACAAGTTGGTCGCGGGCAAGGGCGAGTTCATGCCGTTCGCCAACACCGTCCAAATGCCAGGCACGACGCAGATGCACCAGCTGGTATCGGACGTGAAGGCGCTCGCGGGCCCGCTGTCCGCGGACGGCAGAGTTCCTTCGGCCTCCACCATCAAGCGCGCCATGATCGACAGCGGTGTCAATGTGCGGTTGAGCGAGCGCACCATGCTCGGCAAGTGCGAAACATGTACAATGGTGGCCAGCACCATGCGCAACCCCAACGTGACCGACGAACTGCGAGCAAAGGCCCAGAAGGAATTGGACCAACATCTATTGCAGCAGCGTGGACAGCGAATCGCGTCCTATCGGTTCGGCGCCGAGGCGCAAGTGGCCGACAGCGACAGCTGGCATCTCGGCTGTGACGCCATGGACCAGTGCAAGACCAAGATCCCGCACGCCCGTCGCGGAGTGAAGAACGATCTGCCGGCACTCACGGTCAAGGTGATGGGCGTGCACATCGAGGGCGGGCCGATCCCGGCCATGGCCTTCCTCTGCACGCAGGAGGTGTCCGGCAATGGGAACCTCACGTGCGAGGTGGTGCAGCGGGCCCTGCAGCTGTCCATGGACGCGGAGAGGAAAAACGCAGAGAAGGAGGGTCGCGCACCGCGCTTCCCCAAGCGCCTCAACATCACCATGGACAACGCGTCGAGCAGCAACAAGAACTATAACTTTTTCCGATATCTCTCACTGCTCGTCAGCCAACACGTGTTCGAATCTGTGACGGTGTCGTTCTATCTGCCCGGTCATGGCCACTGCAAGATCGATCAGATGTTCTCGCGCTTCAGCCTCTGGCTCTGCAACCACCCTGCGATGACGATGGAGGAGCTGGCCAAGGGCCTCCAACAGGCCTATCGGGCCACCGTGAAAACGCCGGACGAAGCCAAAGCCGTGCTGGAGATCCTCTCCCTCAGCAGCGTGCCAAACGGAGAGATGGTCCTCCCCAACGTGCCGTGCCCGCACTCGTGCGACGAGACGTCCGGCTGCAGAGAGACATTCACCAGCAGAGCCGATCTGGATCAGCACCTCCGCACGTGCAATACCATGCAGCAGTATGAACTGAGCAGGCGTCAGGAAGGTGACAAAGCGACCGTCGGTCGAAAGGCACGGGGGAACCAGCAAGGGAAAATCGACGACGAGGACGAGGAGCTCGACGACCTGCACGGGCCGCACGAGTGGTGTCCGCTCTGCCGCCAGCAGGTCGTGAGTCAAACCTCATACACGGATCCTCTCGAGTTCATCAAGGCCATGGAGGAGCACCGACAGAAGTGCGCCGCCTCCACGTCGGGCGGCGATCCACCGAGCTCAGCTCACGGACCGCTCGTTGAGCCTGCCGGCGCTGGTTCGGGCGCTGCGGACCGGCCCGAATCGCCATCCGACTGCTCCAGCCCCATCGGTCCTCGGCTCACGCTCTACACCGAAGTTGTGGCAGAGGTTGCACAGGTGGACGACTGGCTGCTGGACCAGCAGATCAAAAGTTGGAAAGGCATTTCGGTCCAGTACGTGTACCTCATCAGCCGCGACGCCACGGGGGCGACCACGCTGCGCAGCCGCTACGTGTGGGAAGGAAACTCTCACAAGGACTCCAGTGGTAACCCGCACGTCTACGACTCCGACGGAATGGAGACGTCACAACAGCGCATTGAAATGTGGCCGGCAGACCGCATCGTCAGTCGCAATCCACTCAAATCGAAACCGCTAGCCATCGACCAGCTCAAGCCGCCGGCGAGCGTCGCGGCGCCGTCCGCGGAGGCCTCGGAAGCCGAGCGTCTGGAAGTCGCTCTCCGTGGCCTTCGACTGTCTCCCCTGGGCAAAGCGCTCTGCATGTCGGACACTCCAGCCGCAGCGACCGGGCAGTGGCCCAAAGTCTACAACAACATCTGGAAACGGGAATTCGACGCGCTTTGGAAAGGCCTGCTCGAGGGCACAGTCGAACGGAGCATCGCATTTTGCAGCGAGTGTCAGTCGTTCAAGGCCAAGGTGGACACGGCGGCTCAGACCAAACAGATTGCCAAAGCGGCCGCGGATGACAAACGAAAGAGCGATTTGGAAGCCTCGGGCAAAGCTGTGTCTGCAAAGAAAAAGAGCGGAGTGCTCACGGATGGCGAGAAAGCGGCTCTCGATCACTTTGCCCACGCCACCGAATGTCACCTCCAGCACATGAAAACCTGCACCCATAAGAGCCGCTCTTTCGCGACCGCGGCCGGCGACTGGTGGTGGGCGGATGAGGCCAACTGCGTGACGCGCCTTCACCGTTCCGAGTCCGTCACCGCCGCGCAGCGATCTTTGCGCTCCTCTGCATCCCTTGTCAGCCATGCGATCAACCGCCCCAAAGGTGACGGTCCGCGACTGAACGACGGTTCTCCCGATCTGCCGCCGAATATGGTTTTCACCTACCTGTCGACCGACACCTCTCTCCCCTTCTGGGTGGGCGTGACCTCGAGGACCACAGAAGGCACGATGGTCACGTGGTACGAGCCGTCTCTGGATGAAGACGAGATCAACGGATTCAGCTGCGCAGCGCAAAAGTGGTTCGAACAAGCAAAACAAAAAGGAATCGGTGCAACGCACAGAGAACGACCGACGGAGCCGACTGGTCTTGCAACACCCGTGCTCCCACCGCAGGAAGCTGTGGCTGCGCATTCGAAATCTCTGCCGCCCTTCGCTTCCCCTGTCCCCGCTGCGGTTCATCCTACAGCACCCCGGCCGCAAGCTCTCGGGCTGTCTGTTGCGCCTGGGCCTCGCCCTTCTGTCCGGCTCCCTCCTCCTCCGCCGCTGCCCCCGAGTGTGCCGGCCCCTCCCCGTTGCGGGCAGATCCTGGGCGTCGCGTTCGTGTTCGACTACTCCATTCGAGATGGTGACCCGCTCCCACGCCTGATCCGTGAGCTGGGCGGTGTCGTGGCGACGGAGCTGACCGAAGGCGGCGCCCTCGTGCTCGACGGAGGCGGCGTGCCCGGCCCGTTGCTTTCACCACCGCCGGCCAGCAGGCGTGCCACCTTGATGGTGCAGGCTGCCGGCGCCCTCGATCCGGATGGCCACGCCGGGTCAGGCCATGCGGCGCAGCTCCACGATCGCCGCGCACAGGCGCAACTGCTGCGCTGTGAGATCTGGAGCCGACAGCAGCTGCTCACAGCCGCACAGGACCTGGCTGCACAGGCGCACCAGCAGCAGCCGCAACTGGTCATCCGGGACACTGCAGGCAGATATGCGCCCAGTACCACTGTCTTTCCTCGCATCGCATCGCTGCAGTCCAGGGCCGCGCCCGCCCTGGCCGGCTCGAGCTCGCCCTCCGGGACCGCTTCGTTCTCTTCCCTGCCGACTATTGACTGGGACGCGCCTCCCGGGAAGAGCCATTGGCTCGGCTCATCCAGCATCGCTCGAGGACCGCCGCCGGCCAGTCGGCCCCTGTGGTGCGAACTCTGCGGCGTGCACTGCGAGTCAGAAGAGTCGGTCCGTTAAATTACACACTGAGTGACACGAGCAGAAGGACGGACAGTGGGCGCATCTAGCAGCAGCGTGGCGCTCCGAGCTCGAGCTCGCGCCCGCCTGTGCCTCTGTTTCCATTTGGAAGCGGTTGCGACTGACACTGTCTGACAGTGTGCGATCGTGCAGCAACTGACTCGTGTCTCCGTGTTTTTCTCTTTGCCTCTGGCTGCCAGCACTCGTGGAGCCCCGAGCACCAGCGGCGCATGCGCAGCGCGGAGAACACCGAACCCGTCCGACTGTTGGTGGAGTCCATGGAAGAGCAGAGACTGATGTGCAGGATTATGGAACAGGTACGCCAGTTGCACTCACACACACGAGCGCCTGCAGGTGCATGGCTGGCGGCCGGACAGCGCGGCCTGCCAGGCGCGCGGCGCATTCTCATCGCCCATGTGCGTTTCGTTGCTCTGGCTCATCCTGCTCAGGTGATCGAGGAGGAGGAGCGAGAAGAGGCTGCTGCGCAGAGGGCTCTAGCCAATCGCGAGAGCAGTGTGCCAGCTGATTCGGTTGCTTCTTGCTGCACACCGGCACCAGCCGCTGTGGCTGGGCGGGCCGCGGGCCCGGGCGCGGGCGAGGCCGTGGGCGGTCTGTGTGCGAGGGAGGCCGGCACCCCGCCGGCCTGCACGCGTTCACCTGCCTGTGTGTCAGGCGCGGGTCGCCAAGAGGCATGCGCAGCTGACCGCGAGGATGCCCATCGGACTGCAGTTTCAGCCGCGCACACCGAGCAGGGGTCCGGCAGCCAGCTCTGCGCCCGACAACAAGTGAATCCTGCACTAGCGTCGCCGCCGCTCGGAGCGGCCATCAACTCCGCCGCTTCTTCCGCCCTTCCGTACCGTGAAGCAGTTCTTGCGGCCTTCACATACGACGTTCCTGGCGACTCCCCGCCCGATCTCATTGTGAAGCGCAACGCGATGCAGGACAACGGTCCGCTGGCGGTCAAGATTCTAGTGACGGCCCGCCGCGCGCGGTCCGTCCCTCGGGCCAGCCGCGACAGCATCCTCCGCGCCACTGCGCCGTACAACACCAGCGTCGAGCCCGACGACGACTGCCCGGACGCCGCGACGTGGACACTGCAACAGGATCTTCTCTTCCGCGTGCTCATCCTGTCGGACGCCACCGCCATTCGGCACGTCGACTCGTTCAACCGCACTGTGCAGTACCGGCCCCGTCTGACGAACCCGAGCTGCTGCGTGTTCGAGCGAGTGCGGAACGACGCAATCCTGTGCCGCACGACCAGCCCTCTCGGATTCGACAAGGTGAATGCGCCGTCGCTGCAACTGCTGCACCACGCAGTCGGCAGCATTGGAGCCGATCTGCCTGAGCAACTTTCGCTCGCTCGACTGCTCAGCCCTCCGCCAGGATTAGAGCACGCAGGCACACGCAAACATTACATCGACCAGCTGTGCGCGTCCGCTCGAGGGACGCAATCCCTTCATGGCTTTTCGCTCCATGCGACAACGGGGATCAGCAAATGTCGCAGCACCATCTCCACCGCAAGAGTGCTCAAAGAAGTTGAGCGGATCGAGCGTTCGCCCGAGAGCTGCAGCGCCCTTTCCCCATCCGAGAGCGCGGACAAGCATTCTCCGTGCAGCGGACTGTTCTTGACGACGTTCGACTTGGAGGAGTCCCGGACCGCCCGTGGTCACCACGCGCGGGCCGTGGAGGTGATGGAGGACGTGGTGGCCGCGGTGGCCCAGTCCGGCCTCGTGCGTCTGAGCAACCAGCCGGACCACGGCGCTCCCGCAGCTCATGCCCAACTCGACTTCAACTCAGTGTGGACGGCGCCGCTGTCGGGATTCGGCAGCAGCAAGGTGCAGCTGTACGGCAAGACCATCGTGACCGACACCGCTCTCCACGATGAGATCGCGGACAGCGCTGCCGTCAACCACTCCACTCTTTCCAGTCGCGGTGTGTCGGTGTGGGTTGGATGCTGCCCGCGCGACCTGGTGGGCCGAGTCGCCGCGGCCGACCGGCCACGCCTGCTCGAGCGCCTCCACACCATGATCTCGATGGACGGGTTCAACTATGCAGAACTGCTCGATCTGGTGCTCAGCACGGGCACGGTGCCGCGTGTGGTGTTCCAGCTGCCCGGCGAGACCGTACTCACGCCGTCGGGCCTGGGCGCTGCTCATGCCGTCCTTGGCGTCGGATCGCAGATGCTCAATCTGGCCATCAATTTGTCGACCAGCCCGAGCGCCTGCGACGCCACCATGTCGTTCTGGGAGGACTTTCCGGCGGTGCTGTTCAACAGTTCCTTGGCCACGCGCACGATCTTCCCCGGCATGTGGCTCAAAGAGGTGCGACACTGGCCGCTGCAGCATCCCTTCTGGAGCCAGCAGATCGCCGCAGTCACAGCTGTCGTCGCTGCCGCGCGCGCGCGCTGCACGTCGCCCCAGGGTGTGCTCGTCTACACGCGCCGCTTTGATGGCGCAGAAGACGACGCGCGGCGATTCTGCATGAGCGAGATTCTCCCGCCGGGGACGAACCCTGAGGGGTACGTGCCTCTGAGCGGCGATCGCCACTGTTGCGGTGTCGAAATATTGTGGCTCTCCATCAACGGCATGTGTGTGCATTGTTTCTACCAAGGCCACTCGCTGATGCAGAGCGCAGGCCCATCGCCTGCTCCCCACTATCCGCACATGAACGCGGCGGGCCGCCGCAACGGCTTCCAGCGACCCGCGCTGCCCCATCAGCTGGACCAGCCGATGTACAGAGTCACGAACAGCGGTCGGCGAGGGGCGCCTGTCTCTCCGCTACCGCCGCCGCCACCGCCGCCGCCGCCGTCCGTCCAGTCCCCTGTCCACTCCGCCGCGCAGCCGACAATGGCCAGCTCGGCGCAGTTGGCGGAGGATTGCGCCGAGATCGACCCGCCTTCCATCTGGGCGCAATTGGCCACGTGCGCGATGTCGGCTATTTCCCTTATCCGACTGGCCTGCTGTGCAGGGCCCCCGGCTCTGGCGGCCCCAGCCTGTGCATACGCGCCGCTCTCTCAGACAGCAGCAGCCGACGAGCAGCGGGCGCAACGCCCTCGCGATCGGCCGTCTTCGCCCCTCCGCCTCCCCCCCGCGGCACCGCCTGCTCCGCCTCATGTTCCCGCCCCCCCGTCCACCCGCAGGTCGGGGCAGAGGCGGGACCGCGCGCCTGCAGCAGCTGCAAGTGCACCTGCGGAACAGTCGATGGCAGAATCGAACCAGAGCGCTCGACCAAAGCGCCAGCGCGTCGCGGCGGCCGCGGCTGGACCTGCAGCCCCGCCGACAATGACCGCGGTCGAAAATTCAATCGGTGCTGCAGCTCCTGAGGTCGAGGCATCGGCAGCAGCGGCAGCAGCGGCAGCAGCATTTTCCCATCATTCTAGATCTGCGTCTGCTGCAGCAGCTGCCACGCCATCTGGCGGCCGACCCCGCCGCCAGGCGGCCAATCTCGCCGCTGACCGGACCCGGAAAATGGTTGCGAGTGAAGCCTCGGGCGGTCCGATCGACGGTCCGAGCGACGGCGAGCACATCGATGACTCACCGCCTCAGTCCGACGAAGAGGAACAAAAGGGGAAAAGGTCACGGCCATCGCAGAATCGAAAGAATCAGAACACATTCCGCAAAAAACCCAAGCACAGCAATTCGAAGACCGTGACGGAGCGAGAGCGAGTTGGCCATCCCACCATTCCACCTCGCCTGCGAAAGCAGTGGGACTTTGCTCTCCTCATGAGCACCGTTCAGTGGGAGTGGAAGCCGATGTTGCCGGAGTCTGCTCAGGTGAATGGCTGGAATCATACTGAGCCCGTGGGTTCCCTCCAGGCCCGCTTCATGCTCTGCTCCATGTCGCTGGAAACTGGAGTCTGCAAGAATCAAAGGGACACCGGCTTCACCCTCTCTCCGACACTCATGCACGACACAGTTCAGTTGTTGCATTCCCCTATGCATGAGCAGACTGCGTCTCAATCGACCCTTTGATGTGGTCGCCCCTTTGCTGTCGTCCCTCTGCTGTCGTCCCTTTCTCCTTTTTATTATTATTTTCCTCGGCCGCTCGTGAGAGCCGGCCCGGCGGCGCCGCTCACTTCCTTCGCTTCTTCTCTGCATCTTTCGGTGGCCGCTGTCACTTCCGGCGAAGCCCCAGTTTCTTGCTAACATGTTTCTTGGCAGCGCGCAGCCAGCCCGTTCCTTTCCGTTCCGTGTCCTTTCCTTTCCTTTCCTTTCCTTTCCTTTCCTTTCCTTTCCTTTCCTTTCCTTTCCTTTCCTTTCTGTTTCTTTCTTTCCTTT
>Ga0123336_10003070_pt1 | contig 14202 bp, 13 predicted proteins | sample SSSSmetaG_FD_96466 | JGI IMG/M metagenome (GOLD analysis project Ga0123336, IMG submission 96466) | Glacier valley bacterial and archeal communities from Borup Fiord, Nunavut, Canada, to study Microbial Dark Matter (Phase II) - ​SSSS metaG | ecosystem: Environmental > Aquatic > Freshwater > Ice... | reverse complement strand
CACTACTTCGCGGTGGTCACGCTCGCCTGCGCGGAGATCGTTCGCCTCATCATCATGGCGCTGCGTGACCAGACGGGCGGCTCGCTCGGCATCACCCCAAAGCCCGCGCTGGCCGATGGCGCCACCATGTCGCTGTCGGCGATGCAGTTCTCGAGCAAGGTGATCTGGTTCTACATCGCGCTGTGCGTCTGGCTGGCCGGCCTCGTCGTCTGGCGCTGGGTGGATCGCAGCATGTCCCGCATCGCCCTGCTCGCCATCTCGGAGGAGGAGGAAGCGGCGGCCTCGATCGGCATCGACATCTCGCGCGTGAAGATGGCGATCATGTTGCTGTCGGCCGGGATGACTGCGTTCGGCGGAATGCTGTACGCACAATACCAGAGCTACATCAATCCCGAGACCGTCTCCAGCCTGACCGTGTCCCTGCAGATCGTCTTCGGCGTGATCGCCGGCGGCATGTTCGTGATGCTCGGGCCGACCGTCGGCGCGATCTTCCTGCTCGCGCTGTCCGAGACGCTCAGAGTCGTGATCGGCAGCCAGTTGCGGGGCATCGATCAGCTGATCTATGGAGCGATGCTGATCCTGTTCATCATCTACATGCCCAAGGGCATTCTTGGTGAATTGCTGGAACGCTTCCAGGTCAAGCCATCCAGCGCGCCGTCGACCGTGCTGTTGAAGACCATGAAGGAGACCGACACCCATGGCACTTGATCCGAACATCGTCGCCGCCCGGTCCCGCGGGATGCGCGAGGCGGGCCTGTGGACCGACGAGATCGTCGACACGCATTTCGACCACGCCGTCCGGAGCTTTCCGGACAAGATCGCGCTCGTCGGCTATCGCGCCGACAGCGCTGTACCGCGCAAGTTCACCTACCGCGAGCTCGGCGACATGGTCGATCGGGCTGCCGGCGCACTGCGCGACATGGGCGTCGGTCGCGGCGACATCGTGTCGATCCAGTTGCCGAACTGGTGTGAGTTCGTGGTCGCGGCGCTCGCCTGCGTCCGGGTCGGCGCCGCGGCCAATCCGCTCGTGGCGATCCTGCGTGAGCGCGAGGTCTCGTACATGGTCGGCTTCTGCGAAGCCAAGGTGCTGATCGTGCCGAAGGTGTTCCGTGGCTTCGACCACGAGGCGATGGCCAAGACGATCCAGCGCGCGGTGCCGACGCTTCGGCACGTCGTCGTCGTCGACGGCGACGGCAGCGACAACTTCGATCGGGCGATGCTCGCCGGCGAGCGCAGGGAGCGCTTTGCGGGCGTCGCGGCATCGGCTCTCAAGCCCGACGACTTGCTGGTGCTGATGTACACCTCGGGCACCACCGGCGAGCCCAAAGGCGTGATGCACACGTCCAACACACTCAACAGCAGTGCCATGCAGTTCGGCAAGGGCCTGCAGCTCGGCCAGGACGACATCCTCCATGCCGTGTCGCCGGTCGGTCACATGACCGGCTACGCGATCTTCGTCCTGCTGCCGATCCTGCTGAACGCGACGATCGTCCTGCAGGATGTCTGGAACGCAGAGCGCGGACTCTCGATCATGCAAGCCGAAGGCGTCACCTTCAGCGCAGGCGCGACGCCGTTCCTCGCGGACATCTGCGATGCGGCGATCGCCGGACCACGTCGCCCGTCGCAGCTGCGGCGCTTCTATTGCTCCGGCGCGCCGATCCCGCCCGCGCTGGTGCAGCGAGCGTTCAACGATCTCAAGGTGTCGATCTCGTCGGTCTGGGGCATGACCGAGCTGATCGCCGGCACCATGACCGAGCTCGAGCGCGCGGTCGACAAGGCCTGGACGACCGACGGTCGCGCGATCAAGGGCGTCGAGGTCAAGGTGACCTCGGACGACAACGTGGAGCTGCCGCGCGGGCAGATCGGCCGGCTCATGGTGCGTTGCGCCTCGATGTTCTGCGGCTACCTCAAGCGCCCCGAGCTCTACACCGTCTCACCCGAAGGCTGGTTCGACTCCGGCGACCTGGCGCGCATGGACGACGAAGGCTACATCCGCATCACCGGCCGGACGAAGGAGCTGCTGATCCGCGGCGGCGAGAACGTTCCCGTGATCGAGATCGAGAACCTGATCGCGGAGCACTCCGCTGTCGCCAACGTGGCGATCATCGGCTTCCCGGATGCCCGGTTGGGAGAGCGGGCCTGCGCGTTCGTCGTGCCCAAGCCCGGCAAGACCATCGACCTGGAAGAACTCAAGCGCTACCTGGACGAATGCAAGGTCTCCAAGACTTACTGGCCGGAACGGGTCGAGCTGATCGATGACCTGCCGCGGACGGCGAGCGGCAAGGTACAGCGCTTCGTGCTGAAGGAAGTCGCGAAGGCCTTCAGCGAAGATCAGCGCCCAGATCGGACAGCTCGCGCATGAAGAAGTCCTTCTCCGAGATCCGCAGCGGCTCCGGCAGATAGCTCGCGATCGACAAACCCCTGTCGAGCAGCGACGCCGTGTTCGGCGACGACTTGCGCTTGGCGGTGAGCACGGCCAGCTTCGCGAAATGCAGGGCGCGCGACCAGTCGCGTCCGAGCATGAAGCGCTCGGTCAGCTCGCTTGCAACCGATCCGATTCCGCCACCCCAGCACTCCTCGACCGCACGGATGAAGCGCTGCTGGATCTGCTCGCGCCGTGCAGGCGACTGCGACGACAGGAGCAGGCTCGCATACAAGGGACTTCTGAACGCATAGATCGGCGAGCCGCTTCCGTCCGGAAAGTGGTACACGCCGGCTTCGCGCAGGATCTGGTCGCTGCCGCACATGTCGCGGCACAGATCCTCGATGTAGAGCTGCTCCAGGTCGAGCGCCTTCGCCACGCTCCAGGCACAGAACGAATGCCCGTTCGTGCTGCCCGATTCAAGCGCGCGGCGCGCCGGGTCAGCGAGCTGCCCGAGCTGAAGCTCGAGCGATTGCCGGATGATCGTGGGAATCGCCTGGGCCAGGAACTCGCCCTCGAACTCGCGCCGCGACAGCATGTCGACCAGGTTGCTGGTGCCGGACGCACGGATCTCTTCCACCATGCGCTCGAAGAGCGTCGTCATGATCAGCGGGTTGCCGACCGAGTAGGTCGTGATCGCCTCGATCGAGCCCCTTGGAATCGGGACGGTGGCGTGCGAGAGCACGTAGCGTCGGACGGCCTCGGCAGACAGCTGCGGCAGCCTCAACTCCTGGGCCGCGCCGTGTACCAGCAGGTCCAGCATCATCGTGCGCGCAGCGCTTTTGGCGCGCTGCGACGTCGCCGCGCGGTGCGTCGCGACCACCATCAGCCGCGCCGGGGAACGGCCCCGAGCCAGGCGGGAGATCGCGCCGATCAGCGACGGATCGGCCCACTGGATGTCCTCGATCGCGATCAGGACCAGACGCTGGCTCGCCAACGCTTCGATCGAGCGCATCACGTTGCCCGAGAGATTCGCCGGCTGCGTGCTGGCCTCTCCCGGTGTCGAAGGCCGCGTCGCCGCGTCTTTCGCGGTCATCCCTCGTACTTGACGCTCCAGCTCGAGCGAGAGGTCTTCGATCGCCAGGCAAAGAGTGTCACCGTGCTGTCCTGAGGAGCATTCGATCCGGCATGCGATCGCATCCTGCTCTGCCGACCACTTGACGAACTCGTCCAGCAGGCTCGTCTTGCCGATCCCCGCTTCGCCCACGAGGAAGATGACTTGACGGTGCCCGTTTGACGCCGTGCCGAAGCTGCGCCGAAGTGCCTCCAATGCATCCTCGCGCCCGATCAGGCGTTCGGCCGGCGCGGTCGAGTCGTTGCAGCGATCCGGAAGCTTGCCGATGAAACAGTAGCCGCGACGCGTCCGTGTCTCGATGAACGTCGGACGCTGCGGATCGTCGCCGAGCAATCGCCGGATCGTCTTGATGTAGGTCCGCAGGATCTCCGGCTGCACGGCATCCGTCGGCCAGACTGCATCGAGCAACTCGTCGTACTCGATGATGCGACCGGGGTTGTCGCGCAGATAAAGCAGCAGCTGGAAGACCTTCGGAGGGACGTTCGTCGGCGTGCTGCCGAACCAGAGCTGCTGGTTCTGGCGATCGAGACTGAACTTGCTCTTGCTCGCATCCGGCGCGCTGGCCGATGCACCAAGTTGTACCGATGTTTCCACGATTTGAATTTTAGGTTGTCTGCCGCACCAAGGACGGAACAGCCGCACGGTGCCAATGGAGATCGGCCCGCTCGCGTGCCTGCAATCGGTGCGTCATTTTGAAGCGTCCCTTCGGGGGACGGAGCATGGAAAACCCGGCGGTGCGGAGTGGTCTGCGCCGCGTCGAATCCTTCCTCGACGGCGTCTTCGAAGGTCCAGTCCGAGCGTCTCGCTCGTCGGTGGATGTCGCCTGTCTCGACAATTGCTCAGGCGGGTCGAGCATCGCAAAGGCTTCGATTACCCTATCGTCCTGCCCGACCCTCTCCAGTTTCTCCATTCGGGCTATTCACTCAGGAATCGAGATGTCCACCAAGAACACGCTCAGCAAAGAGTTCATCGCCAGTCAACGACAGCGTCTCGAGGCGCTGAAGGCGGACATCTCGGGCAGCGAGGAAGCGGCGGCGAAAGAAGCGAACGATCTTCAGGAGAGCCGCGGCGAAGAGGCCGAGGAATACGAGGACGCGGCACAGGCTCTGGAGCGCAAGGAAATCCTGCAGTCGAAGCACGAGGTCGACCTGAAGCGCATGGCTCAGATCGAGCGGGCGTTGAAGAAGATCGAGCTCGGGACCTACGGACTCTCGGATGTCAGCGGCAAGCCGATTCCCCGCGAACGACTCGAAGCGATGCCCGAGGCTGTCCTGACGGTCGAAGAGGCAGCGGCGAAAGAGTGACGTCGCGCCGGCTGGCTGCAGCGACGCCGGCCCTTGAGCGCCTTGTGCTTGGCGAAATACCCGCGCATGACCGCGCGCAGCCTCTCCGCCCCTGGCCGGCCCCGGTCTCGCTGCAGCTCGCACGCGAGGCCGAGCACCGAGATCGGCGTCGCGCCGGCCTGGACCATGCGCTGCATGGCGCAGTCGTGGGCGACACGGCAGACACCCCCGATCGCATCCACGACGACGAAGACCTCATAGCCCTCGCGCTATGCATCCAAGGGTCGGCAAGGCGACGCACACCTCGGTCCAGAGTCCTGCGATGACGAGCTTCTTGCGGCCCGTGCGTTCGACCGCAGCTCGAAACTCCGGGTCTTCCCGGGAATTCATCGTCCCAGCATCGTGACGTTCACGAGCAACTCGCCATGCCCGATGGAAGAGACGCCGGCGTATTGCTCGGGCTGATAGTCGATGAGAGCGATGACCGCGTTGTCCGGGGTGAGCAACGCGTCGGTGCTGGGATCGCGGACAGGGGTGGCGGCTGACATGGCGAAGCTCCGTTGATTCGTGCTGGTGATCGGCATTGAAGCTGATCTCGTGCATCGAGTCAGATCACTCTCTGTGCGCGCGCCGCCTCGATCTCGTGCGACGTCATGCCGAGCAGCGTCCCGAAGATCTCGTCGTTATGAGCGCCAAGTGCTTGACCGAGCCAACGGATGCTTCCGGGCGTTGACGACAGCCGGGGCACGACCTCCGGCACGGCGAGATCGCCGATGCGCGATGCCATCGTACGGATGTTGCCCCGCGCCCGGTACTGCGGGTCTTCGAAGATGTCGGCGATGCTGTAGATCAGGCTCGCCGGTGTTCCGGCGCGCTCGCAGCGCTCCAGCACGGTCGCGCTGTCGAGCGAGCCGACCCACGCTGCGACGAGGCCGTTCACCTCGGCCCGCGCGGCCAGCCGCAGCGCCTGCGGCCCGAAGCGATCGGCGCTCGCGAGCTCGGGCTGGCCCATGGCGCCGGCGAGGCGCTGGAACATGCTGTCGTTCGAGCAGGCGATCGCGATCCATTTGCCGTCGCGCGTCTCGTAGTGGCTGTGCGGGCAGACGTTGACGGTGTCGGCACCGTTTCGTTCGCGCACGTAACCGTGCTGCTGATAGGCAGGCACGATCTCGTCCAGGACACGGAACACCGATTCGTAGAGCGCCATGTCGACGCACTGGCCCTCGCCCGTCCGCTCGCGCGCCTTCAGCGCGACGAGCGCACCGATCGCGCCGTACATGCCCGACATGTAGTCGGCGAGCGATGTCGATCCCGGCACCACCGGCACGCGGCCCGGCTCGCCTGCGAGGTAGGCGAGCCCCGAGAACGCATGGGCGACGCGCGCGAAGCCCGGTTGCAGGCGCATCGGCCCGTCCTGCCCGTAGGCCGAGATCCGCACCAGCACGGCACGCGGATTGATCGCCCGAAGCTCGTCGTACCCGAGGCCCCACTTCTCGAGCGTGCCCGGCCGGAAGTTCTCGACGATCACGTCGCAGTGCGCGGCCAGCTCGCGCAGCAGCTCGCGGCCGCGCTCCTGGCGCAGATCGAGCGTCACGCACTTCTTGTTGCGGCTCTCGGACAACCAGACCAGCGTGTCGCCGCACGCGCTGCGCGTGCCGAGCCGGCGCAGTGAATCGCCTTCGCCCGGCGGCTCGACCTTGATCACCTCGGCGCCGAACTCGGACAGGATGGTCGCGCAATGCGGGCCGGCGATGAAGGTGCCGAGGTCGAGGACGCGGATGCCTTCGAGCGCACTCATCGCGCCGGCCCGATGTGCAGACGTTCGGCGCGGTCGCGGATCTTGGCCGCGAGCTTGAGATGCATGAGGTCGATCATCTCGCCGCGACTGTCCTTGGCCGCGCCGCGGCCCTGGGCCTCGGCCACGGCCATCGCGGCGAGCACGCCGCTCGCCCACTCGAGCTGTTGTGCAGACGGCGAGAACACGGTATTGATGGCGTCGATCTGCGATGGATGGATCGCCATCTTGCCCTCGAAGCCGAGTGCCGCTGCGCGGCGCGCCGCCGCGTTCAATCCGTCGCCGTCGCGGATCGCGGTGAACGGCCCGTCGATCGGCGCCAGCCCGTAGGCACGGCAGGCATTGGCGATGCGCGCCATCGCGAAGTGCCAGACGTCGTTCCAGTGGCGCTCGCGACGTCCGTCTGCGTCGGCATCGGTCAGCACCACGTAGTCGGGCGCGGGCGCACCGACCGATTGCTGGAAGCTGCCGAGGTCGAGCAGATAGTCGCCGCCGCCGAACACCATCGCGACCAGCCGGCCGCTCGCGCCGGCGATCGCCTCGACATGGGCGACGCCGTGAGCGCTTTCGATCAGCGCCTCGATCCGCACCGGCCGTTCGCGACTCGCGGTGCGTTCGGCGGCGCTCAGCATCACGTCGACCACGTGGACGTCGGCCGGCGAATCGCACTTCGGAATCAGGATGCGGTCGAGGCGCGGGCACGACTCGGCCAGGTCGAGGATCTCGCGGCAACCCCAGGCCGTGTCGAGCGCGTTGATGCGGACCGAGACGATGCGGTCGCCCCAGTCGAGATGGTTGAGAGCGTGGATGGCACGCGCGCGTGCATCGACCTTGAGCCCCGGGACGACCGAGTCCTCGAGGTCGATGAAGATCGCGTCGGCCGCCGACTGCGCTGCCTTCTCGAGAAAGCGCGGCGAGGTCGCCGGCACGGCGAGCATCGAGCGCTGCGGCGGGAGGGGTGCACGGGTCGTGTGGTTCATCTTTCAGACCTGACGCTTGTGGGTGTCGCTCATCGTCATGACGGCATCGCGCGTGGCGCCGTTGCCGCGGTGGCTGCGCGGCTCGATGCCGAGCAGCGCGGCGATCTCGCGCGAGGCATCGAGAATGCCGGCCGCATCGATGCCGGTCTCGACGTTCATCTCGGCCAGCATGCCGACCAGGTCTTCGGTCGGAAAGTTGCCGACCGCGCCAAGCGATGTCGGCATCGAGGTGCCGCCGCCGATGCCGCAGATCGAGCCTTCGAGCCATTGCACGCCGGCATCGAGCGCGGCGACGACGTTGGCGGTCGCCATGCCCGACAGGTTGTGGACGTGGAAGCCGAACGCGACATCGGGGAACTCGTCGGCCAATCGGCGGAACAGCCGGTTCACGTGCAAGGGATCTTCCATGCCGAGCGAGCCGGCCAGGTAGAAGCGACGCACGCCGCCGCGGTGCAAGCGGCGCACGATGGCGACGACGTCGCTCTCCGGGATCAGCCCTTCGTAGGCGCACCAGAACGCCATCCCGAGCGCCATGACGAACGGGATGCCGGCGTCGCTGGCGATGCGATGCGCCTGCAGGTTCTGCTCGATCGCCTCGTCCATCGTCATGTTCTGGTTCTTGCGCGTGTAGGTCGCGCTCACCGTCAGGAGGCCGAGCATCTCGCCGACCCTCGCCTCGACCGCGCGCCGGGCACCACGCGCGTTCGGCACCAGGCCGCGGTAGACGACGCCGGGCTTGCGGCGGATCGTCGCGAACACCTCATCGGCGTCGCGCAGATGCGGCACCGCCTTCGGGCTGACGAAGCTCGAGACCTCGATGATCGGAAGACCCGCATCGGTCAGGCGGTCGATCATGCGGACCTTGTCGGCCGTCTCGATCCAGCGCGCAAAGCTCTGCAGCCCGTCGCGCGGGCCGACCTCGGCGATCGCCATCGTCGGCGGCAGGCTGAGCATGCTCAGAACCCCTCGAACGTGGCGAACTCGGCCGGCGTCGCGCGCGCCGTGACGAGGCGGTTCACCGCCGCCTCGGGATCGGCGTGGCCGATGGCCATGGCGCAGATCACGATCTCGCTCTGCGGGATGTCCAGGGTCGAGCGGATGACACGGTGGAAGTCGGCGAAGGCTGCCTGCGGGCAGGTGTCGAGGCCGCGCCCCCGTGCCGCGATCGCGAGCGCGCCGATGAAGATGCCGAGGTCGAGCCAGCTGCCGATCTCGAGGTCTTCGTCGAGCGTGAAGATGAGGCCGACGGGCGCGCCGAAGAATTCGTAGTTGCGCAGTCGCTGCCGCTCGGTACCTTCGAAATCGCCCTTGGCAACGCCGAGCAGGCCGTACATGTCCCAGCCGATCTGGCGGCGCCGGCCAAGGAAGGGCTCGCGCCAGCTCACGGGGTAGTAGTTCCATTCGCGCCGGAAGGTCTCGATGCCTTCCTGTGCCGCGGCGTCGAGGATCGCGCGCGTCAGGCGCTCGCGCACCGCACCGGCGACGACGCGCACTTTCCACGGCTGGATGTTGCTGCCGCTCGGGCTGCGGCTGGCGAGCGTGAGCAGCTCCTCGACCAGCGCGCGTGGCACCGGCGTCGGCAGGAAGGCGCGCACCGAGCGTCGCGTCGCGATCGCTTCGTCGGCGCTGAGCCGCGGGCCGTCGGGTCGCTCGACCTCAGGCACCTGCTTCTTCCTCCACGAAGGCCAGCCCTTCCGGCAGCTCGCCGAGGAAGAGGCGCTTGACGTTCTCGTCGACGAGCAGCTCGGCAGCCGCGCCCTCGTAGGCGACGTGGCCGAGGTGCATCACGTAGCCGCGGTCGGCGACGGCAAGCGCGCGCGACGCCTTCTGCTCGACCATCACCACGGTCAACCCCTCGCCGCGCAAGGCGAGCAGCTTCTCGAAGACGACCTCGACGAACTTCGGCGACAGGCCGAGCGAGGGCTCGTCGAGCATGATCACGCGCGGACTGGTCATCAGCGCCCGGCCGATGGCGAGCATCTGCTGCTCGCCGCCGCTCATCGTCCCGGCCAGCTGCTTCAGGCGCGAGGCGAGCGCGGGAAAGAGCTGCAGGACGCGCTCGGTCGCCGCGTCGATCACGGCGCGCTTGCCGTCGAGCGTGTGGGCGCCGACCTCGAGGTTGTCGCGCACGCTCATCTCGGGCACGACGATGCGGCCTTGCGGCACGTAGGCGATGCCGCGCGCGATGCGCTTGTAGGCCGGCTCGGCGGTGATGTCCTCGCCGCTCGCCAGGACGCTGCCCTTCCACGCCGGCAGCAGGCCCGCCGCGGCCTTGATCGCCGTCGACTTGCCGGCGCCGTTGGAGCCGATCACCGTCGTCACGAGTCCCGCCGCGAACGACATCGTCGCCGACTTGAGGACGGGGATGTCGCCGTAGCCGGTGGCGACGCCGCGCAGCTCCAGCGGCGCAGGCGGCGCACCGTTCGCTGCTGGCTGCGCGGAGATGCTCATCGACGGCGTCCGGGGTCGATCAGCGCTTGTCCCAGGCGGGCATCGGCAGCTTCGCCTCGGCGGTGCGCAGTTCGTCGGGCCAGACGACCTCGCGCTTGCCGTTGAGCACCTGCACGAGCAGGCCGCGCACGCCGATCTGCATGAAGGTGGTCGGGTCGACCTGGTGGTGGCCCATGACCGTGTCGAGCTGCAGCGTGCCGAGCTCGGTGCGAACCTTTTCGGTGTCGATCGAGCCCGCCTTCTTCACGGCTGCCTCGAGCACCGTGCCGGCGACGAAGCCGAAGGCCGCGTAGTAGCCGGGCGCGGCGCCGTGCTTGGCCTGGTAGGTGCGGACGAACTCCGCGTTGCCGGCCGTGCGCAGCGAGGACTCGTAGAGCGACATGCCGAGCGCGTACTCGGCTTCCTTGCCGGCCGACTTGATGAAGTCGTCCTGCGAGACGCCGTTGGCGATGAAGAACTTCGGGCTGTAGTTGGCGGCGTGGAACTGCTTGACGGTCTCGATCGCCTCGTTCGGATAGAGCAGGCCGACCCAGAGATCGGGCTGGAGCTGTCGTCCCTTGGCGATCTGCGACGAGAAATCGGCAGTGCCGGCCGGAAAGAATTCGGCGAGCACGACCTGGACGCCGTTCTTCTCGGCGGTTGCCTTCAGCACCTTGTCGATGTCGCGGCCGGCGGCGTAGTCGCGCGAGACCAGGGCCATGGTCTTGACGTTGTACTTCTTGATCAGCGGCAGCACGCCGTCCGCGTATGACGAGATGCGCGCCGCCGTCTGGAACACGTACTTGAAGCCGCGCTGCTGGATCGCCTCGGCAGCGCCACCGCCGTTGATCATCACGATCTTGTGCTTCTCGGCGATCGCCGAGCCGGCCGCCGCGGTCGCCGAGCCGAGCGACGAGGCGACGAAGTTGACGTTGTCGTTGGTGATCAGCCGCTCGTAGAGCCGCGCCGAGGTCGCCGGGTCGGAGCGATCGTCGTAGACGACGAATTCGATCTTGTTGCCGGCCAGGCCGCCGCGCGCGTTGGCCTGCTCGCGCCAGAGGTCGAGGCCCTTGAAGTACGGGTCGGCCGATTCGGCGAGGTTGCCGGTCTGCGAGAGCGCGACGCCGATCTTGACGACGCCCTGCGCCGCCGCCGGCAGGGCGAATGCCGCGGCCGAGAGGGCGAGCGCCGTGATCGCGAGTGCTTTTCTCATGCGTGTCTCCTTCGTTGGAATCGATCAGAAATAGGCGTCGAGGACCTTCGGATCCTGGCGCACGGACTCGGTGTCGCCGTGAGCGACGACGCAGCCTTCGGCCAACACGTAGACGAGGTCGCACTCGGCGAGGACGATGCGCATCTCGTGGTCGATGAAGAACACCGTGATGCCCTTGTCGCACAGTGACTTCAGATGCTCGACGATCCGGTTCTGCAGGCGCGGATTGATGCCGGCGAAGGGCTCGTCGAGAAGCAGGATCTTCGGGTCGAGCATCAGCGCACGCGCGATCTCGACCAGCTTGCGCTGGCCGTAGGAGAGCTCGGCGCCCCACTTGCCGGCGATCGCGCCGATCTCGAGGAACTCGAGCAGCTCCTGCGCCTGCGCGATCGCCGCGCGATCGTCCTTCGAGGTCGCGACCGCGACCAGGTTCTCGAGCACCGTCATCTCGGCGAAGAGCCGGCTGATCTGGAAGGTGCGCGCCACGCCGCGGCTGCAGATCTCGGCGGCCGAGGCGCCGGTGATCTCGCGCGAGTCGACGAAGACGCGTCCTTCGTCCGGCCGCAGCGTGCCGGCGATGATGTTGAAGAGCGTCGACTTGCCGGAGCCGTTGGGCCCGATCACGCCGGTGATGGTGGCGCGCGCGACCTGCATGCTCACCGCGCTCAGGGCCACCCGGCCCGCAAAGCGCTTGCTGATGCCTTCGACGCGCAGGATCGGCTCGGCCATGGTCACGCCGCTTTCGCGCAGCGCAGCGCGAGCCGCCGGAACAGCGCGCGCCCGGCCGGCAGCCAGGCGTGCTTCATCGCCACGCCGACGAGTCCGCGCGGCGCGAACAGCACCGTGCCGAGGATGATCACGCCGATGATCGCCAGGTAGAGCTGCGGATAGCTGGCCCACAGCAGCTCGTTGACCACCGAGAGCACGATCGCGCCGACCAGCGGCCCGAGCACCGTGCCCATGCCGCCCAGCAGCACGACGGCGATGGTCGTGAGCTCGAGGTTGGGCGCGAAGGCGGTCGGCGGATCGATGAAGCCCAGGTAGGCCGCATACAGGCTGCCGACGGCCGCCGGCGCGATCGCCGAGACCACGAAGGCGCCGACCTTGATACGCGTCGTGCGGATGCCGAGCGATTCGGCCGCGCCTTCGTCCTCGCGGATCGCCAGCAGCTTCAGGCCGAGGCGCGAGTTGTCGAGCCGCCAGGTGGCGACCAGCATCACCGCGCCGATCGCCAGCATCACGAAGTAGAGCGGCCGCAGGTCGGTCATCGGCTTCAGGTAGATGCCGGTGCCGCCCTGGGTGACCGAATCGAAGCCGAGCGCGAAGGCCTCGAGCACGCGTGCCAGGCCGAACATGCCGATCGCGAAGTACGGGCCCTTCAGCCGCAGCATCGCGCCGCCGAGCGGGATGGCCAGGACGATGCCCGAGAGCCCGGCGACGATCGCCGCCAGGTACCAGGGCACGCCCCAGTGGAACATCAGCAGCGTGCCGACGTAGGCGCCGACGCCGAAGAAGCTGACCTGGCCGAAGTGGGTGTAGCCGGCGTAGCCGCCGATCAGGTTCCACGAGTAGGCGAGGATCAGGAAGACGAGCAGCTGGATCGTGAACGAGACGGCATAGGCCGACCCCAGCACGGGCACCGCGAGTGCCATCACGGCCGCGGCGCCGACGATGGCGATGGCGAGCGGGCTTCGCCTCACACCCGCACTCCGGCGCCGAGCAGACCGCGCGGCTTGACCAGCAGCACGCCGAGCATCAGCAGATAGAGCAGCGCCGAGCCGATCACCGCGCCGGCGAAGTAGCCGCCGAAGACCTCGATCAGGCCGAGCAGCAGCGCGGCGGCGAAGGCGCCCGGGTAGCTGCCCATGCCGCCGACGATGATCACCGCGAAGGCCTTGACGATGAAGCGCGAGCCGAGCTGCGGATCGATCGCGAAGGTCGGCGCGATCAGCACGCCCGCCAGACCCGCCATCGCTGTGCCGAGAGCGAAGGTCGCGAGGCGGACGCGGCCGACCGAGATGCCCGAGATCTCTGCCAGCTCGGGCGCCTGCGAGACGGTGCGCACGGCGCGCCCGAAGCGCGTGCGCGCGAGCAGCCACCAGATGCCCAGACTCGCGCCCACCGCCACCGCAAACGACACGACGCGCGAGAGCGAGACGTTGACGCCGAGCAGCTTGACCGAGCCGCTCAGCACGCCCGGCATGCCGGTGTAGCCGCCGCCCCAGAGCAGGATCGAGATGTTGACCAGGATCGTCGAGAGCGCGTAGGTCGCGAGCAGCGACATGATGACCGGCGCGCCTTCGATGCGACGCAGAATGAGCTGCTGTACCAGCAGGCCGAACAGCGCCGCCGCGAGCGGGACGACCAACACCGCGACCCAGAACGGAAGCTTCGCCACCATCACGATCGAGACCGAACTCAGCGCGGCGACGGCCATGATGTCGCCATGGGCGAAGTTGATCACCCGCATGACGCCGAAGATGAGGTTGAGGCCGCACGCGATCAGCGCGTAGATGCCGCCGAGCAGGATGCCTCCGACGAGCAACTCGGTCAGCGGCATGGGCTCGACGTCTTCATTCCGCGCAGCGAGCCGACGGCTAGGCTGCCTTGCGCATCAGGTCGATGCGCATGGGGCGGACGAAGCGGGCGCCTTCTGGCGTCATGTGGGCGTCGAGGCGCTCGCGAACGTCCTGCCTCAGCGCGTCGGTCAGGACGTGCTCCGAGTGGGTCGCCTGGATGATGCGGCGCTCGAAATCGGCGAAGTCGCGGAAGAAGAGCGGCGCCATGAACTCGTGCTCGCTGACGAGGGCGAGCACCTTGGCGCCGTCGGCGCGCTTCACGGCGGCATAGGCGGCAGCGCGCACCACGCCTTCGTCGTGGAAGAGCTTGACGATGTCGTTGAACGGGCCGTCGTAGACGGGCTCCGAGATGTACAGGTGGCCGCCGGGGGCCAGCACGCGACGGATCTCGGCGAAGGCGCCGTCCATCAGATCGCCGGGCACGT
>Ga0123336_10003069_pt1 | contig 14204 bp, 10 predicted proteins | sample SSSSmetaG_FD_96466 | JGI IMG/M metagenome (GOLD analysis project Ga0123336, IMG submission 96466) | Glacier valley bacterial and archeal communities from Borup Fiord, Nunavut, Canada, to study Microbial Dark Matter (Phase II) - ​SSSS metaG | ecosystem: Environmental > Aquatic > Freshwater > Ice... | reverse complement strand
GCAGGTGATTGCCGGGGCCCAGCAGATCATCTCAGAACGCAAAGATGCCGACGCTCGGGCGAAAGCCGAGGTCGAGGAAGAACGTGGGGACGATGCCCGCCTTCTTCTCCGGACCGAAGACGAAGAAGTCGCGGACCGCGGTGGGCCACTGGTTCATCTCGGCGGTGGAGATCAGCCAGCCGAGCGGCCGCCGGATGACGTACTCGGTGAGGAAGTACACCGGTGCGACGAGCACGCGCGGAACCCACAGCGCGACATCGCCGGCGGTGGTCGGCTCGCTGCCGCGTCCGTCGTAGTCGGGCACCGCGCGCTTCGGGCTCTCGCCGCCGGGCGGTGCGGGCGGTGCGGGCGGCGCAGCTTCGGGCGCAGCGGGCGCAGCTTCGGGCGTAGCGGGCGCAGCTTCGGGCGTAGCGGGCGCAGCTTCGGGCGCAGCGGGCTCCTGCGCCAGGGCCGCGCTCGCTGCGAGCGTGACGAGCGACGCGACGGTTGCCGCGAGGAGGTTCGAGAGGCGCATTCCTGATCGCAAGCATGCGGAACATACGATTGAACGGCGTTCTTTAGAAGGCCTGTCTGTTGCGTATCGCCGCGATCGATCCGCTCAGCCGCGTGCGAGGCTGGCGCCGGAGCGCAGCAGCTCGGCCGCAAGCTCCTGCTTGCCGCGTTCGCGGCTCCTCGCCGCGGGCTGCACGTCGCCGAGCAGGGGGATGACCACGTCGCGCAGGCGCGGCGGCAAGACGACCTCGAGGTACTCGTAGGCCGTCCCGCGGAGGGCGGGCTCCTCGGAGCGCATCGCGCGGTAGGCGATGGAGAGCGGCTCGCGCTCGAGGACCAGCCCCAGCACGGTGAATGCGTGCGCGAGCCCGCGATGGAGGTCGTCGTTCGTGGGCGCGGGCGCGCTGGGCGGCGCGCTCGGGCTCGCGTCGCCTCGGTACGGCGCTTCGCCGCTCGCGCGCTCTTCCGGCGTCTCGGCCGGCGCCGCCGCGTGCCAGCTTGCGCGGCCCTGCGTCAGCTCGTGGAGCGCGATCTCGAAGACCTCCTCGCGATCGAGCGCGGCGGGAGCCTCGTCGTCCTGCATCTGCGTGAGCCCCAGGGCGACCTGTACGCGGACCTCGAAGACGGGGTCGCGGAGCGCCATGAGCATTCCGGTCGAGGCGCGTCGCGTCCGGCAGACCTTGAGCACCCGCGGGATGCGGCGGCGGACGCGCGGATCGACGTCGGGATCGAGCAGCGCATCGAGCAGCTGCCCGGTCGCCTTCGGCGCGATCTTGCGCAGCGCGCGGACCGCATCCCGCACCACCGCGTCGTTCGCGAGGAGCGGGATGGCGAAGGCCGCGAGCCCCGGCGTGAGTGGCGCGACGAGCGCCGCCTTCACCCGTGCGGTGTCGCCCGAGCGGAGCACCGCGGCGCGCGCCGCGACCGGATCGCTCGCGACGTCGAGCGCGGGACCGCTCCCCGGGTTGCGTGCGGCGCCGGCGAGGACGTTCGCGCCCGAGCGCGTCAGCTCGGTCTGCCCCGAGGCTGCGAGCAGGCGACCGTCCTTCTCCCTGTGGAACTGCTCGATGCGCTTCAGCAGCTTCTCGCGATCGAGGAGCGCCGTGGTCTCGGCGAGCGTCTTCCTCGTCGTGAGATCCGAGGTGTCGTCGTCCTCGAGCGCGACCGCGCCCGACTTCAAGCTCGATGCGAGCGCCGAGACGTAGCCGTCGTGCAGGCGCGCCGCGACGATCCAGGCGAACGCCGCCATCGTCAACGCGAGCGCGAGGACCGCGCGCGTCGCGATCTCGGTGTCGAGGTGGACCACCGCGAGCAGCGCCACGCCCCCGATCGCGGTGCCCACGCGATCCGCCCCCACGTCGATGATGGTCTTCGTGGCGCGCTTCTTCGCGGTCGCGAGCGGCGTGTAGAAGAGCTCGTACGCCGAGCGATAGACCGAGTTGCGCGTCACGGCCTCCGCGCCGCGGAGGAACACGACCGGCCACAGCGTCGGCGCCACCAGCGCGAGGATTGCGAACACCGCCACCGTCATGGGCTGCGCCTTGACCGTGCCCGCGAGACCGCGCCATTCGAGGAGGGGACGGGAGAGCCCGGTCTGTGCGGCGAACGACAGGAGGCCGACCACCATGTTGAACAGCGCGAAGAACGCGAGGAGGTCGGCGCCCTTGCCGTAGGTCCTCGTCGCGTGCGCGCTGAGCAGCCAGTCGAGGAACGCCTGGATGAGCGCGCCGGCCAGGACGAGGAGCGCGAGGTCGCGCAGGTACGGCGTCTCGCGCACCACCTTCCATCCGCCGCCGGTGAGCGTCTCCGGCGCGACGCCGGCGTGCGTGTCACCGCGCGCCGTGCTCAGCGAGCCCCAGAGGCCGAGGAAGTTGATGCCCGCGAGGAGCGCCAGCATCATGGGCACCGAGAGGTGAGCGGAGGCGCGCCACACCACCACGCCGCCGACGACGCCGCCCACCGTTCCGCCGCTGGCGATGCGACCCACGACCCGCTTGGCGACGTGCGGATCGAAGCGCTCGTTCACGAGTGACCAGAACGCGCTCACGATGGCCGAGCCGAAGATCGCCGAGTGGAGGTAGACCGCCATCGCAGCGCCGCGCGCGTGCGTGAGGCTCAGCCACCACTCGAGGAGGAACAGGACCGCGCTCAGCGCGAAGAGCGCGGGGACGACACGCGCCGGGCCCCAGCGCCGCAGCGCGCGCGAGATCCCGATCACCGAGACCGACGACACCAGCGCCGCGCCGATCATCGCGCCGGGCAACGCGGCGAGCCCGAAGTGCGTCAGGAACAGCGTATCGCGCGTGGCCTTGCCGGCGACGTGCTGCGCGACGAGCGAGCCGGAGGCGATCGTCGCCGGCCACACGGCCGTGATCGCACCCGAGGACTTGCCGCTCCCTTGCATCGCCGCGGCCAAGAGTATCAACAAAGTCACAGCGCCGCCGCGTGCCGCTAAATCAGCGGAGCAAGCGGGAGTTCCGCGATATGGTGCGGGGCTTCTCCGGAGGAAGCATGGCTGACGAAAAGAAGAAGACGGACCATGCACCCGAGCCGGGTGACGACGGAGCGATGGTCAAGTTCCTCTCGCTCTTCGCGGTCGTCCACGCGAGCGAGGTGTTCTCGGTCCTGATGCTCACGCTCGACGGCGTGCTGCTGCTCGCTTCGTACTACTTCCTCAAGGTCATTCGCGAGCCGCTCATCCTCGCTGCGCCGGGCGGGCCGCAGATCAAGAGCTACGCGACCGCGTTCCTCGCCATTCTCCTCATCGGCGTCTTCTACGGCTACCGCGCGCTCGCGCAGCGGTTCGACCGCATGAAGCTCATCACGTACACGAAGCTGTTCTGCGTCGCGTGCCTCGTGGCGTTCAGCTTCGCCGGCCGCGCGGGCCTCTCCATCGGCATCCCCTTCTTCCTCTGGGTCGGCTGCTACAGCCTCACGATCATCGCGCAGCTGTGGTCGTTCGCCAACGACATCTACACGCCGGAGCAGGGCAAGCGGGTCTTCACGATCATCGGCGTGGGTTCCTCGATCGGCGCGCTCATCGGGTCGCGACTCGCAGGAATGGCCGTGAAGCCGCTCGGCTACTTCAACATGATGCTCGTCCCCGCGGGCATCCTCGTGGTCTGCCTCGCGATCATCCGTCTCGTCAATGCTCACGAGACGGTCGACGAAGGGCGCAAGAAGGAGGCGGCGAAGCCACCGGCGGGCGCGGGCGGCGTGGCGACCATCGTGGGGGACCGCTACATCCTCCTCATCGCCGCCATCATCCTGATGGTCAACCTGATCAACACGAACGGCGAGTACATCCTCGACCGCACGCTGGATGCAGTCACGCATGCACGCAACCTCGACGAGAAGGAAACCAAGATCTATCTCGGCGAGTTCAAGGCGAACTACTTCTTCTGGGCGAACCTCGCGGGGGTCGTGCTCCAGCTCTTCGTCGCGTCGCGCGTGTTCAAGTGGCTCGACGTTCGCGGGACGCTCTTTCTCTATCCGCTTCTGACCCTTGCCAGCTACTCGACGATGTCGGTGATGCCCGTGCTCGGCGTCGTCCTCGTGGGAAAGATCTGCGAAAACAGCCTCGATTACTCGATCTACAACCAGGCCAAGCAGACGCTCTGGCTGCCCACGACGCGCGAGCAGAAGTACCTCGGAAAGCAGGCCGTCGACACGTTCGTCGTTCGCGCGGGAGACTTCATTGCCGGTCTCCTGGTCGGTGGAATGGCGCTCGCACTTCCCGCGATCACGGGTGGGAACATCGAGGACCCGCACTGGACGCGTGCGTTCACCGTGACGAACGTGATCTTTGCCGGCTGCTTCCTCGGCGTCGTCGTCCTCATGCGCCGCGAGCACAAGAAGCGCCTCGAGAAGGCGGAGGCCGAAGACCCGAAGATCAAGGAGGAGGCCGAGAAGGCCCGCAACGGCGGCAAGAAGGGGAAGTTCGAGACCGAGGAGGCCAAGACCTAGATCAGCGTCGCCGGGCTCCTGGATCGGGCGGGGGAGGCGAACGGACCGATCGCTGCGGTAGGCAGAGCCTGCCGCGACCGGTCACTCGTCGAGGGCGAGCTTGATGCGCGACGAGGCGCCTTCCTGGATGGTCACGCTCGTCGCCTTGATCTTGCCCGTCGCGGTCTCGCAGCGCAGCTGGTGCGGGCCGAGCGGCAGGTCGATGCCGGCCACCGGCGTGAGGCCGAGCGCCTTGCCGTCGACCGCGAGCTGACACGCGCCCGGCGACGCCGTGACGAGCAGGCGGCCCATGCCGTGCGGCACCGGACCGAGCTTGACGCTGCCCGCGGGGCTCGGCGAGCCGCCGGCGCCCGGGAGCGAATCGACGCTGACCGAGGGCGGCTCGGCGCTGCTGGCGGACGGGGCGGGGAGCGCGGTGGCGACCGCGGTCGCGGCGTTGGCCTTCGCTGCCGCGTCGGTGCGGGCGGCGTTGCCGTTACCGCGCGACTTCCAGCCGAGGCCGACGCCCGCGCCGAGCGCCAGCACCACGAGCGTGACGGCGCCGACGGCGATCCACGCGGTGCTGCGCGGGCGCGGGGCGGAGACGGTGATCGACGCATACGACGTGTTCGGCGTGTGCCACGACGGACCGGTGGCGCCGGAGTGCGGGTACGGCGGGATGCTGCCCGACTGCGCGCCGTCGACCGCGTGAGCCTGCTGGCCCGCGGCGGGATGCGCGCCGCTCGGAAACGCGTACCCGGCGAGCGCGGGCGGGCGATCGCTCGCGCGGAGGACGGGCAGCGCGTTCGTCGCGTCGGGGTCGACGACGGCGGTGGCGATGAGCGGCGTGGGCAGACGCAGCGGCGAAGCCTCGAGCTGCTGGAGCACGTTGCGAAGGCGCCCGGTGACCTCCTCGAAGGTCTGGATGCGGCGCTTGAGGTCGACCTCGAGGCAGCCCCGCACGATGGCGCGCAGCGCCTCCGGCACGTGGGGCGCGCACTGGTCGATGCTCTTTGGCTTGGTGGTGGCGATCTTGACGATCAGGGCGTTGAAGTTTCGCGCCTCGTACGCCCGGTAGCCGCAGAGCGCCTCGAACAGGATGGCGCCGAAGGCGAAGACGTCGGTCCGGCCGTCGAGGTGGCTCTCGCCGCGCGCCTGCTCGGGGCTCATGTAGAGCGGCGAGCCGAGGACCGTGCCCGCGATGGTGAGGGCGTGGTTGACGTCGTCCTCGAGGAACTTGCTGACGCCGAAGTCGAGCAGCTTCGGCATCGGCGCGCCGCTCTGCGGCTTGTGCAGGAAGATGTTCGTGGGCTTGAGATCGCGATGGACGATGCCGCTCTTGTGCGCGGCGGCGAGCGCATCGCCCACCTCGACCATCACGATCGCGAACTCGTAGACCGTCATCGGCGGGTTCTGCCGGCGAAGCGCGACCTCCAGCGGGAAGCCGGTGAGCAGCTCCATCACGAGGAACAGCTGCCCTTCGTCCGTCTGGCCGACGTCGTGGATCTCGATGATGTTCGGGTGGTTGATCCTTGCGGAGACCTTCGCCTCCTTGAGGAACCGGGCGGCGGCCTCGGGGGTCTTCGCCACCTGCGTGTTCATGAACTTGATGGCGAGCGTGCGCTCCGTGAACGTGTTGGTCGCAGACCACACCTCGGCCATCCCCCCGCTGCCGAGCAGCTGGTTCAGCCGATACTTGCCTGCGACTACCTTCCCGTTCTCCATCGTTCAGCCGCGATCTTTCCCGAGTGCAATCACGAGATCGTCATACCTCCGTCGATCACAAGGGTGTGTCCGGTCAAGTAACTGGCAGCGTCCGAGGCGAGATAGAGGGCTCCTCCGGCGATCTCGTTGGGCTGTCCGTACCGCTTCATCGGTGTGATTCTCATCACTTCTTCGAGGAGGACGTCGTTCTTCAGAACCGCCGCGGCGAATTTCGTGTCGACGAACCCCGGAGCGATGGCGTTGACCCGGATCTCGCTTGCCGCGAGCTCCGAGGCGAGGGTCTTGGTCATCGAGATGACCGCCGCCTTGGTCATGGCGTAGACGCCCTGGAGCGGCGAGCCCACGAGCCCTGCCACGCTCGCCACGTTCACCACCGAGCCGGGCGCCTCGCGGCCCCGGAGGTGCTTCACGAGCTCGCGGATCATCCAGTAGTAGCCCTTCACGTTGACCTGGAAGGTCTTGTCCCAGGCGCCCTCGTCGGGCGGGTTCGTCGGGTCGACGAGGGGGCCGAAGTGCGGGTTCGTGGCGGCGTTGTTGACGACGATGTCGACCTTGCCGAACTTCTTCACCGCGGCGTCGACGAGGGCGGCGCAGTCGTCCTCCTTGCCGGTGTGGGCGGCGACGGCGAAGGCGCTCGGCCCGATGGACTCGGCGACCGCCTGGAGGCCCTCGATCTTTCGGGAGGCCAGCACGACCTTCGCGCCGTTGGCCGCGAAGCAGCGGGCGATCGCCTCACCGATGCCGCGGCTCGCACCCGTGATGACCGCTACCTTGTTGTCGAGATTGATCGCGACCGACATGTCGGTCAGCCCTAGCACGGATGCCGCCAGGCCGCAGGCCCCCGGCTGCGGAAAAACCGCGATCCGACGCCACTCGCGCCACTCGCGCCACTCGACGCTAGTAACTACCCGACGTACGCGCCGAGGGCGCGGAAGCGGTCGTAGCGGTGGCGGACCAGGTCGTCGGGCGTGCGCTGGAGGAGGTCCCCGAGGGCCTCGGTGAGGGCGGTGTCGACGAGGCGCGCGGCGAGTCGCGGATCCTGGTGGGCGCCTCCCGCGGGCTCCTCCACGACGCGGTCGACGATGCGGAGCTCCAGGAGCTCGGGGGCAGTGATCCGCAGGCGGAGCGCCGCCTCGTCGGCCTTGCCGCCGTCCTTCCAGAGGATCGACGCGCAGCCCTCCGGCGAGATCACGCTGTAGGTGCCGTACTCGAGCACGTTGACGCGGTTCGCAACGCCGAGGGCCAGCGCACCGCCCGAGCCGCCCTCGCCGATGATGGTGGCGATCACCGGGACGGGCGCCCGCGACATGGCCGCGAGGCACGCCCCGATGGCCTCGCTCTGCCCGCGCTCCTCGGCGCCGAGGCCGGGGTAGGCGCCCGGCGTGTCGATGAACGTGAGGATCGGGAGCCCGAAGCGCGAGGCGAGCTCGTAGATCCGGCGCGCCTTCCGGTAGCCCTCGGGGTGCGGCATGCCGAAGTTCCGCTTCACGTTCTCCTTGGCGCCGCGGCCCTTCTGGTGGCCGAGGATCGCGACGCTGCGCCCGTGGTAGCGGGCGAGGCCGGCGACGATCGAGGCGTCGTCCGCGAAGCTTCTGTCGCCGTGAAGCTCGACGAAGTCCTCGAAGAGGAACCCGAAGTAATCGAGCGTGTACGGGCGGTTGGGATGCCGCGAGAGCTGCACCTTCTGCCAGGGTGAGAGGTCGGCGAAGAGCTCGCGGGCGAGCCGCCCGCACTTCTCCTCGAGCCGCCGCAGCTCGCCCTCGAACTTCCGGTCGTTCTCGGCGAGGGCGCGAAGCTCCCGGACGCGGGCCACGAGCTCGACGACGGGCTTCTCGAAGGGCAGGACGTGCGATGCCACGGCTCGGGGCTATACACCGGGCAGCCTCCCCTCGCGAGTCGCTTCCGAGACTGCTAGGGTCGCACGTATGAGCTACCCCATGGGTCCCCAGAATCCTGCTGGCTATGGTCCGCCCCCCGCGGGCGGTTACGGCGGCGCCGGCGGCGGCGGCTACGGTCCGCCCGGCTTCGGTGGCCCTGGCGGCGGCGGCCCCGGCGGCCCCGGCGGCTTCGGCGCCGGCCCCGGCGGCCCCGGCGGCCCCGGCGGCCCCGGCGGCTTCGGCGGCCCGCCCCCGGGCTTCGGCGGCGGCGACCGCGCGGCCGCGGAGGGTAAGATCAAGCCCGCCGCGATCACGCTGCTGGTCTTCACGGGCATCGGCATGCTGCTCCAGATCGTCAGCCTGTTCATGAACGTGCTCGGCACGGGCGTGAACCTCGCGAACAACAACGGCCACAACAACAACAACAGCGACGCGGCGGCGCAGCTCATGTCGGGCGTCGGGGGCATCGTCATGAACGTCGTCGGCCTGCTGGCCGGCGGCTTCTGCATCTACGCGTTGCTCAAGATGATGAAGCTCCAGGGACGCGGCCTCGCGTACACGGCGATCATCTTCAGCATGCTCCCGTGCCTCGGCAGCTGCTGGTGCGTGAACCTGTGGATCGGCATCTGGGCGCTCATCGCGATGAGCGATCAGAACGTGAAGGCCTCCTTCACCTGAGGCGACTCAGGGTCAGGGCTTGACGTTCGCGTAGACGCCGCGCGTCGCGGGCGACCATCGAAGGTTCGCCTGCAACGCGTCGCCGTCGACATTCGACCACTTCACGTCGCGACCGCTGTTCGCGCCGGCAGCACCTGGACCTGGCGGAGCTTCAGCGTCCGCACGTCCGCACGTTGAAGAGCGCGCGGCCCACGAGCCTCGCGATCAAGCTCGGCCAACTGCCGCTACGGCAATGGCTACCAGCTCTCGAGGCCCACGCTCTTCACCGTCTCCTCGATCGACGTGGCCGGCTCGTACCCGAGCTCCCGGCGCGCGTGGCGGTCGTCCACCATGCAGACGTAGCGGATGTGATCGAGCTCCGGCGCCGGAAAGGTGGTGAGGCGGAACGCCCAGAGGCGCTTCAGGATCGCCTTGCCGAACGTGTACGGGATGGGGATGCTCGGCTTGCCGAGGATCTTCACGATGTGCGAGAGCGGCAGCGGCTCGGGCCCCGCGACGTTGTAGATCCCGCGCCGCCCCGGCACCAGCGCGCGGCCGATCGCCCGCACCACGTCCAACTCGTGGATGATCTGCACCATCGGATCGAAGCCGAGGAGCGTCGGGATGGTGGGCAGCCGCAAGAAGTTCGAGGCCGCGTTGTGCACGCCGCCCACGATGTGCACCGGCCGCAGGATCACCGTCTCGGTCTCGGGGTGCTTCCAGAAGAACCCCTGCGCCAGCATGTCGACCTCGATGAGGTCACGGATCTCGCTGAACCGCGCGCCGCCCAGCAGCGGCGCATCCTCGTTCAGGAACTGCGCGTTGTCGGGCTGCGGGCCGTAGACGTTCGCGCTCGAGAGCACGACGAGCTTCGGCACCTTGAAGTGGGCCACGTACTCGAGCAGCTTCTGGAAGCCCGCCACGTTCCACGAGTGGTGCTCGGCCTGCGAGGCTCGCGGATCGTGCATCACGCCGAGGTGGATGACCGCCTCGATCGGCTCCGCCCGGAACACGTCCTTCAGCTTCTTGCGGCGGATGTCGAGCTGCTCGTGGACGACGTCCTTCGGCTTGTCGGGGAAGGGCCGGCGATCGACGCCGATCACGCGGCGCTCGCGGTGCTGCACGCGCACCACGTGCTTGCCGAGGCGCCCGCACGCGCCCGTCACGAGGATGGTGCCCTCGCCCCGCGGCAGCGCGGGAGCCCGCAGCGACGACGGCGGCTGGCTCGAGGGCCTTCGGTCGTGCGGCGCAGACGCCATCAGAAGAAGATGCTCTTCCTGGCCTTGAGACCGCGGTTCAGCATCGACTGGATGGTGGCCTTCACGGCGAAGACCTTCTCCTCGATGATCGCGTCGTCGTCGTCGGGGTCGCCCTCGAAGCGCATCGGCTCGCCGAAGGTGATGCGGTAGCGCGTGGGGAGCGGCAGCACGCCAAAGGGAAGGAGCAACTGCGGGAGGATGGGTAGGCTCGGAATGCGCAGCAGCTTCGCGAGCGAGTCGAAGTTGCCGAACGACACGTACTGCTCCTCGCCGCCCACCACCGAGACCGGCACGATGGGCGTGTTCGTCTCCAGCGCGAGGCGCATGAAGCCGAGCCCGAACTCGCAGAGCTGGTAGCGCTTATCGAACGACTTGGCGATGCCGCGCGAGCCCTCGGGGAAGACGAGCAGCGCCTCCTCGCTCTCCAGCAGGCGCTTCGCGTTCTCGGGCACGCCCACCACCTGGCCGACGCGCGAGAAGAGCAGCGACACGAAGGGGAGCGTCTGCGTCCACTTGTCGACCATCGCGCGCATGAACCGCGGCGGCTCGACGTCCATGAACATCGAGGCGCCGATGAGCGCGGCGTCGATCGGGATCTGGCCCGAATGGTTCGCGATGAGCAGCACGCGGCCCGCAGGCACGTTCTCGCGCCCGAAGATCTCGGTGCGGAAATACTTGCGGTGCAGGAACGCGGCCGAAGCGAGCGCGTACTTCGTCCAGGCGGGATCGAGCCCGAACTCGTCGATGCCGGTGGCGGTCAGGTTCAGCGGCACGCGGGCGAGGCGCGCGTTGAACTCCTCGCCGAGCTTTCCGGTCATCCAGTCGTCGACGCCGCTCACCGCGACGTCGATCAGCTTGCGGGCGAGCGGAGCGACGCCTCTCAGCCGTCCCCCGAGCCGCATCAAGGAACGCGACGTCGCAGCCACGGCCCACGTATCGCCCCACGCTGCGCGGTGGTCAAGGGTCAGCAGGTTGCTAACCTGGAACGGTCGTGGAGCTCCGGGTGCCAGCGCCGCTGAAGGCGGGATCGGTCGTCGCGGTCGTCGCGCCGGCGAGCCCGTTCGCGCGCGAGGAGCTGTTCCGGGGCCTCGCCTGGCTCCAGACGCGGTACCGATTGCGGCTCTCGAGCCGCATTCTCGAGCGCGCCGGCTACCTCGCGGGGAGCGATGCCCATCGCGCCGCCGAGCTCGCCCGCGCCATGACCGACCCGTCGGTCGAGGCCATCGTCTGCGCGCGCGGCGGGTACGGCGCGATGCGCCTCCTCGATCGGCTGCCCTGGGATGCGTTCGCGGCGCGCCCGAAGTGGATCGCGGGCTTCAGCGACGTCACCGCCCTGCACCTCGAGGCGACCCGTCGCGGCGTGTGTAGTCTGCATGCAATGAACGTCACGGGTCTTGGACGCGCCATCCGCGCGTCGGAGCGGCTCTCGTTGCTCGACGCCCTCGAGGGCCGCCGCGGCGCGCCGTGGGAGGGACTCGAGATCGTGCACGCGGGGAGCGCTGCGCGCGGGCCGGTGGTGGGCGGCAACCTCGCGCTGGTGGTGGCGATGGCGGCAGCCGGTCGCTTCGTGGTGCCCGACGGGGCGATCGTCGTGCTGGAGGACGTGACCGAGCGGCCATACCGCATCGACCGCATGCTCACGTCGCTGCGCCTCGGCGGGCACCTGGCGCGCGCGTCGGCGATCGTCCTCGGCGGCTTCACGCAGTGCGAGGCAGGCCCCGACGGCGTCACCGCGGAGCACGTCCTGCGCGAGCTCACCGCAGACCTGGGGATCGCGGTGGTGGCCGGCGCGCCGTTTGGACACGGCGCGCCGAACCGCGCCTTCGTGATGGGCGCGGTCGCGTCCCTCGCGGGGACGACGCTCTCGTTCCAGGGGCTGGGCCCCAGGGGCTAGTGGCCGGGGGCTAGTGGCTAGTGGCTAGTGGCCGGACCGGAAGGGAGGGACGCCCGCGTCGGTGTGCTCTTCCTCTTCGTCGAGGAGCGTCTTGATGTCGGTCGGCTCGTCGCCGACCTCTTCGGCGAGGTCGTCGGCGATGACGATGTCGTCTTCCTTCACGCCCGCGTGCGTGGACTCGAGCGCCAGATCGACGGCGCCGTTCGCGTCGTCCATGTCCTCGAGATCGTGCGTGTCGAGCTCCTCGTGGCTGCCTTCACCGGTGACGGTGGGAGGTGGCCCTTCGGTCGCGAGGGTCGGCGGCGGCTCGCCCGGCGAGGAGCGACGCTCCGTCGCCGGCGCGCTGTTACGCATCGCGCCTGGGACGAAGGCGGCGCTCTGCGTCGACTCCTCGGTGCTCTTGCCGAACGAGAGGCCCGGTCGTGCGAGCGTCTCCGCCGTGGTGCTGGGCACGCTGGTGAGCGAGGGGCCCGGCAGCGTCGTGCCGGTCGGGCCTTCGAGCTCGAGGCCGCCGAGCGCGTCGTCGATCTCCGACTCGAGCCCGCTGTCGATAGCGGGCTTGGGCGGCGGATCGGACGCGGGCCGCAGCGCGTGGGAGGGCAGGGGAGGGGGCACCGAGCGCGGCGCCGTGGGAGGCACCGAGGCGGGCGGCGCCTTCGTGCTCGTGTCCTCGCGCGACGTGAACGACGTGAACGACGAGCGTGCGCCCGTCGGCGGCGAGGCAGTGCTCTCTGCCTTCGGCGACGTGACGGCAGTGCGAGGCGACGAGGGACGCGACGGACCGTTCGCGCTTCCCGCACTCCCAGAGCTGCCCGCGCTGGAGCCGCTCGCGCTGGAGCCGCTCGCGCTGGAGCCGCTCGCGCTGGAGGAAGCCGCGCTGGAGGAAGCCGCGCTCGAGAAGGACGCGCTCGTCGGTGCCGCGGCGGCGGGCGCTGCCTTCGCCGGCGTGCGCGTCGGCGGAGCCACGGGCTGCTCGCTCGTGAGCTTCGGCGGCGCGTAGACGAACTTCGGATCGCCCTCGGGCTTCTTCAGCTGCTGCGACTTCGCGCGCTCGAGGCCCTGCGTGGCCTCGGTGTCGCCCGCCTTCATGCGGAGGACGCGCCGCCAGGCATCGGCGGACTCGCGGCCGTCCGCGAGCTGCTCTTCCCAGATCCGCGCGACCTTGCGCGCGAGCTCGGCGCGCGCGTTCATGTCCTTGCCGCGGAGGATCTGGTCCTCGTACAGCTGGACGAGCGACTTGTAGTCGTTGAGCTCCATGAGGAGCCCCGCGAGCTCGTCCATCACCGCTTGGTCCTGCGGTGAGAGATCGTGGAGCTTCTTGAGGTCGGCGGCGGCGTTGACCGGCTCGACCAGCTGGTCGCGACGGATCTTGGCGCGGCGCCCGAGGAGCTGCTTCACCAGCGGTCCGTCGAAGACCTCGCCGAGCGCGTGGCTCAGCGCGGCCTCGGCGCGGCGCGGATCACCGCCGTCGATGCCGAGGGACTCGAGCATGTCGAGCGTGAGCCCATCGACGTGGGCGACGAGCGCGTCACCGAGCCAGGTGAACGCCTGCTCGATGTCGTGGAGGTCGCGATGCGTGATCATCGCGGCGCGCCGCAGGAGGTTCGCGCGCGTGCGGCCTCCGTCACGTGCGCCGTGACCGCCGGCCGCCAGCGCCTGGCAGAGCGCGCGGCGGAGGCGATCGCCGCCGCCGAACTTGTCGCCTTCGCGGGCGGAGGTCTCGAGCGCGGTGAGGGTCTCGTCGGCGGGGGCGCCGGTGAGCGCGAGCTCGAAGAAGCCGCGCGCGCGCTCGGGCTGGCCGCGCATCGAGGCGACCTGCGCCGCGCGGGCGAGGGCCCGCACGCGATCGGGCGGGTTCTTGCTGCGCGTGACCTGACGCTCGTAGAGATCGATGACGTCGACGGGCTTCGCAGCGAGCTGCGAGAGCCGCTCGAGGAGCGGCTCCACGTCGGCCGGCGGGATGAAGGAGAGGCCCTGCTCGCCGTGGCTGATGGCGTCGGCGCGCGGCATGCCAGCGCGCACGCGGACCTCGGCCTCGCGAACGAGCTCGAGCCCGCGATCCTCGCCCTGCACCTCGCGGGAGAGGAGCTCGTGGGCAACGATGAGCGCGTCGTGATCGCCGGTCTTCACCGAGAGCTCCTCGAGATGCTCGGCGAGCTTGCGGTCGGCGCCCTTCGTGCGAATGAGCTCGATGGCGACGGTCACGGCGTCGGCGTCGCGGCCGACGTCGGCGAAGCGCTCGAAGGCGCCGCGCAGCGCGCCGGTGCGCTCGGTGCCGTGACGCGCGTCGAACCACCACTCCTTCAGCTTGCTGGCGACGATGCCCTTCCACCCCAGCTTGTCGCCGAGGGAGAT
>Ga0123336_10003068_pt1 | contig 14208 bp, 14 predicted proteins | sample SSSSmetaG_FD_96466 | JGI IMG/M metagenome (GOLD analysis project Ga0123336, IMG submission 96466) | Glacier valley bacterial and archeal communities from Borup Fiord, Nunavut, Canada, to study Microbial Dark Matter (Phase II) - ​SSSS metaG | ecosystem: Environmental > Aquatic > Freshwater > Ice... | reverse complement strand
GTCGGAAACGTGTCGTTGCTGGATTGGCTATGATTCACGTCGTCGTTCGGGTGGATGGGGGATTTGCTGCCCACCGTGCCGCCGGCGAGCTGGATGGCGCGGTTGGCGATCACCTCGTTGGCGTTCATGTTGGTCTGGGTGCCGGATCCGGTCTGGAACACCACCAGGGGGAATTCGGCGTCCAGATCGCCGTCGATCACCTCGTTGCAGGCGCGGATGATCAGGTTGACGCGGTCGGCCGGCAGTTCACCCAGCTCGCCATTGGCCAGGGCCGCGGCTTTCTTCAGCAGGCCCATGGCGCGGATCACGGGGCGGGTGAAGCGAAAACGGTCTACCCCGATGGGGAAGTTATGGATGCTGCGCTGGGTCTGCGCGCCCCATAGCCGGTCCGCCGGCACGGGCAGCGCGCCCATGGCATCCTTCTCCATGCGGAAGCCGGGAGAGAGGTCGGTGGTCGGCATGGCACGTCCTTGGGTTTTCAGGCGGGGGGGGGTGTCGGGGCGGGTGGTATCGGCGCCCGGCTATACCCAATAAGGATGGGCCGGGGAAATGCCGGGCCACTGACTGGACGATAGACCGATTTGCTTCGCCTGACCGAAATCAAACTGCCGCTGGGCCATGACGATGCCGGGCTACAGTCGGCGGCCGCCGCAAAGCTCGGGGTGCCAGTGCGCGCCACGCATGTTTTCCGGCGCGCGTATGACGCGCGAAAGCGGAGTGCCATCCACCTGATCTACACGCTGGACGTGGAGGTGGATGACGAGGCGGCCGTGCTTGCACGCTTTGCAAAGGACCCGCATGTGCGCCCCAGGCCGGACATGGCCTATCGCCACGTGGCGAGGGCACCGGCGAGCCTGGCGCACCGGCCGGTGGTGATCGGCGCCGGACCGTGCGGGCTGTTCGCGGCGCTGAGCCTGGCTCAGATGGGTTTCCGGCCGATCATCCTGGAGCGTGGGCGGGAGGTGCGCGAGCGGACGAAGGATACGTTCGCCCTGTGGCGCAAATCCGTGCTGACGCCGGAGAGCAACGTGCAGTTCGGCGAGGGCGGGGCCGGCACGTTTTCGGATGGCAAATTATGGTCCGGCGTGCGGGACCCGGCGCATCTGGGCCGGCGGGTGCTGGAGGCGTTCGTGGCGGCCGGCGCGCCGGAGGAGATACTGGTGTCCAGCAAGCCGCATATCGGCACGTTCCGGCTGGTGACGGTGGTGGAAAGCCTGCGCGCGACGATCGAGGCGCTGGGCGGGCAATACCGGTTCGGGACGCGTGTGGACGACCTGGTGATCGGGCGGGCGCCGGATGGCGGGCGGCGGATCGAGGGGCTAGTGTTGTCCGGTGGTGAGGTGCTGGAAGCGCGGGCGGTGGTGCTCGCACCCGGCCATTCGGCGCGGGATTTGTTCGAAATGCTGGTGCGCCGGGGGGTCGCCGTGGCGGCCAAGCCGTTCTCCGTCGGCGTGCGGATCGAACATCCGCAATCGGTGATCGATCGTGCGCGGTTCGGCGGGTTTGCAGGGCATCCTCGGCTGGGCGCGGCGGATTACAAGCTGGTGCATCACGGTGCGAACGGCCGCTCCACCTACAGCTTCTGCATGTGCCCCGGCGGCACGGTGGTGGCGGCAGCCAGCGAGCCGGGGCGGGTGGTGACCAATGGGATGAGCCAGTATTCGCGGTCCGAGCGCAACGCCAATGCCGGCATCGTGGTGGGCGTGGGCCCTGCCGATTTCGGCGGAGCGGACCCGGCAGACCCGCTGGCCGGCATCGCCTTCCAGCGCCGGTTGGAATCGGCGGCGTACGAGGCGGGAGGACGCAGCTATGCCGCACCGGCGCAGCGTGTGGGCGATTTCCTGGCCGGCCGCGCCAGCATTTCGCTCGGCGATGTCGTTCCATCCTACAAGCCCGGCGTGGTCCCCACCGATCTGGCTGCGTGCCTGCCGCCCGCGATCATGGCGGCGATCGGCGAGGCGCTGCCGGCGTTTGGGCGCCAAATCCCGGGCTTCGACATGGCGGACGCAGTGATGACGGCCGTGGAGACCCGCACCTCCTCGCCCATCCGGATCACGAGGGGCGAGGATTTTCAGAGCCTGAACACCGCGGGGCTCTACCCGGCCGGCGAAGGTGCCGGCTATGCGGGCGGCATATTATCGGCTGCGATCGATGGCACCCGCGTGGCGGAGGCGGTGGCGGTGAGATCAGGAACCGCCCTTCGTTCTTGAGAAAAAGGCGAAAGCAGACTTCGTCACCCCGTCGCAAGCAGGGGATGAACATTTTTCCGCCTTTCTTTCAACAAAGAACGTCCTTTTTTCACAGTGTCAGACTTCGTGGCCGCCGATGACGACTGTCCGGCCAGGGCGAATCGTGAATTTGCAACCGCCGCGAGGCAAAGGCGTTCTTTGATCGCTGTCGGCTTCGACATGCGAGCCAACAACTATACTTGATGGAGGATTTATCGTTATGAAATCGGTGATTGCACTTTCGCTGCTTGCGCTGACATTCTCGACGGGAATGGCCTGCGCGCAATCCGCCTCGGAGACCACGACGACACAGCAGACAACCATGGCGCCACCGCCGGTAGCACCCGCTCCGGGCACGCTGAGCACCACCAAGGAAAGCCACGCCGCGGACAGCTATGGTAACAGCACGGACCAGAAAGCAACCACTTATCGCAGCGGCGACGGTGTGGCCAGCGACAGTTCCACGACCACGCGGAATGTGGCTCCCCCGCCACCGGCGGCGTCGACGACGACGAATTCATCCACCACCACAACCCAGCCGAACTGAGGGAGAGACCAAAATGAAAAGCCACACAAATCCGACGCGCCTGCTGCTGGCGGTCTCTGCCTTGGGTGCCACGCTCTCCCTGGCGGCCTGCGGCGGCGATGCACCGCCTGTGACGACCACGACGGAACACAGTTCCACCACCACGATGGCCCCCGCGCCGATGATGGCGCCGCCAGGCGCAACCACAACGACGACCACTCAGTCTTCGTCACAAACGCCGCAGTAAGCAACGAGCTCGGCAAACATGGTCGCCAGTCCGGCGGCCGTGCTTGCTTTGCACATACCGGTTCGACTGGAACCGGCAATCCTTGGCGAACGTTTCTGATCGTGCCGCGCTTGGCAACATACGCAAATGAAGGAGGACAATAATGAAAATCTCTCTCATCGCCACCGCATGCGCGGTCTTACTCACGTGCGGCGCAGCGATGGCGCAGACCGCGACAGAGACGACGACACAGACAACTGCGCCAGCGCCAGGCGCTATGTCGCCGCCGCCAAGTGCGCTCAGCACGACGCGGGAGAGCCACGCGGTGGACGCGTATGGCAATCGCACAGATCAGCGCGCTACCAGCTACAGCACCGGCGACGGCACTGCGCGTGAAAGCACGACCACCACGACGCGGGTTGCGCCGCCGCCGCCGCCCGTGAGCACAACCACGTCCAGCAGTTCAACAACAACGACGACCGCTCCGAATTAGCCGCAGACCAGCACGTCCGTGGATTTTGATTGGGGTCGAACGGTGGCCCGTCAGATGACGGCGCGTTCGTCGAACTGACGGGTGCGCCGTTTCTCACTTTTGCGCCGGAAAGCCGCCTATACAACGACATCCAAACCGAAAAACGCCGTCTCTTGACCCAGAGCACGGCCTTACGCGCTTCGGCGATGGCCGGGCCTCCCGCAGCGGCCGCGCCTCGCCGCCGCGCCAATAGATGAGGGGCCACACGGGCTGGGCCTTGGCGTTTTTATGGCTGGGAAGACACCGGCCCGCCACGGACCTCTCCCGCGGAGGCCGCAGCCCGAAAATCATCGTGAAATTTTATGACCAACCCGGCGAGAACCCCCGGGGCGACGCATTCGCGTTCGATGGCACAAGACGTGCTTCGACGAGGGTGCACGCCTGACCTAGCTGTCGCTCTAGGTCATCCATTACGCTTCGGGGAAAAAATATGCTTAAAAAAGTCGCAGCCTGTGTCGCCTATGCCGGTGCCTTCGCAACAATGTCGCAGACGGCCCTAGCACAGACGCCGCCCGCCACGCCGCCTGGCCAGCCCGTTCCAGCCACGGCAGCACCGGCCACGGCTGCCGCGGCCGCGCCGCCCGCCACTGTCACGCTGCCGGTGCCGGGCATGACGGGCGCCCTGGCGTTCAGTTCGCCACCCTACTCGGTAGATACCGGCGTGCTCGGGAAATGGTATGTGGACGGAGTGCTCTCAGGCCTTGGCCTGGTGCAGAGCAACGCACTGCAATCGGACAAAACGGGGCTGGCCGATCTCAGCAACGGCCAGGTCTTCATCCAGAAGATCGACGGCATGTTCCAGTTCTATGCGCAGGTCGGTGCCTATTCGATCCCATCGCTCGGCACCCCCTATAGCCACCTGGTGGATACCGAAAACGCGCTGCACAACTTCTTCAGCGCAGTGCCGCAGGCGTTCTTCAAATTCGTGCCGACCGACACATTGTCGATCCAGGCTGGCAAATTGCCGACGCTGATCGGTGCTGAATACACCTTCACCTTCGAGAACTTCAACATCGAGCGCGGTCTGCTGTGGAATCAGGAGCCGGCGGTCAGCCGCGGCGTTCAGGTGAACTACACGGCCGGGCCCGTCACGCTCAGCCTTTCGCTGAACGATGGCTATTACTCGGATCGTTATAACTGGTTGTCCGGTTCCGCGACCTGGGCGATCAACCCCACGAACACGCTGGTTTTCGCCGCGGGTGGGAATGTCGGCACTACCGGGCCGATCGCGGGCTCGTTTGCGACGCCGACGGCGCAGAACAACAGCTCCATCTACAACGTGATCTACACATACAACGCCGCGCCGCTGATCATCACGCCGTATGTGCAGTTCAGCCACGTGTCCGCCAACTCCTCAATCGGCATCTTGAAGGACGCCAACACTTACAGCGGCGCCATCCTGGCCAATTACGTATTCACGCCGAAATTCCAGCTTGCCGGCCGGGTTGAATATGTCGGCACCAGCGGCAACAAAGGCGATCCGCTAGGCACGAACCTGCTGTACGGCCCGGGCAGCGGCGCGTTTTCCGTGACGGTGACGCCAACGTTCACTTACAAGCAATTCTTTGCCCGCGCCGATTTGTCCCTGGTAGATATCACCGACCGCACACCTGGCCTCGGCTTCGGATCGAGCGGAAACGAATCGACCCAGGTTCGCGCTTTGCTGGAAACCGGCGTAATCTTCTAAACAGCCCCACATCTCCGCTCCCTGTCGGCAATCACCCGACAGGGAGCAAAAGTTTTTTGGTTCTTTTTTACAAAAAAGAACGCCTTCCTTACTTATAGTAAACCGACAAACTGACCGTAGCAGCCGTCCCCACCGCCCCGGTATCGCTGTCGGCCATGCTGCCGCTCGTCACGTCCACCCCAATCCCGCTTCCGAAGACCAGCCCAATGCTGGTTGTCATCGTCTGACAGGCCCCCACTGGCAGCAGCTTGCTGACCAATGGCGTGCTGGTGCCGACGGTCGGCGCCACACCCAACGCGAACAGGCGCAGATAGGCCGCGGCAGTGCCGCTGTTGCAGGCCTCGTAACCATAGACCATGCCGCTCGCCGATTTGATCGAGGCGGCCATGGTGGAGGAGGCTGCGTTGATCGCGCGATACACCGTGGCGCCGCCCGAGGTCACCGCCTGGAGGAAGCTGGGCACGTTGTTGGCGCTCGGGACGCTGACGACGTAGGGCCGGCCGGAGGTGTCGCACGGGATGGCGCCTTGCTGGCCGGCGATGAAGCTCGGCAGCGAGGTATTCGCCAGGCAGCCTATCAGCACGGCGGTGGTGGCGGTGGCGGCGGCGGGTGCTACAGGTGCGAAAGGCGCTGTCTGCGCGCCCACGGTCGCAGCACCCGTAGGCAGCGGCAGGGTGGTGGCCGATACGGGCTGCGTCGCCGGCAGATTGGTGACCGAGACGCTGCCCCCTGTCTGTTGCATCGGAGTGCCGATAGCCGTCTTCACCGACTGCACACTGGCGTCCAACGCCGCGCCGGCGGGCAGCGGCAGGCTGGCTGCGCTGACCGCCTGCGTCGCCGGCAGGTTGCTGATGCTGACGCTGCCGATCGCATTGCTGCCCGCAGGCAGGGCGGGCAAGCTGGAGACGGAAACGCTGCCGCCCGATTGCTGCATGGGTGTGCCCAACGCGGTCTTCACCGCCACTACACTTGTATCAAGCGCCGCGCCGACGGGCAGCGGCAGGCTGGCGGCGCTGACCGCCTGGGTTGTCGGTAGGTTGCTGACGCTGACGCTGCCGATCGCGTTGCTGCCGGCAGGCAGCGCGTTCACCGACACGGTGCCAGAGACAGGCTGAACAGCCTGCCAGAAATTGCCGCTCACCGGCAAAGCTACGCCGCCGCCGGCCCCCTGGACAGTGACCACGCCACCGCCCGCGGTTCCCGCACTGCCCAGGCCCTGAATCCACCACGGATTAGCAACCGCGCCGGCACCCTGGGTCACCGATCCGCCGCTCCCTCCGCCTCCGCCACACCCCGTGCAGGTGAAATTGGGTGTGCCGGCGATAGTCACCGCGCCGATCGTGTTTGAACCCGCGGGCAAGGCCGGCAACGCGGACACGCCCACGATGCCGGCGACGGTGGCCGTACCGCTGATCGAAACGCTGCCCGATACGGCCTGCGTCGTAGGCAGGTTGCTGACATTGACGCTGCCGATAACGTTGCTGCCCGCGGCCAGGGCCGGCAGGCTGGATACCGCCACCGTGCCGCCAGTTTGCTGGATAGGGGATCCCAGCGCCGTCTTCAGCGCCACCACACTGGCATCCAGCGCAGCACCCGCCGGCAGCGGCAGGGAAGCGGCGCTGATCGCCTGCGTTGCAGGCAGGTTGCTGACACTGACGTTGCCAATGGTATTGCCACCGCTGGGCAACGGCGGAAGTGAAGAGACGGAGACGGTGCCGCTGACTGCCTGCGTTGCCGGCAGGTTGCTGACGCTGACGGAGCCGATCGCGTTCGTGCCCGCGGCCAGACCCACCGGCGGCAGGGTGTTCAGGGCCACGCTCAGGGCGCCGCCGCTGATCAACGCGTCCAATGCCGCGTCGCTCATTGGAAAGCGGTTGCCGGCGGAAACCGCAGTGCCGCCCAGATTGATGCTGACCGCGCCGCCCGCGCCCACGCCGCCGCCGAAGGTGCAGGGGGCCACGCCGGTGCCGCTGGGGCAGAAGATGGTGACCGCCGGAAAGCGGTTTCGCCCATCTGGCGCCACGAAGCTGGTTTGCGCGGCGGCGATCCCCGGCAGGGCGCAGACGGCGCTCGCCGCCACGGCGGGGAGCAGGACGATATTCATCGTTTCGCGTAATGACATCGCGTGGAAGGTCCTTCTGTGGGAAGCGGATAGGTTCAGCGATGGCTCGCAAAAGCGTCTGGCCACCTAGCCGGCAAACTAACGGTGCGTGGGGTTGCTGGGCAAGAAAATGTTCTTGATACGTTCTTTACTTGGATCGCACCCGCTGGTAAGCTGCCCCTTGTGCAAGGGACAGCCGCTCAATACATCCCGGCACGTGATTTAGAGGGCCGCGTGCGGTGCTTCGGGCCGCACCCGGCCGCTTCAGAGGAGAGTTTAGCGTATGAGCAAGGTAATCGGCATCGACCTGGGCACGACCAATTCGTGCGTTGCGATCATGGAAAGTGGCGACGTCCACGTCATCGAGAACAGCGAGGGCGCACGCACCACGCCCAGCATGGTGGCGTTCAGCGAAAGTGGGGAACGCCTGGTCGGCCAAGCTGCCAAGCGGCAGGCCGTCACCAACCCGTCCAACACGCTTTATGCCGTCAAGCGCCTGATCGGCCGCCGCTACGACGATCCGTTGGTAGCCAAGGACCGCGATCTCGTACCTTACACGATTGTGAAGGCCGATAACGGCGACGCGTGGGTGGAAGCACGCGGCGAGAAATACGCGCCCGGCAAGATCAGCGCCGATATCCTCGGCAAGATGAAGGAAACGGCCGAGGCCTATCTCGGCGAGAAGGTCAGCCAGGCCGTCATCACCGTGCCCGCCTATTTCAACGACGCGCAGCGCCAAGCGACCAAGGATGCCGGCCGCATTGCCGGCCTGGAAGTGCTGCGCATCATCAATGAGCCGACGGCGGCTGCACTCGCCTACGGCATGGACAAGAAGAACGGCGGCACGATCGCCGTCTATGACCTTGGCGGCGGCACCTTTGACGTCTCCGTGCTGGAGATCGGCGACGGCGTCTTCGAAGTGAAGAGCACAAACGGCGACACATTCCTGGGCGGCGAGGATTTCGACGCGCGGGTGATCGATTACCTGGCGAGCGAGTTCAAGCGCGACCAGGGCATCGACCTGCGTAACGACAAACTGGCTCTGCAGCGCCTGAAGGAAGCCGCCGAGAAGGCGAAGATCGAACTCTCAACCGCCAAGGAGACGGAGATCAACCTGCCCTTCATCACGGCGGACGCCTCCGGGCCGAAGCACCTGGTGATGAAGCTGTCCCGCGCGAAGCTGGAAAGCCTGGTGGATGACCTGATCAGCCGAACGCTGGATCCCTGCCGCGCCGCGCTGAAGGATGCGGGTGTGACAGCCTCTGACATCAACGAGGTCATTCTGGTCGGCGGCATGACCCGCATGCCGAAGGTGATCGAGGCGGTAAAGGCCTTCTTCGGCCGCGATCCGGCGCGCAACGTCAATCCGGACGAGGTTGTTGCCATCGGTGCCGCCATCCAGGGCGCCGTGCTGCGGGGCGACGTCAAGGACGTGCTGCTGCTGGACGTGACGCCGCTGTCGCTGGGCATCGAGACGCTGGGCGGTGTGTTCACCCGGTTGATCGACCGCAACACGACCATCCCGACGAAGAAGAGCCAGGTTTTCTCGACCGCCGACGACAACCAGGGTGCGGTGACCATCAAGGTGTTCCAGGGCGAACGCGAGATGGCGGCCGACAACAAGATGCTGGGCCAGTTCGACCTAGTCGGCATCCCACCGGCCCCACGCGGCATGCCGCAGATCGAGGTGACGTTCGATATTGACGCGAACGGCATCGTCAGCGTCAGCGCGCGGGACAAGGCTACAGGCAAGGAGCAGCAGATACGCATCCAGGCCAGCGGCGGCCTGTCTGACGCCGATATCGAGCGCATGGTGAAGGACGCCGAAGCCAACGCGGAGGCCGACAAGAAGCGCCGGGAGATGGTGGAGGCAAAGAACCAGGCCGAGGCGATGATCCATCAGGTCGAGAAGAACTTGAAGGATCATGGCGACAAGATGCCGCCGGCCGACCGGACGGAAGCGGAAAGTGCGATGGCCGCGGTGCGTTCGGCCATGGACGGCACGGATGCGGCAGGGCTGAAGAGCGCCACTGAGCGTTTGAGCCAGGCTGCGATGAAGATCGGCGAGCATGTCTACAAGGCAGAGGCTGCGGCGAACGCGGCGCCGGAGGCACCCGCAGCTGGCGGGGATAACGTTGTTGATGCTGAGTTTGAAGAGCTCGACGAGAGCAAGAAGAAGTCAGCCTAAGGAAGGCCAGGGGCTCTGCCCCTGGACCCCGCTGGGGCCTGGGGCTCCAGACCTCCATTTGTGCGCATGTTCACACATGCGCGGTAAAGGGGGTCTGGGGCCCCAGGGCCCAGCGGGGTCCTAGGGGCAGAGCCCCTAGCCTTGTGCTAGGAAGCCGCAGATGGCCAAAGCCGACTACTACGCCACCCTCGAAGTCCCCCGCGAAGCGACCCCGGAAGACCTGAAAAAGGCCTACCGCAAGCTCGCTATGAAATATCACCCGGACCGTAATCCGAACGACAAATCCGCCGAAGCACGCTTCAAGGACGTCAGCGAAGCCTACGAGATCCTCAAGGACGACCAGAAACGCGCCGCCTACGACCGCTTCGGCCACGCCGCCTTCGAACAGGGCGGCGGCGCCCCGGGAGGATTCGATTTCTCCGGCGCCGGCGGCCTGGGCGACATCTTCGACCAGATGTTCGGCGACTTTACCGGACGCGGCGGCCGCACCCGCACGCGGACCGGCGCGGACGTTCAAGTGCAGGTGGAAATAGACCTGGACCACGCGTTCGCCGGCACCAAGACGCCCGTCCGCGTACCAACACGCGTCGCCTGCGAGACCTGCCGCGGCACCGGCTCAGCCGACGGCAAGGCCGCGGCAGACACCTGCACAACCTGCAACGGCGCCGGCAAGGTCCGCGCCCAGCAAGGTTTCTTCCTGATCGAGCGCACCTGTCCCACCTGTGGCGGTGCCGGCCGCGTCATTCGCAGCCCCTGCCGCGTCTGCCATGGCGCCGGCACGGTGCAACGCGAACGCTCCCTGCAAGTCACAATCCCCCCCGGCGTTGAAGATGGCACCCGAATTCGCCTGCAAGGCGAGGGCGAGGCAGGTGGGCAGGGGACTCCAAATGGCGACCTCTATGTCCACGTCGCGATCCGGCCGCATAGTCTTTTCCACCGGGAAGGCGCGCATATCTTCTGCGAGGTCCCGATCCGCATGAGCCAGGCGGCGCTGGGGGCAGAGATCGACGTGCCGGCGATCGACGGCACAACACAGAAACTCCGTATCCCGCCCGGCACGCAGAGCGGCACACAGTTCCCGCTACGCGGCCGCGGCTTTTCCGTCCTCCGCAGCAGCGCCCGTGGAGACATGGTCGTCCAAGCCAAAGTGGAGACACCGCAGCACCTCACCCGGCGTCAGCGGGAACTGCTGGAGGAATTCGAAGGCGAGGCGAGAAGTCACGCCAAGGGGAGCCCTGAACACGAGGGCTTCTTTACAAAAATGAAGGAATTTCTCGCCGGTCGAGACTAGGCGTCGTTCGGCAAATGTGACATTTCAGTGGCAGATCAACGCAATACGTCGCCATGACAACACAGCTTCGTGAATAATGGCTTGCCCTGTTGCAACCGGCGCGGGCGACCTAATGTGAGGGCCTGACACAGGGCCGAGGCGCACTCCCCCCCCGCGCTGACGGCCGGTGTCATAAGGCGGCGCAGCCTCCCCCCGGCTGCGCCGCCATCATTTTTAGGCACCGCTATCCAGGTTCGCCGCCGTCCTTTATTTATATATGATGATTATGGGTGTTGCCGGCATATCTGGACGCACAGGCCGACTGGTCGCGGAGGAAGTTCTATTGTCCGGCGCCCGTCTTTCCGGGGGTCTGACGCGCCACGGTGAACCGTCAAAGCAGCGACTTTTTGGGAGCATGGCCGAACTCGCGGCCGCGAGCGAAGTCGTGATTGACTTCACCCAGGCGGACACGTCGGCCACCCATGCTCTGGCTGTGGCAAAAGCTGGCTGCGCGTGGGTCCTCGGCACAACCGGCATGTCGCCGGAGGACGAAGCAGCCATTCTGAGCGCCGCCTCTGTTGTCCCGGTGGTGCGTGCGGCTAATTTTGCACCCGGCGTGGCGCTTGTGGCCGAGCTTGTCCGCCAGATGGCCGCTTTCCTTCCGCCCGCCGCCTACGACGCCGAAATCCTCGAAATGCACCACAGACAAAAGCGCGACGCGCCTTCCGGCACGGCTTTGGCCTTCGGCCGCGCCGTGGCCGTTGGGCGACGTGAGCCATTTGCACCTCTGACGGCGCGAACAAGCGAACCCGGTGCACGGCCTGTGGGCGGTGTCGGGTTTGCCAGCCTGCGCGGCGGTCAGGTGATCGGCGACCACACAGTACTTTTCGCCGGCGACGGCGAAAACGTCTCCATTCGGCACGAGGCACTGGACCGCCGGATCTTCGCGCGCGGCGCCGTGCGCGCCGCCCTCTGGACGCGCGGGCGTCCGCCGGGGCTGTATGGCATGAACGACGTGTTGGGCCTGACTGCCCCGATTGAAGAAAGCGCTCCGCCGCCATGAACTTCGCCCCATGAACTTCGCAAGCGACAACACCGCCCCCGCCTGCCCCGAAATCATGGAAGCGCTGGCCCGCGCGAACGACGGCCGCGTGCCGTCTTACGGCGCCGACCCGGTCACCGCCCGCGTCACCAGCCTGCTGCGCGGCATCTTCGAGACTGAGCTGACCGCCTATCCGGTCGCCACCGGCACCGCCGCCAACGCCCTGGCCCTGTCGACCCTCGTCCGCCCCTATGGCGCCGTGCTCTGCGCCGAGGAAGCCCACATCTCCACCGATGAAGGCGGCGCGCCCGAATTCTACATGGGCGGCGCAAAAGTCATCACGCTGCCGTCCGCCAGCGGCCGCATCACCGCCATGCAGGTTGAATCCGCCATGGCCCGAGCGCAGGACGGCGGCGTCCACCATGTGCTCCCCGAAGCCGTCAGCATCACCCAGGCCACCGAATGGGGCACGATCTACACCCCCGACCAGGTGGGCGAGGTCGGCCAGGCCGCCCGCCGCCGCGGCCTGCATTTGCACATGGACGGGGCTCGCTTCGCCAACGCGCTCGTCACGCTGGGCTGCACACCGGCCGAAATCACCTGGAAAGCCGGGGTGGACGTGCTCTCCTTCGGCGCCACCAAGAACGGCGCGCTGGCCGCCGAAGCCGTCATTTTCTTCAACCCCGCGCTCGCCGCCGGCTTCGAGCGCCGCCGCAAGCGCGCCGGCCAACTCTGGTCCAAGCAGCGCTATCTCTCCGCCCAGCTCACCGGCTACCTAGAAGACGGCGTCTGGCTGCGAAATGCCCGCCACGCCAACGCCATGGCGTTGGCGTTGGCCGCCGGCCTGTCGACGATCCCCGGCATACGCCTGGTTCAGGACGTGCAGGCGAACGAGGTATTCGTCGCCATGGCGGAAGACCTCATCGACCGGCTTCAGGCCGCCGGTGCTGTATTCTACCGATGGATCGATGTGCCAGGCGAAAGCATGCCGGTCGTGCGGCTGGTCACCAGTTTTGTGACCACGCAGTCCGAGGTCGATCGGTTATTGGCATGTGTGCGGCAGCCTTCAACAGTGACCGCGGATGCCGCCTAAAGGTCGCCCACCCAAATGATCAGCTTTTGGCCGATCGGATCGCCAGCAAATTTGCGGGCAAGCTTTCGGTCTGCCGTGATGAATTCGACCCCCCTCTCGAAAGCAAGGGCGACGTAAAGCGTGTCATAGACCGTTACACCTGTCGCCAGCGACAAGGCGAGTGCGCGCTTGACAAGACCGGCGAGTGGAATGCTGGTCACAGGGGCGCCCAACAGAAGCCCCGCGGCGCTTTCCGCTTTGGAAGTGGTAATCTCGCCACGATGAGCCTTGCCCCAGACGGCATTTACCGACTCAGAAAGCCAATGAGCGGGTGCGACCAGACGCCGCAGCTTCAGCAAGGCAAGAGCCTGTTCGCTATGCTCTTCGGCGACCGCCCACTTCACGACAACCGAGGCATCGACAACCGCATCGGTCAAATAGAACCTGCCCCGTCCCGGTCGCGGTCAGCCCGAATAAGTTCCTCGCTGGGCGTGCCCTGCACGATTGAGGTTCCACGAACCCTTGCTGCCGCCTCAAGGAAAGCTTCAATCGACATGGGCAGCGCCTGCTCCAGAATTTCCCTGTGCTCCGCCTCTACCGACCGGCCGGACAAGCGAGCGCGCTGCTTCAATGCATCGATCACCTTGTCGTCCAGACCGCGCACCAACAGCTGACCCACCATCGCCTCCGCCTGCTATCACCTAACGATATCACCAACGTAGGACAGGCCGTCAGCCCAGGCAAGCCTCGCCGGCAGTGGCCCCCGGCCCATCTCTCTGCCATACCGCGTCCCTGGCCCCGCGCCGATCCCCGAGCCCACCCGGAGAACCCATGGTCTTCAAACCGAACTACAATTTCCAGCGCGCCGAGCGCGAGCGCGCCAAGGAAGCCAAGGCCGAAGCCAAGAAGGCCGAAAAAGCCGAGGCCAAGCGCCGCGCCGCCGCCGGCGAGCCGCCTCTGCCCGAGGCCACAGAAGCGCCGGAGCCGGAAGATGCCGCCTAAGCGCAAGATCCTCAGCAGCTTCGTCGCGTTCGACGTGACGTATGCGGACGGCACGCGCAGCTCCAACCGCCGCGTGCCCTACACCGAGCTGAACGGTCTGGACGGCGACGAGCCCGCTATGGCGTTTATCGAGGCGCAGGACCGCGAGATCGGTGCCGCCTCCGGCCGGCCCCGACCGCCGATCAAGGGGATTTCGCGGACGCCGGCGAAAGTGGTGGAGAAGGAGTAAGCAAGAAGTTCTTTTTTGAAAAAAGAACCAAAAAACCGGGCGCACCGCTTTGCGCCCGTGCCCGGGCTTGACCCGGGTATCCACGCGGCAGCCACAGCCGTCGGC
>Ga0123336_10003066_pt1 | contig 14212 bp, 13 predicted proteins | sample SSSSmetaG_FD_96466 | JGI IMG/M metagenome (GOLD analysis project Ga0123336, IMG submission 96466) | Glacier valley bacterial and archeal communities from Borup Fiord, Nunavut, Canada, to study Microbial Dark Matter (Phase II) - ​SSSS metaG | ecosystem: Environmental > Aquatic > Freshwater > Ice... | reverse complement strand
GCACCGACCGACCGTGGGCTTCGCCGCGATCAAGCTGCTGGAGGACGCGGGCTGCCAGGTCGATGTCCCGCGCACCCAGACCTGCTGCGGCCAGCCCGCCTACAACAGCGGCGACCGGCAAACGGCGCAGCGCATCGCCCGCAGCGTGCTCGCGGCGTTCGATGGCTACGACTACGTCGTCGTGCCCTCCGGGTCGTGCGGCGGCATGATCCGGCATCACCTGCCGCATCTGTTCGACGACGACCCCAACCTGCGCGCCCAGGCCGACGCGCTGGGTGCGCGCACGTGGGAGCTGACGGCGTTCCTGACCGACGTGATGGGTGTGCGCGGCACCGGCGCCGCATATGAGGGCGTCGTCACCTACCACGACAGTTGCGCCGGATTGCGGGAACTGGGTGTGAAGACGCAGCCGCGGGCGCTGCTGGCCGCTGTGGCCGGCGTGCAATTGCGGGAGCTGCCGGACTCGGAAGTGTGCTGCGGCTTCGGCGGGACGTTCTGCGTGAAGTATCCGGAGATTTCCACGCGCATGGTGCAGGAGAAGACGCGGGATATCACTGCCACCGGTGCGGATACGCTGCTGGCCGGGGACATGGGATGCCTGCTGAACATGGCCGGGCGCTTGTCGCGGGAGGGCAGTCCGGTGCAGGTGCGGCACGTGGCGGAGGTGCTGGCGGGCATGACGGGCGACGTGCCGCCGATTGGGATGGCGCGTGGGATGACGGCCCGAACGTCATAGGGCGGAAAAGCGGAGCGCCTTCCGCCATCCTCGGCAAAGCCCCCGCACCGTGGCGGAAGTCGCTCCGCTCTTCCGCCCTACACGGGGCCGCAAACGGTCCGTCCCTGCCGAAGCAGGCGCTACTTCCCCCGCACCGCCGCCAAGCCCAGCCCGGCGCCGATCAACAGTCCGCCGCTGATCCGGTTGCGCAGCCGCACGTGCCGGGACAGCAGCACGCGGGCACGCCCGGCCAGCAACGCTATGCCGCTGTCCACCAGGACTATCACCACGAAGAACGTGAGGGACAGCAGCGCCACTTGCGGCCCGGCCGGATGCGACGTGCTGATGAACTGCGGAAAGAACGCCGCGAAGAACAGCAGGGTCTTGGGGTTGGTCAGGGACACCAGCATGGCCCGGCTGACGATCCCGCGCACCGAGCGCGGCTGCGCCTGCACCCCTGCCAGGTCCGCCGCCGTCGCCCGCCACTGCACGATGCCGAGATACAGCAGATACGCGACGCCGGCCCACCGCAGCACCTCGAACGCGCCACCCGCCGCGCGCAGCAGTTCCGCCAGGCCCAGCCCCGTGATGGCCAGTTGCAGCATCAGCGCCACGCTGGTGCCGGCCAGGGTCAGGAATCCGTAGCGCGGCCCATAGGCGACGCTGTTGGCCACGATCAGCGCCATGTTCGGGCCGGGAAGCAGGCCCAAGGCGATGACGGCGCCGATGAAGGCAAGATAGAGGCTCAGGTCCATGCCGCACCCGTGCCAAGACGAATGAGTGAGCCTGCTTGCCTCTCCCTCTCCCTCCGGGAAAGGGCCGAGGTGAAGGAGGCCACACGGGCTGCCGCCGGCCTGGCTGAGAACGTGCCAGCATGGGACAGGGCGGCACCGGTTGCTTCTCTCACCCCAACCATCAACCATTTCATGGTTTGACCCCGAAGGGAGAGGAAGCAGATGCCGCTCAATGCGCGCCCACTTGCATCTCGCCGAGGTAGGCCTGCTTGATGTCCTCGTTCTCCCGCAACTCCGCGGCGGTGCCGGACAAGACGACCACGCCGGTTTGCAGCACGTAGGCGCGGTGAGCGATCTGCAGCGCCATTGCGGCGTTCTGCTCCACCATGAAGATCGTCGTGCCCTGGCGGTTGATGGCCTGGATGATGTCGAACACCTGCTCCACGAACAGCGGCGACAGGCCCATGGAGGGTTCGTCCATGCAGATCAGCCGGGGCCGGGCCATGAGGGCGCGGCCGATGGCGACCATCTGCTGCTCGCCGCCGGACAGGGTGCCGGCCAGTTGCGCCCGGCGCTCCTTCACGCGGGGGAACAGGGAATAGACCCGGTCCAGGTCCTCTTGGAAGGTGGCGCCGCGGGGCTGGGTGTAGGCGCCCATCTCAAGGTTCTCGTACACCGTCATGCGCGGGAACAGGCGGCGGGATTCCAGCACCGGGGCGATGCCGCGGGCGACGCGGGTGCTGGTCGGCAGGCGCTCGATGGGCACGCCGTCCAGCAGGACCTGGCCTGATGTGGGGCGCACGACGCCCATGATGGTCTTCATGGTCGTGGACTTGCCGCAGGCGTTGCCGCCCAGCAGCGACACGATCTCCCCGGCCTGAATGGTGTAGTTCACGTCTTTCAGAACGTGCAGGTCGCCATAGTGCGTGTTGACCTGCTTAAACTGCAGCAGCGGCACGGCCTGCGCCGCAATGCCCTTACTTGGCTTGTTCCAGCCGGTCCCGTCCATGATCCCACCCGTCATTGCGAGGAGCGAAGCGACGCGGCAATCCAGGGGCGGCCAGGACTGCGCCGCTGGCCCCTGGATTGCCGCGTCGCAAGCGGCTCGCAATGACAAGCCTGTTGGGGTTGCACGCAATGACAAGCCGGTTCGGGTGGCTCGCGGTGGCGGACGTCTTGGGGGTGCGCCCGAATTGGATGGCCGGACGGGTCAGGCAACACGGTCGGCCTCCATCACCGCGGCCCGGGCGGCGCGGCCGAGGTAGGCGGTCAGCACCTGCTCGTCCCGGCGCACCACCTCCGGCCGGCCCTCGGCGATCTTCACGCCGTGGTCCAGCACCACCACCGTGTCGGCCAGGGCCGTCACGACGTCCAGCTTGTGCTCGATGATGAGGATCGTGAGGCCCATCCGGTGCAACGACCCGATCTGCTCGGCAAGCTCCAGGGTTTCCGCCGGGTTCATGCCGGCGGTCGGCTCGTCCAGCAACAGGATGTGCGGGCGGGACGCCAAGGCGCGTGCGATCTCGACCCGGCGGCGGTTGGCATACGACAGCCCGCCCACCGCCTGCGCCAGCCGCGGCGTCAGGCGGTTGCCGAACATGGCGATGAGGTCGAGGGCCGAGGCCCGCGCCGCCTCCTCCTCCCGCCGGTTGGCCGGGGTGTGCAGCACGGCGGTGACGGCGCCGCTGCGGAGCCGCGCGTGGCGCCCGATCAGCACGTTGTCCAGTACGGACAAGGTCGGGAACAGGCGGATGTTCTGGAAGGTGCGGGCGACGCCGCGGCGCAGGATCTCGTGCGGCGGCAGTCCCGTCAGCTCTTCTCCCTGGAACTTGATGCTGCCCTCGGCTGCGGGGACCAGGCCGGTGATGGTGTTGAACAGCGTGCTCTTGCCGGACCCGTTGGGTCCGATGACGGCCACGACGCCACCCGCGGGCACGGTCAGGTCTATCCCGTCCAGCGCCACGAGGCCGCCGAAGCGCACGGTCAGGCCACGAACCTCCAGCCCGCCGTCGCTGTTCCAGCGCGGGATGCGGTCGGTGTGCTGGAAGCCGCCGCGCACGACCTCTGCGTGCTGCGCGGCAAACGCCAGCGGCGCGACCTTGCGCGTGGCCGGGATCAGGCCCTGGCGGCGGAACAGCATCATGCCGATCAGGATCACGCCGAAGAACAACTGCGTCCACTGCACCAGGTCGAGCGTTTGCAGGAAGCGGCTGCCCGTCGCGTCGCCCAGCGCATGCGCCCAGTTCGTCATTTGCGGCAGGAACACCGTCTGCATCAGTTGCAGCAGCACCGCGCCCAGCACCACGCCCCAGACGCTGCCCATGCCGCCCAGCACCACCATGACCAGCAGCATGGAGGACACGTTGAAGTTGAACATCTCCGGCGTCGCGGTCTGCAATTTGGCGACGAAGTACACCCCCGTCATGCCGGCGAACGCCGCGCCGATGGCGAACGCCAGCAGCTTGAAGCGCACGGGATTGACGCCCATGGCGCCCGCGGCCGTCTCGTCCTCGCGGATCGCCATCCAGGCCCGGCCGACCCGGCTGTCGCGCAGGCGGGTGGACACGAAGATCAGCAACGCCACCAGCCCCAGCCCCACGTAGTAGTAGGGCACGGAGTCCACGCCGAAGTTGTAGCCCAGCAGCCGCGGCGCCTGCACGCCGTTCAGCCCGGCGGCGCCGTTGGTCAGCCAGTCCAGGTTGCGCGCCACGATCGGCACGATCTCGCCGAAGCCCAGCGTCACGATGGCCAGGTAGTCGCCGCGCAGCCGCAGGGTCGGCGCGCCGAACAGGATGCCGAACAGGGCGCTGACCACGGCCGCTGTGGGCAGGGCCAGCCAGAAGGAGAGGGTGAAGTGGACTAGGTCCGGGCCGCCCTGGTTCATCTTCTCGACCAGGCCCAGCATCGCCAGGGGCGCCCAGGCCTCGGTCCAGGGCGGCATCACCTGGAAGCTGGTCAGGATGCCGTAATAGTAGGCACCGATGGCGAAGAACGCCGCATATCCCAGGTCCAGCAGCCCGGCGAACCCGACCACGACGTTCAGGCCCAAGGCCAGCGTCGCGTAGGACAGGGCATTGGCCGCGCTGTCCACCATCGCGTCGTCGTCAATGAGGATCGGGAACAGCAGCAGCACGATGGTGAGCAGCATGAGCGCCAGGGCGCGCCGCCGGGCTGGCGGCATGTCGCGCAGGACGGCCGGTAGTGCGAGTGCCATGCCCGTCCCCCCTAAGACTTGTTCGGCGCCAGGCGCCCCAGCAGCCCGGCCGGGCGCACCACCAGCACCACGACCAGCAGCCCGAAGATCACCACGTCGGTCCAGGCCGCGCCGAACTGCTGGCCGCTCAGGGCCTCGATCAGGCCGATCAGCACGCCGCCCAGCATGGCGCCGGGCACGTTGCCGATGCCGCCCAGCACGGCGGCGGTAAAGGCCCGCAGCCCCGCCGCGAAGCCGATGTCCACCTTGGCCAGGTTGTAGTACAGCCCGAAGATCATGCCGCACGCCCCGGCGAGCGCCGAGCCGAGGAAGAAGGCCGTCATCACCACCCGGTCCACCTCCACCCCCATCATGCGGGCGGCGTCGGGGTCCTGGGCCGTGGCGCGCATCGCCTTGCCGAGCTTGGTGTAGCGGACGAAGTAGGTCAGCGCGCCCATCAGCAGCAGCGCCATGGCCCAGGTCAGGATCTCACGCAGGCGCAGCACCGCCCCGCCGATGTGGAAGACGATGGGCGGCAGCGGGTTGGGGAAATTCTTGCTGTCCGACCCGATGGTCAGCAGGACCACGTTGAACAGCACGTAGGACACGCCGATGGTGGTGATCATCGCCGCCGGGCCGGTGACGCCGCGGAGCGGGCGCAGCAGGAAGCGCTCGATCCCCACGCCCAGCGCGCCGCAGGCCAGCATGGACACCGCGAAGCCCGCCGCCAGCACGCCCACCAGCGGCAGGCCGGACATCACCGTCTCCTGCCCCACCACGCCCAGGGCCTGCAGGGTGAGCATGGCGACCATGGAGCCGACCATGAAGACGTTGAAGTGGGCGAAGTTGATCAGCTCGGCGATGCCGTAAACGAGGGTGAAGCCGAGGGCGAGGAGCGAGTACATCGCCCCCAGGCTGAGGCCGTTGATGATCTGCTGGACCAGGAGGTCGGTGGCCGTCATGGGGCGGGGGCTGCCGTGCCATGGCTGGATGTGGAACTGAACTGCTCCCTCTTCCTCCGGGAGAGGGTTGGGGTGAGGGGGTCTTGCCTGCGGAGCGGAGCGCCTGCCACGCCGAAGCGCTGCGTCTGCCCAAACCGGGGCGAGCGCTTGCCCGCCCCCTCACCCCGGCCCTCTCCCGAAGGAAGAGGGAGCAGACAGCGGTTCACCGCCATCCCTAGGCCATCGGCGCGACGCCGACGTACTTGTACTGCGCGTCCGGATCGTCCAGCGGCTTTGCGGCGTCCTTGGTGATCTTGAACACGCTGATGATCTTGTTCTTGAGGTCGCCGTTCTCATCGAACTCGATTGGTCCCAGCAGGCTGTTCGGCAGCTTCACCCGCTGGATCTCGTCCCGCACGGCCACGCGCGTCACCTCCTTGCCGGACGCGGCGATGCGCTTCACGGCCTCGATGATGACCTCTGCACCCACGTAGCAGGTCACGGTGTAGTCGTCCGGGCGTTGCTTGAAGCGGGCGAAGTAGCGGTCGCTGAACGCCTTGGTCTTCGGGTCTTCGGTGACATGCGGGGAGGCGACGGTGGCATACCAGCCCTCGACCGCCGGGAAGCCTGCGCCCTTCAGCAAGTCGGCGCTTTGCATCCCGTCGCCGCCGGCCTTGATGACGTTCGGGATGATCTCGTAGGCCTGCTTGGCCAGCTTCACGCCGGCCTGGCTGACGCCGCCGTAGTACAGCGCCTGCGGGTCCAGCGCCTTGATCTTGGTCAGCACTGCCGCGTAGTCCGCCGCCTTGGGGTCCAGCCGGTCGCGGCCCAGGACCTTCATTCCCTTCTTCTCGGCTTGCGCCTGGAAGGCATCGGCTAGGCCCACGCCATAGGCACCGGAGTCGTCCAGGATGTAGATGCTTTTGACCTTCAGCGTGTCGGCCATGTAGTTAGCCATGTTCGGCCCCTGGAAGGCGTCGGTCGTCACGGTGCGGAAGTAGATCGCCTTGCCGCCGGGCCGGTACTGCGCCGCGAACTTGGGGTCGGTCAGGTCGGGGTTGGTGGACGACGGGGTGATGATCGCCAGGTTCCCTTGGCTCAGGATCGGCGCCATTGCCTTGCCCGCGCCGGACATCTGCGGGCCGAGTGCCGCGATGTAGCCGCGGTCGGACACCATGGTGCGGGCATTGGTCGCGGCCTGCGCCGGGTCGTACTGCCCGGCGGTCGCCGTCGCGTCGTCCAGCTTCACGAACTGGAAGGTGTAGCCCTTGACCGTGTGGGCGGCATTCGCCTCCTCGAACGCCAGGATGGCGCCGTTGCCGATGCGCTCGGCATTGGTGGCGTCCGCGCCGGTAAAGGACAGGTTGATCCCGACCTTCACCACCTTGTCGGCGGCGTAGGCAGCACGGGAGGCGAGCAGGGTGGCAGCCGTGGCGGTGATGGCTGTCCGGCGGGTGATCATGCGAGTGCGCTCCCAGGAAATTGAATAGCTGACCCAACAACTATGCACGGCTTATGCCACCCCGCGTCAACCCTGCGATTGGCCTTGTTCCCGCCGGAATGGGTCAGCATGATGCCTCTTTCGCACCAGCATGAGGGGCACTGCCATGTCCGCCACCCGGCACAACGACCTGCAAACCGCCATCGCGGACGCCACCGCCGCCATCGCGCCGCACCTGATCGAGATACGCCGCGACCTGCACGCGCACCCAGAACTGGGGTTCGAGGAGGTGCGGACCGCCGGTGTCGTCGCGGCCGAACTCGCGCGGCTGGGCATCCCGCACCGCACGGGGGTGGGCCGCACCGGCGTCGTCGGCACCATCACCGGCGGGCGGCCCGGCCCAACGCTGGCCATACGCGCCGACATGGACGCCCTGCCGATCCAGGAGCAGACGGGCCTGCCGTTTGCCAGCACCGTGCCGGGCAAGATGCACGCCTGCGGGCACGACATCCACACCAGCACCCTGCTGGGCGTCGCCGCGGTCCTGCAAGGCATGGCGCCATCCCTGTCCGGCACCGTCCGCCTGCTGTTCCAGCCCGCCGAGGAAACGCTGTATGGCGCGCCGGAAATGATCGCCGACGGCGCGATGGAGGGCGTGGACGCCGCCATGGGCTTCCACAACCACCCGGACTTGCCGGTCGGGCACTTCCAGTATGTGTACGGCTCGTGCCTGGCCGCGTCCGACCGGTTCGACATCACCGTCGCCGGCCGGTCCGGACATGCGGCCCACCCGTATGACGCGGTGGACCCGATCGTCGCCGCCGCGCACCTGATCACGCAGTTGCAGACGGTGGTGTCGCGGGAGCAGAAGCCGTTGCACCCCTGCGTCGTCACCGTGGGCGCGATCCATGCTGGGACCGTGCACAACATCATCCCGGACGCCTGCCTGATCCGCGGCACCGTCCGCACCCTGCACGCCCCGGCGCAGGACGTGGCGGAAGCCGCGATCCGCCGCCTGTGCGCCGGGCTGGACACCGGGATGCGCGTCCGCTGCGACGTGGACTACGTGCGCGGCGTCCCCGCCTTGGTCAACGACGCCGCCATGCTGGACCGCACCGCCGCCAGCGTGCGCGCGCAGTTTGGGGACGTGGTGACAGAGGGCGAGCCGAGCATGGGCGGGGAGGACTTCGCCTTCATGGCGCAGTTGGCGCCGTCGTCGCACCTTCGCATCGGCTCGGGCCAGCCGGGGCGGCGGGACAAGCTGCACAACAGCGGCTACCAGCCGGACGAGGCCTGCATCGGGCTGGGCGTGCAGGCGGTGGCGCGGGCGGCGGCGGACTTCCTGGCGTAGGTGCCGCCCGCCTACTCGCCCTGCAGGACCAGCTCGTCCTTTTCGAACCGGTAGCCGGCCAGCTTGGACATGAAGGACTGGCCGAGCAGGCTGACCCCAAGCCGTCCCGGGCGGGACACGGTGGCACGCACGTTGCGGTGGGTGATCCCGCCGACCTGCAAGCTGTCGAGCCGGACAGGCGCCACGGTGGTGGTCCCGTTGGCCGTGTGGGATATGATGCTGTAGTCGAGCGAGCTGACGTCAATGCCGGCCTGGGCCGCGTCCTCTGCCCGGAGCGCGACCGAGGTGGCCCCGGTGTCGAACATCATGCGGATGCTGGCGCTGGCGCCGTTCAGCGCGGTGTCGAAGTAGTAGTGCCCATCCTGCGCGCGCCGGGCGGAGGTCTGGCGAACCCAAGCGATGGGCATGGAGCGTGAGACCAGGGCCGTCGGGGTCTGAACGGTTGGCATTGCCGGCACGGCGGACGTTGCAGCGGGCACCGCGGATAGCACGGATGCGGCGGCGCTGCGGCCGGGCGTAACCAGTGTGGGCATGGCCGGCATGGGCGCCACCTGGGCGACCGCAACTGGGGCGACCGCAACTGGGGCGACTGCGACCGGGGCGGGCACCACCGCAGTGGGCGTGACCTGGGTAGCCGTGACCCGGGCAGGCCTGGGCGGGGCGGGCGTGGACAGGCTAGGCGTGGGCGGGGCAGCGGCCAGCGTGATCGAGGTCGTTGGGTTGGACGCCGGGGTGCTTGCGGCGGGCGCCGGGTTCGCTGTGCCCGGGGGCTGCTCCGCCGCCCGAACACCGGGCGCCGTCTGCGCCCCGGCCTGCCGCAGCGCCCCGCCGTAGGTCACGATCAAGGCGACCAGCCCAGCCGTCGCGACCAGCGACCCGAGCAGTCCGAGCAGCATCATCATGGCAACCTGCCTGCCGGTGCTGCGGCGCGCGGGCGGGGGTGGCGTCATGTCGGACCGTCCTGATCTGCATCGTCGCGCCGCTGCCGGGGATGGAGCGGCCTGGACCTAAGCTACCGTTACAATGCAGTGCTGCAACCTGTAGAAAGCGTCAGGAAATGTCGGTCGGCTGATCCCCGGGCCGGGCGGGCTGGCGTTAGGCGGCCTGGCCCAGCACCCAGCCCTCCCATCGGAGAACATGGGGGCCGGCGGGGACGGTATCCGGGTGCCGGCCTTGCACCACCTGCAACATGCAGAGCAGCCCCAGCAGGGCATCGAACGGGTCCTCGCCACTGTCAGCCTCTCCGAAGCCGTCCGCAATCAGGCGTGCAAGCGCGTCGTCCGCTTGGGCCGGCATGCTGCGGAGCAGGCGCTGCAAATCCGGGGCGAGCGCCTTGCGGTCGGCCTGCCTCCGCTTGCTGCCGCCCATGGCAACTCCAAGCTGCCGCATGGCTTCGGCGGGGTAGGTTTCGGCGATCACGGTCCCGCGGGACGCCACTAGCTCCATCAATCCGCCCTCGAACGGCCACAGCGCAGGCGGCGCCGGGCCGGCCAGGGCGGGAAGAAGTAGATGCTCCCACGCGCTGAGTGCGGCCTTGCCGACCTGGTTGGCGCCGAGCGTCCAGAACAGGACGGACGCCGCGGGCCGGTGCAGCGTCTTGCCGTCGCACTGCCGAGAGAAGTCCTTGAACGCGATCCCGAGCCGGGCGGCGTGGTCGTCCCGCCTGGGGCGGCCCAGGGCGTTGTAGGGAAAGAAGGGCCGTGCTGGGCCGACCTCCTCCAGGGTGCGGCAGACCTGGAAGAACGCGGAGCCGCCTTCCAGCCCGCGGAGGAACGCCGGGAAATCTGCTGCGCCCCGGCCATGAAGCTCCGCATAAGCGCGCGGCAGCCCGATTGGCAGGTCAAGGCCTAGCGCGACCGGCGCACCGCCTGCCCTGCCGCGCAACCGGTCCAGCAACGTGGGCAAGTCGCCGGCCAACTCGACCATTGCGTCCCACCCAGTCCCGGACGGGACGGCGACGGCCATCCACCGCTTGCCCGCGTGCTTGCTCCAGTCGGCGTGGGCGACGAGGGGCCTCACTTCTTCAGAGGCTTGTGGGCGCGGTCGAGTAGGCGGGCGAAGAAGCCGGGCTTCTTGGGCGGCGGGGGCGGGGCGGCGGCCTTGGCGTCCTCGGCAGCGCGCTTGGCCTTGCCGTCCAGCCAAGCGTCCAGCGACTTGCCGGCCTTGGCGGCCCGCTTCTGTTCATAGGCGCGCTGGGCGGGGGTCAAGGTCTTCCGGTCGGCCATCGTCTGCTGTGCTCCGCGCTGCTGGACCTGTTCTGGCAACCCCGCGGCGATCCTTCAAGCCGTCCCGGCCCGCGTCAGCGCCGCCGCAGCACCCAGGCCCCCAGCGCCCCCAGCCCGGCGTTGATGACCACCCCCGCCACCGCCAGCAGCACCAGCGCGGCGAACATGCGCGGGATTTGCAGGCGGTACCCGGCCTCGAAGATGCGGTAGGCCAGCCCGGACGCGAAGCCGCCCGACCCCGCCACGAACTCCGCCACCACGGCCCCCACCAAGGCCAGCCCGCCCGACACCTGCAGGCCCGCCAGGAACCCCGGCACCGCCGCCGGCACGCGCAGCAGCCACAGCGTCTGCCATCGCCCGGCGCCGTTCAGGCGGAACAGGTCCAGCAGCTCCGGCGGCGCCGACGCCAGCCCGGCGGCGGTGTTGGAGAACACCGGAAAGAACGCCACCACCGTCGCGCACACCACCAGCGACGTGAAGGGGTCGCCGACCCAGACGATGATGAGCGGCGCGATGGCGACGACGGGCGTCACTTGCAGCGCCACCGCCCACGGCAGCACCGCCGCGCGCAGCAGCGGGCTGGCCGCCATCAGCCCGGCCAACCCGATGCCGACGACGCAGCTCGCCACCAGGGCCGCGCCTGTGACCGCGAGCGTCGCGGCCAGGCCGCGCAGCAGCAGCTCGGGATCGGCCAGGAACGCCGCCCCCACCGCGAGCGGACCAGGCAACACGTAGGGCGGCTTGCCGGACAGGCGCACCCCCACATCCCACAGCAGCAGCGCCAGCAGGCCGAACAGGGCCGGGGCGAACCTCATTCGGGCGCTTCCTGCTCCCTCTCCCTCCGGGAGAGGGCCGGCGTGAGGGGGTCTTGACTGCGGCGCAATGTGCCACCGGTGCTGTGGCACCCAGCCCTGCATAGGTGATGCTTGGGCGCAAAGACCCCCTCACCCCGACCCTCTTCCGGGGGGAGAGGGGGAGGAACGTCATGCACCGTCATGCCGCCCGCGCCTGCGCCATGGCGGCGGTGATGCGCGCCACGAACGCGGCATAGGCCGGGTCCAGCCGGCGGCCCGCGTCCGGCAGCGGCGGCGCGTCCAGCACGCCCGCGATCCGTCCGGGCCGCGGCGACATCAGCACGACACGCCGGGCCAGGAACGCGGCCTCGTAGATCGAGTGGGTGACGAACACCACGCTGCACCCGTCCTGCCGTTGCAGGGCCAGCAGGTCCTCCTGCAGGGCGTGGCGGGTGAACTCGTCCAGGGCGGCGAAGGGTTCGTCCATCAGCAGCAGGCGGGGCCGGGCCACCAGGGCGCGGGCGATGCTGACGCGCATCCGCATCCCACCGGACAGCTCGCGCGGGCGGGCGGCACCGAAGCCGCCCAGGCCCACACGGTCCAGCGCCGCTTGCACCTGTGGGGCGGACGTGCCCGCCGCTTGGCCGCGCAGGCGCAGCGGCAGGCGCACGTTCTCCGCCGCCGTGGCCCAGGGCAGCAAGGTGGCGTCCTGGAACACGTAGCCGATGCTGCCCGGCGCAGGGTCCCCAGCCGGCCACGCCACGGCGCCCGCATCCGGCCGGTCCAGCCCGGCAATCAGGCGCAGCAGCGTGCTCTTGCCGCAGCCGGACGGGCCGAGCAGCGCTACGACCTCACCGACACCGACATGCAGCGACACGCCTTCCAGGGCGACGGTGCCGTTGGAGAAGCAGCGGGTGGCACCCTCGACCGTCAGCAACGGGGCACCGGCTTGAAGGCCCGTCATCGCGAGCCGCTTGCGGCGGGCGTGTAGATTGCTCCCTCCCTTCCCTGAGCCGCCGGGAAACGGCTCGGCCTGGCCGCCGCAGATCTCTCTTTTCGGGCATTCTGGCCAAGTTTGCGCCTGGTAAGAGGCGTCGGCACCGCCAAACTCGTGGAAACGGAGGGGCGAGGGGGCAAACTCACACGCCCGTCGTGGCACAGGGGCCGACGGGACTGTGCCGGCAGCCCCTGAGCTGCCGCGGCGCTGCGCGCCTCGCAATGACAGCGTGCCGCCAGCACCAGCACCAGCACCAGCCTACTTCGTCCCGGCACCGACGCCCTTGTTCACGAACCGCAGCGTGTAGGCCCGGCGCGGGTCCAGCCCGGCCGGATACAGCCCCTGGCCAGACATCACCTGAAAGAAATCCGCCCAGCGCGCGTCGCTCATGGCGCCGATGCCGCCCTTCGCCGCGTCCCCGCTCTCCAGGATGCCCCGGTCCCGCAGCGCCGCGCGGCCATAGGCCAGCAGGGCGTCCGTCATCTCCGGGTTCTCCTTCTTGATGAGCGCGTTGCCCGGCGCGGGGTCGCCGTGCAGGTAAGACACCCAGCCCTCGATGGAGGCGTCCAGGAAGCGCTGCACCAGGTCCGGGTTGCCCTCCACGAGCTTCGTGCTGGCGGTGACCAGGCTACCGTAGCCGCTGTAGCCGGCGTCGGCCAGCAACAGCACCACGGGGTCGAAGCCGGCGGCCTGGCGCACCAGGAACGGCTCGCTGCCCAGGTAGCCCTGCTGCACCGCGCCCTTGTCGGCCAGGAACGGCGCCAGGCTGAAGGCGTAGGGCCGGACCTGGGCGTCGGTGTAGCCGAAGCGCGCGCGCAGGAAGTTCCACCAGCCCGCCCGGCTGTCCGCGCCCAGCATGATGGGGGTGCCGCGCAGCGCCTCGAAGCTGTCATGGCCGGTGCCGGGGTGGGCGAGCAGGATGGCCGGGTCGCGCTGGAACATGGCGGCGACGGCGACGAAGGGCAGGCTCTCCCGCGCGAAGTTCAGGGCCAGGAAGCTGTTGGACGCCAAGTTGAAGTCCAGCCGGCCCGCCAGCAGCATCTGCGCCTGGTTCACCTGCGGGCCGCCCTGGCGGATGGTGACGTCCAGGCCGTGCCGGGCGTAGATGCCGGTGGCCTGGGCTTGGTAGTAGCCGCCGTACTCGGCCTCGGCTTGCCAATCCAGGCCGAACGCCACCTTGTCGGGGGGCTTTGCGGGCGCCTGGGCTGCGGCGGGGCCGAGGGCGGCGCCCAGGATCAGGGCGGCCAGCAGCAGGATACGAAACATCGGGGCCTCGCGGTTTGGGGGCGCCAAGACTTGGGTCAAGGTAACAATGAAGGATTTGCAATGGCCGCACCACGGGTAAAGGCGAAGCTGTGGGTGCAGATGGCGCTCCGGATGGGCGACATTGACGGCCGCCCCGGCGCGGTGCTGCGCAGCGGCGATGCCGACGCCGGCGGCGTGCTGGTCGTCCTGCGCGGGCGGGAAGGGTTGTGCGTGCTGTCCCAGGTTCGTGTGGGGGAAGGCGACGTGTCCTGGCTGCGCGCCACCGGCCCGGCGCCGGTGGACCAGGCCGCCGCCGACGCCTACGTTGCCCGCCAGGTCGGGCGCGACCCGGACCTGTGGGTGCTGGAGTTCGAGGCACCGGACCTGCTGCCACCGTTCGAAGCGAAGGTCGTGTGACCCACGGAATGAAGACGCTCACGCCACCACCATCACGGAGGTGTGTGGTAATTCTGCGCGGCTTCTTGTGGCTTGCGGGCCACAAGCGCCCCTTAATCATCCCACCCTCCCTCGCGCTGGCGGCAAGTGGTGATAATGTGCGTTCACCGAGAGGCGGGG
>Ga0123336_10003063_pt1 | contig 14226 bp, 23 predicted proteins | sample SSSSmetaG_FD_96466 | JGI IMG/M metagenome (GOLD analysis project Ga0123336, IMG submission 96466) | Glacier valley bacterial and archeal communities from Borup Fiord, Nunavut, Canada, to study Microbial Dark Matter (Phase II) - ​SSSS metaG | ecosystem: Environmental > Aquatic > Freshwater > Ice... | reverse complement strand
CCCGGGAACGGGTGCCGCCCAACGAAGACATCGGTCAGCCCGAGCTCACGGCCGAGCGCGCGGACCTCGTCCTTGAACAGCTCGCGCAGGGGCTCGACGAGCGCGAGGCTCATCCGCTCGGGCAGGCCGCCGACATTGTGGTGGCTCTTGATCGTCACCGACGGCCCGCCGGCATAGCTGACGCTCTCGATCACGTCGGGGTAGAGCGTCCCCTGCGCAAGGAAGCGCGCGCCGTCGATCCGCTGCGCCTCGGCGTCGAACACATCGATGAACGTGCGGCCGATGATCTTGCGCTTGGCCTCGGGGTCGCTGACGCCGGCGAGCGCGCCGAGGAAGCGGTCGGCCGCTCGCACATGGATCAGCGGGATGCGGTAGTGCTCGCGGAACAGTCCGACGACCTGTTCGGCCTCGCCGGCGCGCAGCAGCCCGGTATCGACCAAGACGCACGTCAGCTGGTCGCCGATAGCCTCATGGATCAGGACCGCGGCGACCGAAGAATCGACCCCGCCCGACAGGCCGCAGATCACCCGACCGTCGCCGACCTGCGCACGGATCGCGGCAACCTTGGCGGCGCGGAAGCCGGCCATGCTCCACGTCGCGGCGCACCCGGCGACGTTTACAGCAAAGTTCGCGAGCAGCCGCCCGCCATCGGGGGTGTGGATCACCTCAGGGTGGAACAGCAGGCCGTAATAGCGGCGATCTTCGTCGGCGATCGCCGCGAACGGGGCCATGTCCGACGCCGCGACGACGCGGAAGCCGGCGGGAATGGCATCGATGCGGTCGCCGTGGCTCATCCACACCTGGTGGCGATCGCCCGCCGCCCACACGCCGTCGAACAGCGCGCAACTGCCGGTGACCTCGACAAACGCGCGGCCGAACTCGCGGTCGGCGGCACTCGCGACCGCGCCGCCGAGCTGGGCGCACATCGTCTGGTCGCCGTAGCAGATGCCGAGCACCGGAACGCCCGCGGCGAATACCGCATCGGGCGCGCGCGGGCTGCCGAGGTCGGCGATCGACGCCGGCCCACCCGACAGGATGATCCCGCGCGGCGCCAGTCGGGCGATCGCCTCGGCCCCCGACTGGAAGGGGACGATCTCGCAATAGACGCCGGCCTCGCGCACCCGGCGCGCGATCAGCTGGGTGACCTGGCTGCCGAAGTCGAGGATCAGGATGGCATGTGGCGGGGCGGCGGCGGTCATGCGTGCGGGTACACCGCGCACAGCGGCCATGTCCAGTTGCGCGGCGGAAGGTGACACACGGTCATGCTTCGACCGTGTATCGACAGCGGCGGCGCGTGAAAGGTGACACGAAGTTCACGGTTCGACCGTGTTTTCCCGCGATCGTCCGGGCGGAACGCGATCGTTTGCCAGCAATGCGAAAGAGCGCGTCGTACCGCACCGAGACGACGCGCCCGCGTACCGCATCGCGGACCTGTAGGACAGCTCAGCCGAAGCGGAACGCCGTTACCTGGCCGTAGTTTGCCGTGCAGCTGAAGCGAGCGTTCTCGAACGCGCCGCCGCGCGTCGAGCGCCGGACCTCGAGGTTGCCGTACACATTGCCGCCGTTGGCGAAGCCATCGACACGGTCGATCCGGGTGACGCGGCCGCTGTCGCCGCGTGCCCCGGCCTCGCCGACCGCCGCGCGCGAACAAAGCTCGACCGGATCGTTCGAACCGTACGCCGGTGCGGGCGGCGCGACGTAGCCATAAGCCACCGGCGGGGCTGGATAGGCAGGATACGCCGGATAGACCGGATACGCCCGCTCGACATAGTATCGCGGCCGCTCCGACGCGATGATCGCCGCCGTGCCGCCGATGATCGCCGCGCCGAGCAACGCGTCGCCGACACCGTAACCGCCGTAATACCCGCCGTAGCCGCGGTAGCCATAGCCACCATAGCCCCGGTAGCCGTAGCCCCCGTAGCCGCCGTAGCCGTAGCCGTAGCCGTAGCCGCGAAACCCGAAGCCGCCGAATCCGCGGTACCCGCCGAAGCCGCCGCGATACCCGCCGAAGCCGCCGCCGTAGAAGCCGCGACCCTCGGCAGCCGCAGCGGCGGGGGTCAGCGATGCCGTCGCCAGGTCGCCGCTCAGCAGCGCCAGTGCCGCGGCCGCACCCAATACCGTTCGCGCACGCATGTGCATCGTCGATCTCCCAGTCATCGATCGCGCCTAACCGCGCGCGATTGTACCCGCGATGAACCGGTCAGGCGGCGATCGCTGCAAGTGCGGCACGCCACTCGGGCGCGAACGGCACGGGCCGCCGCGTGCTCCGGTCGACGTGCACGTGGACGAAGAAGCCCTCCGCCGCCGCCCGCATAGCCCCGGCGAGGAACAGCCCGACTTCGTAGCGGACACTCGACGTGCCGATGTGCGTCGTGCGGATGCCCGCCTCCACAACCTCGGGAAAGGCGATCGGCCGGGCGTAGCGACACCCGGTCTCGACGACGAGCGCGATCGACGTGCCCGAACGGATGTCGAGCACGCCCACGTCGACCAGATAGGCGTTCACCGCGGTATCGAACCAGCTGTAGTAAACGGTATTGTTAACGTGGCCGAAGGCGTCGTTATCCATCCACCGCGTCGCGATCGAGCGGTAATTGCGGTAGACGCCGCGCGGGCGGAACGGCGCGCGTTCCGCCACCGGATCAATCCTCGGCGGCGAGCATGTTGTTCTCGTCGGGGCCGCTGTCCTGGCCCTTGGCGTCGACGTCGCGGTCGACGAACTCGACGATCGCCATGGGGGTCGCGTCGGAGCGGCGAATACCGGCCTTGACGATGCGGATATACCCGCCCGGCCGCCCGGCGTAGCGTGGGGCGATCGTGTCGAACAGCTTGATCAGCTGCGCGTCGTCCTGCAGCCGGGCGTGAGCGAGGCGGCGGTTCGACAGCCCGCCGACCTTGGCGAGCGTCACCAGCTTCTCGACGTACGGGCGGATCTCGCGCGCCTTGGGCAGCGTGGTGGTGATCTGCTCGTGCTTGATCAGCGACGCCGCCATATTCCGGAACATGGCGAGGCGGTGGCTGGTGGTGCGGCCGAGCTTGCGATGGGCATTACCGTGACGCATGGGTTCGTTCCTGTTCGTTCTGGCGCCGTATCAGGTACGCCGGATCTGGCTGGGGCATTATTGCCTTCGCCGTTGTCGATTGCGCCGCGGCAAAGCCGCGTCGTCGGACGGGGCGCGCCCCGCCGGCCGCGCTGGCCGAGTCTGCTTCTAGCGCGACGATTGCAAGGGCAATCCTGGCGCTAGGCGCAGCCGGCTGGCGCTAATACTCCTGTTCGAGCTTCTTCGCCATCTCTTCGATGTTCTCCGGCGGCCAGCCGGGAATCGCCATTCCGAGGTGAAGGCCCATCGCCTGGAGGACTTCCTTGATCTCGTTCAGCGACTTGCGCCCGAAGTTCGGCGTGCGGAGCATCTCGCTCTCGCTCTTCTGGACGAGGTCGCCGATGTAGATGATGTTGTCGTTCTTCAGGCAGTTAGCCGACCGCACCGACAGCTCGAGCTCGTCGACCTTCTTGAGCAGGTAGCGGTTGAGCGCGGCGGTGTCGTCGATCTCGACCGGGCCGAGCGGCATTGCGCCCGCGGGCTGCGGTGCGTGGTAGCCCGGCGCGGGCTCCTCGAAGTTGACGAACAACGCGAGCTGATCCTGCAGGATCTTGGCGGCATAGGCGAGCGCGTCATCGGGCGTCAGCGTGCCGTCGGTCTCGACCGACATCGACAGCTTGTCGTAGTCGAGCTCCTGACCCACGCGCGTGTTCTCGACCTTGTACGACACCTGCCGCACCGGCGAATACAGCGCGTCGACCGGCACCAGCCCGATCGGCGCGTCGGCGGGGCGGTTCATCGACGCCGGGACATAGCCCTTCCCCGCCTCGACCGTCAGCTCCATGTTGAGCGTCGCGCCCTCGTCCAAGGTGCAGATGACGAGGTCGGTGTTCATGATTTCCATATCGCCCGACACGGTGATCTGCCCCGCAGTGACCGCACCGGGTCCGGTCGCCGACAGATTGATGCGCTTGGGCTGATCGCCCTGCATCCGGATCGCGATCTGCTTGATATTGAGGACGATGTCGGTCACGTCCTCTCGCACGCCGGCAAGCGACGAGAATTCGTGCAGCACGCCGTCCATCTTGATCGCGGTCACCGCCGCGCCCTGGAGCGACGACAGCAGCACGCGGCGCAGCGCGTTGCCGAGCGTCAGGCCGAAGCCGCGCTCGAGCGGCTCGGCGACGAAGGTGCCCTTGCGGCGGTGGTCGGCGCTCGGGCGGGATTCCAGCTTGTTCGGCTTCTTGAGTTCGGTCCAGTTCTTCGCGATCACGGCCACTGCTTCACCTCGGGGGCTGGGAGGCGCGTCGTCACGCGGCGCTCCTTGGAATCTGACCCCACCGATTCCGGCGGGGAGCGGCGCCGCGTCAGACGCGGCGGCGCTTGGGCGGTCGGACGCCGTTGTGCGGGATCGGCGTAACGTCGCGGATCGCGGTGATGTTGAAGCCGACCGCCTGGAGCGCGCGCAGCGCCGACTCGCGCCCGGAGCCGGGTCCGCGGACCTCGACCTCGAGCGTGCGCACGCCGTGCTCGGCCGCCTTCTTGCCGGCGTCCTCGGCCGCCATCTGCGCGGCATACGGCGTCGACTTGCGGCTGCCCTTGAAGCCCATCGTGCCCGCCGACGACCATGCGATCGCGTTGCCCTGGGCATCGGTGATGGTGATCATCGTGTTGTTGAAGCTGGCGTTCACGTGGGCGACGCCAGACGTGATGTTCTTGCGCTCACGGCGCTTGATACGGGCGGGTTCGCGGGCCATTCGGTCTATCCTCGGGAGCAGCGTAACTTCACATTCTTCACCGCCTCACGCTGGAGCGGCGCAACGCGAAATCGCGGATTACTTCTTCTTGCCGGCGATCGGCTCGGGCTTGCCCTTGCGGGTGCGCGCGTTGGTGTGGGTGCGCTGACCGCGCACCGGCAGGCCGCGGCGATGCCGTAGGCCGCGGTAGCACGCGAGGTCCATCAGTCGCTTGATGTTCATCGCGGTCTGGCGCCGCAGGTCGCCCTCGACGGTGATCTCCTTGTCGATCATCTCGCGGATCTGAAGCACCTCGGCGTCGGTCAGGTCCTGGACGCGGCGGTCGCGCGGCATCTCGAGCTTCTCGATAATGCCGAGCGCCTTGGTCCGGCCGATGCCGTGGATATAGGTAAGCGCAATCTCGACGCGCTTGTTGGTCGGGATGTTGACGCCCGCGATACGTGCCACAGATTAGTCTCCCAAGCTCCACGGAGCGCGAGGGCGCGCGCCCCATCTCAAAGCACGCCGGCCGGAACGCGTCTCGGCGCCCGGCCTGCGGTCAAACGAAGTCGGCTAGCTATGCAGCGAGCCCGACGGAGTCAAGCGCTAGTTTCGCTCGCCGCCATTTTGTTCCCGAGGATCGCCTCGATCGCCGCGGTCACCGTCGCCATCGCCGCCATCCCGTCGGTCCGCGTCACCAGTCCGCGCGCGTCGTAGTACGGCAGGATCGGCGCGGTTTTGGCGCGGTACTCGGCCATGCGCGTGCGCACCGTCGCGGCATTGTCGTCGGGGCGGCGCTTGAAGTCGTGGGAACCGCAGACGTCGCATGTCCCCGCGACCAACGGCTGTTTGTAGCGGTCGTGATAGCCTTCGCCGCACACCGCGCAGGTAAAACGCCCGGTGATCCGGTCGACGAGCGCGTCCTCGTCGACCTCGAGTTCGATCACGTGGTCGAGTTGCAGCCCCTTGGCGGCGAGCATCGCGTCGAGCGCCTCGGCCTGGACCTGGGTCCGCGGATAGCCGTCTAGGGTGAAGCCCACTCGGGCATCGGCATGGTCGAGCCGTTCCGACAGGATGCCGTTGACGATGTCGTCGGACACGAGCTCGCCCGCGTCCATCACCGCCTTTGCGCGCACCCCGACCGGCGTCTGCGCGGCGACGGCGGAGCGCAGCATGTCGCCCGTCGACAGCTGGACCATGTCGTGTTCGCGCATGAGGCGGCTTGCCTGGGTCCCCTTGCCCGCGCCGGGGGGCCCAAGCAGGATGATGTTCACGGCCGCTCGCGCCTCGAAAGTTGGTCGGTCACCGGCGATTTCCCCGCAGCTTGGACTTCTTGATCAGTCCTTCGTACTGATGGGCTAGCAGATGCGATTGGATCTGCGCAACCGTGTCCATCGTCACGTTGACGATGATGAGCAGCGACGTGCCCCCGAAGCTCGCCGCGATCCCGACCTTCGCCGTCAGGAACTCGGGCAGCAGGCAGATCACCGTCAGGTACGCCGCGCCGATGACGGTGATGCGCGTCAGCACGTAATCGAGATACTCCGCCGTCCGCACGCCCGGCCGGATGCCGGGCACGAAGCCGCCGTATTTCTTGAGGTTCTCGGCCGTCTCCTCGGGGTTGAAGACGACCGCGGTGTAGAAGAAGCTGAAGAAGATGATGCCCGCCGCGTATAGCGCCATGTACACCGGCGCGCCGCGCTGGAGCTGGGTCGTCACCGTGATCAGCCAGTCGGGGCCGTTGCCGCCCTTGCCGAGGAACTGCGCGACCGTCAGCGGCATCAGCAGCAGCGACGACGCGAAGATCGGCGGGATGACGCCGCCGGTGTTGATCTTCAGCGGCAGGAACGAGCTGTCGCCCTGATACTGGCGCGTGCCGACCTGGCGCTTGGGATACTGGATCAGAATCTTCCGCTGGGCGCGCTCCATGAGACAGATGAACGCGATCGTGCCGAGGCCGAGCACCGCGACCATCAGGATGAACGCCAGCGAAACCGCGCCGGTGCGCGTCTGCTCGAACAGCTGACCGACCGAGATCGGCAGGTGGCTGACGATGCCGGCCATGATGATGAGCGAAATGCCGTTGCCGATGCCGCGGCTGGTGATCTGCTCGCCGAGCCACATCAGGAACATCGTGCCCCCGATGAGCGTGATGACGGTCGAAATACGGAAGAACCAGCCCGGGTCGATGACGGCCGCGACCCCCTGCCCCGCGCCCCAGCCCTCGAGCCCGACGGCGATGCCGTAGCCCTGGATCGCGGTCAGAAACACCGTGCCGTAACGCGTATACTGGTTCAGCTTCTTGCGGCCGGTCTCGCCCTCTTTCTTGAGCGCCATCAGCTGCGGCACGAGGCTGGTGCACAGCTGGATGATGATCGACGCGGTGATGTACGGAGTCACGCCGAGCGCGATCAGACTCATCCGCTGGAGCGCGCCGCCCGAGAACATGTTGAAGAAGTCGAGCACGCCGCCCTGCGTCCGGGCGAACAGCGAGCTGAGCGCATCGGGATCGATGCCGGGCAGCGGCACGAACGAGACGAGGCGGAAGACGATCAACGCGCCGAGCGTGAACCACAGCCGCTTCTTGAGCTCGGTCGCCTTGCCGAAGTTCGCCAGGCTGAGGCTGGCGGCGAGCTGCTGCTGTTGCGCGGTTGACGCCATGAACGGTCCTGACTGTCGGCGACCCCCCCAAGGGCCGGTCGTGTTCGACGTAGATAGGCGCGGCCGGCGACCGCGCCAACCTCGCCCGGCTTACGCTTTCGCCTTCGCAGCCCGGGCCGCCGCCCGCGCCGCCTTCGCCGCCTCAGCATCGACCACCGGCTTGATCTCAGGAACGGTCAGCGAGCCGCCCGCCGCCTCGACGGCCGCCTTCGCGCTTGCGCTCGAACCGGCTACGTGGAGGTGAAGCGCCGCCGTCAGCGCACCCTTGCCGAGCACCCGGACGCCTTCGCGCGCGTGGGCGATGACGCCGGCGGCAACCAGACCGGCCCCATCGAGCGTCGCGCCCGCCGCGATCTTGCCGCTGTCGATCGCCTTCTGCAGCGTGCCAAGGTTGACCTCGGCATACTCGATGCGGAAAACGTTGGTGAAGCCGCGCTTCGGGATGCGCATGTGGAGCGGCATCTGCCCGCCCTCGAAGCCCTTGATCGCGACGCCCGAGCGGCTCTTCTGGCCCTTCTGGCCGCGCCCGGCGGTCTTGCCGACGCCCGAGCCGATGCCGCGGCCGACGCGGACACGCGATTTCCGCGCGCCGGGATTATCGTGGAGATCGTTCAGTTTCATAGTGCACTCGCTTTCGCTAGGGTCGCGCGGGGTTGACGGGGGGCGCTACTCGCCCTCGACCTTCACCAGATGCGCCACCTTGCGGATCATGCCGCGGACGCTCGGCGTGTCCTCGAGTTCGCGCGTGCGGTGCATCTTGTTGAGGCCGAGGCCGATCAGCGTCGCCTGCTGATCGGGCCGGCGGCGGATGTGCGAGCCGGTCTGGGTGATCTTGACGGTAGCCATGGTCATTGTCCTCAGGCGACGGCTTCGGCGTCGGCTTCCGCCGTGCGCGCACCGGCATCGCTGCGGCGGGCCATCAGGTCGGCGATCTTCTTGCCGCGCCGCTGCGCGACCGCCTTCGGGCTGGTCTGGTCGGTCAGCGACGCGAACGTCGCGCGAATCATGTTGTACGGGTTGTTGGTCCCGACCGACTTGGTTACGACGTCGGCGACGCCGAGCGCCTCGAACACCGCGCGCATCGGGCCGCCGGCGATGATGCCGGTCCCCTGCGTCGCCGAGCGGACATAGACCTTGCCGGCACCGAAATGCCCGTAGGCGTCGTGGTGAAGCGTTCGGCCGTCGCGCAACGGTACGCGGATCATCGCCTTCTTGGCGGCAGCCGTACCCTTGGCGATCGCCTCGGGAACTTCGCGCGCCTTGCCGTGGCCGAAGCCGACACGGCCCTTGCCGTCGCCGACGACGACGAGTGCAGCGAAGCCGAAGCGCTTGCCGCCCTTGACCGTCTTCGACACGCGATTGATGTGGACGAGCTTCTCGATCAGCTCCTCGCCGCCGTCGCCGGTCGGGCCGCCGCGGCCGCGGTTACGGTCGTTGTTGCCGCGATTGCCGCCGGGACCGCCGCGACCGCCGCCCGGGCCGCCGCGGTTGCCGCCGGGACCGCGCCCGCCGCCGCCAGCGCCGCCCGCGCCGCCGCTACGTGGTTCTTGTGCCATGTCTTAAAACTCCAGTCCGGCTTCGCGCGCGCCCTCGGCGAGCGCCCGGACCCGGCCGTGAAACAGGAAACCGCCGCGGTCGAACACGACGGTGTCGACGCCGGCTGCCTTGGCGCGCTCGGCGAGGCGCTTGCCGACCGCATTCGCCGCCGTCGTTGTCGCGCCGGTCGTCTCCCGGACGTCCTTCTCGAGCGTCGACGCGCTGGCGATCGTCACGCCGGCATTGTCGTCGATAACCTGCGCATAGATGTGCTGCGACGACCGGTGGATCGACAGGCGCGGCCGCTGGCCGGCCTTGGCGCGGAGCGCGGTGCGGACACGCCGCCGCCGCTTCTCGAACAGGGAAAGACCCTTGGACATTACTTCTTCTTCCCTTCCTTGCGGAAGATGAACTCACCGCGATACTTGATGCCCTTCCCTTGTATGGCTCGGGCTTGCGCCAGCGACGGATCTCGGCGGCGACCTGCCCGACCTGCTGCTTGTCCGCCCCGGCGATTTCGACCGTCGTCGCGTCGGGCGTCCGAATCGCGATGCCCTCGGGGATCGGATAGTCGACGTCGTGACTGTAGCCGAGCTGGAGCCGGAGGTTCGACCCCTGCACTGCCGCGCGGTAGCCGACGCCGGTGATCTCGAGCGTCTTGGTGAAGCCCGTCGACACGCCGGTGACAAGGTTCGACACCAGCGTCCGCTGCATTCCCCAGAACGACCGCGCCGTCCTGCTGTCGTTCGCCGGCTGGACGCTGATCGTCTCGCCTTCGACCGCATAGGCGATGTCGGGCACCATCGACAGCGTGAGGACGCCCTTGGGCCCCTTCACGCTGAGGATGCCGCCGTCGATCGTCGCGGTGACGCCGGCCGGAACCGGAACTGCTTTCTTGCCGATGCGTGACATTAGAACACCTGACAAAGGACTTCGCCGCCGACGTTCTGCTCGCGCGCTTCCGCGTCGGACAGAACGCCCTTGGGCGTCGAGACGATGACGATGCCGAGGCCGTTTCGGACCCGCGGCAGCTCGGTTGCGCCCGAATAAACGCGGCGCCCGGGCTTCGACACGCGCGCGACGTGCTGGATCGCCGGCTGGCCCTCGAAATACTTGAGGTCGATGCGCAGGCTCGCCTGCGCGGTCGTGCTGTCGGCGTCGCTGTAGCCGCGGATATAGCCCTCGCGCTGGAGCACGTCGAGCACGCGCGCGCGGAGCTTCGACGCGGGCGTAAGGACGCTGTCCTTGCGCGCCTGCTGGCCGTTGCGGATGCGGGTGAGCATGTCACCAATGGGATCGGTCATCGACATGGGCGGTTACCAGCTCGACTTGGTCAGGCCGGGGATCAGGCCCTTGTTGCCCAATTCCCGCAGCATGATCCGCGACAGCTTGAACTTGCGGTAGACCGAGCGGCTGCGCCCGGTCAGCGCGCAGCGGTTGCGCACCCGACCGGGGGTCGCGTTGCGCGGAAGCTCGCTCATCTTGAGGCGCGCCATCAGCCGCTCGCTCTCGTCCTTCGTCTCGTCGGCGGCGGTCGCCTTCAGCGCCGCGAACTTCGCCGCGTATTTCTTGACCAGCGCCTTGCGGTGCTCGTTCTTGTTGACCGAACTTTTCTTGGCCATCTTAAGCCGCCTTCTTCAGGTCGCCGACGAGACCGGTGAACGGGAAGCCGAAGGCGAGCAGCAGCGCGCGCGCCTCGTCATCGGTGTTCGCCGTCGTCGTGACGATGATGTCCATGCCGCGGACCTTGCCGATCCGGTCGTAGTTGATCTCGGGGAACACGATCTGTTCCTTGAGGCCCATCGCATAGTTGCCGCGCCCGTCGAACGACTTCGGGTTCAATCCGCGGAAGTCGCGGACGCGCGGCAGCGCGATGGTGACGAGCCGGTCGAGGAACTCGTACATCCGCTCGCGGCGCAGCGTCACCTTGCAGCCGATCGGCATGCCCTCGCGCAGCTTGAACACCGCGACCGACTTCTTCGCCTTGCAGATCACCGGCTTCTGCCCGGCGATCAGCGCCATCTCGGCGGCGGCGGTGTCGACGAGCTTCTTGTCCTGCGTCGCGTCGCCGACCCCCATGTTGATGACGATCTTATCGATCCGGGGGACCTGCATCACGTTCTTGTAGCCGAACTGCTCGGTCATCTGCCCGCGGACCTTGTCCACGTACAGCTGCTGCATCCGCGTCAGGTTGCCTGCGTCAGCCATCGATCTGCTCTCCCGACCGCTTGGCGATCCGCACCTTGCGTCCATCTTCCATGATCTTGAAACCGACGCGCGTCGGCTTGCCGGTCTTCGGATCCTCGATCGCGACCTTCGACACGAACATCGGCGCCTCGGACTTGATCAGGCCACCCTGCGGGTTCGCCTGGCTCGGCTTGGTATGGCGCGTCATCATGTTGACGCCGCCGACCACGACCTTGCCATCCTTGGGCATCGCCAGCGTGACGATGCCGTGCTTGCCCTTGTCCTTGCCCGACAGGACAACAACGCGGTCGCCCTTCTTGATCTTTGCCGCACTCATTACAGCACCTCCGGCGCGAGGCTGATGATCTTCATGTGACCGCTCGCGCGCAGCTCGCGCACCACCGGGCCGAAGATGCGGGTGCCGATCGGCTCCTCGTTCTTGTTGATCAGCACCGCGGCATTGCCGTCGAAGCGGATGACCGAGCCGTCGGCGCGGCGGATATCCTTCGCGGTGCGCACGACGACGGCGCGGTGGACGTCGCCCTTCTTGACCTTGCCCTTGGGCGCGGCCTCCTTGATCGACACGACGATGGTGTCGCCCACGCTTGCGAAGCGCCGCTTCGACCCGCCGAGCACCTTGATGCACATAACGCGCTTGGCACCCGAGTTGTCGGCGACGTCGAGGTTGGTCTGCATCTGGATCATGCGGGCGATCCTTCCGTGGTGACCAGCTTGAAGGTCTTGAGCTTGGAGATCGGCGCGCACTCCTCGATGCGCACGGTCTCACCGATCTTGGCGACATTGGCCTCGTCGTGCGCGTGGTAGCGCTTCGAGCGGCGCATGATCTTGCCGTAGACCGGATGCGTGATCTTGCGCTCGACGAGCACGATGCACGTCTTGTCGCCCTTGTCCGACACCACCGTGCCCTGGAGAACTCGCTTCGGCATTACTTGGCCCCCTGCTGGCTACCGGCATCGGCCGGGGCCGCGGCGCGCTGACCCTGCAGCGTCTTGATCCGCGCGATCGTGCGCCGCACCTCGCGGACGCGGCTCGGCTTTTCCAGCTGGCCGGTCGCCGCCTGGAAACGCAGGTTGAACGCCTCGCGCTTCAGTTCACCGAGCGCGGTCGCGATCTGGTCGTCCGTCTGCGGACGCAGGTCCTTCGTCTTCGTCACTTCGTCACCTCACCGATCGGTTCACCGAGGCGGACGACCGTCTTGACCTTGATCGGCAGCTTCGCCGCCGCGCGCTCGAACGCCCCCTTGGCAACGTCGTGCGGCACGCCGTCGAGCTCGAACAGAATGCGGCCCGGCTTGACCTTGGCCGCCCAGAACTCGGGCGCGCCCTTGCCCTTGCCCATGCGGACCTCGGCCGGCTTCGACGTGACGGGCACGTCGGGGAAGATGCGGATCCACAACCGGCCGGCGCGCTTGATGTGGCGGCTGATGGCCCGCCTCGCCGCCTCGATCTGGCGCGCAGTGAGCCTGTCGGGCTCCATCGCCTTCAGGCCGAACGCGCCAAAGTTGAGGTCGCTGCCGCCCTTCGCGTCGCCGTGAATGCGACCCTTGAACTGCTTGCGGAACTTGGTCTTTTTCGGTTGCAACATGGCTTAGCGGCCTTCACGCGCCGGACGGACGCCCGACGTCTGGGCCTCCATCATCAGGCGGTCCTGCGACATCGGATCGTGGCCGAGGATCTCGCCCTTGAAGATCCACACCTTGACGCCGCACACGCCGTACGCGGTGTGCGCCTGCGCTTCGGCGAAATCCATGTTGGCGCGCAGCGTGTGAAGCGGCACCCGGCCCTCGCGGTACTGCTCGCTCCTCGCGATCTCGGCACCGCCGAGGCGGCCGCCGCACGACACCTTGATGCCGTCGGCCCCGAGCCGCATCGCCGACTGGACCGCGCGCTTCATCGCGCGGCGGAAGGCGATGCGCCGCTCGAGCTGGTCGGCAATACCCTGCGCGACGAGGCGGGCGTCGACCTCGGGCTTGCGGATCTCGACGATGTTCAAGGACACGTCGGACTTCGTCATCGTCGCGATCTGCTGGCGCAGCTTCTCGATGTCGGCGCCCTTCTTGCCGATGATGACACCCGGACGCGCGGCATAGATCGACACGCGGCACAGCTTCGCCGGACGCTCGATCACCACCTTGGAGATCGCCGCCTGCGGCTGCGTCTTCATGATGAAATTGCGGATCTTGATATCCTCGATCAGCAGCCGACCATAGTCGTCGCCGTGGGCGAACCAGCGGCTGTCCCACGTCCGGTTGATCTGCAGCCGAAGCCCGATCGGGTTGCTCTTGTGACCCATTATGCCTGGTCCTGCTTGCTGGCGTAATCCGCCTCGCCGAGCTCACGCACGACGATACGGATGCGACTGAACGGCTTCTGAATCGCCGAGGCGCGGCCGCGCGCGCGCGGGGTGAAGCGCTTCATGACGATCGCCTTGCCGACACTAGCCTCCTTGACGACAAGCGCGTCGACGTCGAGGTTGTGGTTGTTCTCGGCGTTGGCGATCGCACTGGCGAGCACCTTGCGGACGTCGGGCGCGAAACCCTTGGTCGAGAACTGCAGGATGTTGAGCGCTTCCGCCGCACGTCGGCCGCGGATCAGCCCCGCGACGAGGTTGAGCTTGTACGCGGAGCCGCGCAGCGTCGTGGCAATCGCCAGCGCTTCCTTGTCGCCGACCCGGCGGGGTGCCGATGCCTTGCCCATCAGCGCTTACCCTTCTTGTCGGCCGCGTGGCCGGTGAACGTCCGCGTCGGCGCGAACTCGCCGAGCTTCATGCCGACCATGTCCTCGTTGACCGACACGGGGATGAACTTGCGGCCGTTGTAGACGCTGAACACGAGCCCGACGAACTGCGGCAGAATCGTCGAACGGCGCGACCACGTCTTGATCGGTGCCGAGCGCCCGCTCTGCGCGGTCTCGGCCTTCTTGAGCAGGTGCAGGTCGACGAACGGACCCTTCCAGACGGAGCGGCTCATCGGTTAGCCCTTCTTCTTCTTGGCGTGGCGCGACCGGATGATCATCTTGTCGGTCGACTTGTTCGACCGGGTCTTG